>Ga0310121_10004622_pt1 | contig 12057 bp, 9 predicted proteins | sample CB27_Tmax_986_MG_FD_203504 | JGI IMG/M metagenome (GOLD analysis project Ga0310121, IMG submission 203504) | Marine microbial communities from Western Arctic Ocean, Canada - CB27_Tmax_986 | ecosystem: Environmental > Aquatic > Marine > Oceanic | place: Canada: Western Arctic Ocean | collected...
GTTACTGCGCAGACCACAGGCTCGTCACGCTTGATTTCTCCGCGCTTCACCGCATCCAACGCACCGGCCAAGGCCACTGCGGCGGCGGGCTCGCAGAAGATGCCTTCTTCCTTGGCCAATCGTCGTTGCGTATCCCAGACGAATTCGTCGGTAACTAATTGGCCGGTTCCACCGCATTCACGACAAACAGGAATCACCTCATCACCGTCGATGACTGAGCCCACTTGGAGTCCACTGATCAGCGAAGTCACGATGACTGGCCGCGCTTTGTCCGCACCGTCGCGCAATGGACCAGCGATCGTATTGTTGCCTTCTGGTTGGACACAATGCACGGCTGGCGACGAAGGCAACATTCCTCGTTTCACCAAGTCAACGAAACCGCGGGCGACGGCCAAAGTCATGCCGCCGCCGCCGGAGGGAGTGAAAACATGTCGAATCGTGACGCCTAACTCGTCGGCTTGTTCGGCCAACTCGTAGCTGAACGTTTTTACTCCTTGCATGCCGTCCGGACTGAAACGAAAAGCGCTGATCTGGAACTGGGATCCCGAGAGTTTTGCCTTGGCTTGCAAATTTTCGATGGCGCGATCGGACAACTCGGGATCAACGCCAAGCCCTTTCACTTTGTAGACTTGAGCACCGTAAGCCAACATCTGCTTTAGCTTTCCTATCGGCGTTGTTTCCAAAACCGCAATTTCGCATTTAATTTGGGCTCGAGCGCAGTAGGCTGCAATGGCCGAACCCGTGTTGCCGCTAGACGTCCCCACCGAGCGGGATTTGTCCTGGCTGAGCATGTGGGAAATGGCAGCGACCGCATAGCGGTCCTTGTAAGAGCCAGACGGATTCGACGATTCCAGCTTCAAGTAGAGATGGTCCAAGCCGCTTTGTGGACCGATCTGGCGCGAACGGACCAGTGGCGTGTTGCCTTCGCCGAGCGTGATCTGGAACTCCGCGGGAATATCGGTAAAGAGTTCGGCCCAACGCCAGATGGACATATGTTTTTCTCCTGATGAACTAAAAGTACGGCCTCACGTTCGGCGACGCAAGCCACATTAAATATTTGCCGTCCGGTTGGAAAGATGTTTTGAACCGACGATCATACGACAATTTGTTAGAGGTGACTACCGACGAATGGAGGAAACGTTTAGCATCCACGTGTGCGTACAATCCAAATGTCAACACGACCGAATCGCGTTCTCACGCGGAAGAAAAATGAGATACAATGCTAAATCTTCCTTGTTCCGATCATGTCTGATAATTGTCATACGGATATCGTATCGCCCCCTGCAGCTTGCCTGGCAGGAGCACAAGGAGACTTTGACACTTTCCGCTTCGTGTTGTTGCCGGCGATGAAGACCCCCGTGAGCTTGCTCACGGGGGAATCAGTTTTTTTAGCTAGCCATTCGCCACCCCCACCCCTCCGCCGCCTTCGGCGGCGGAGGGGTGGGGGTGGCGCGGAGATTCTAGCTAAAAAAACTGATTCACCCACGGCACAAGGCCGAGGGGGTCTAAGCCAAAGAAAATGGTTAGCTGCAAAAGTGTCAAAGCCTCCAAGGCGGCAGGGGGCGGCGAGCAATGCGAGTAAACCGAAGGAACATTTATCCTATTGTTAGTTCGTGATATTCAGGCCAATTTTGCGCAGCCCAGAGACGCCCTACATTTCTAGCGAAGCCTGGTAAGATAGAGAACTCGCTTTTTAGAAACGAAAGCTGCCCAAACAACCTGAGCTTCCCAGCGAAATAGGACGCCTGGTTTTCCCTCTGGCTTTCCTTTTGCCGCTAATCTTCATCGACTATTCTGGGTTCTTCCTACGTGCAAGTAGTCGTGCGAACCATTGGAGACGGAACGAATGATACGTATCATCATCGCGGGTGTGGCGGGAGCCTTGGTGTACTTTGTGTGGGGTATGTTAGCGTGGATGGCTTTGCCCTTGCATACACCAACGCTGCATGGGCTACCGACGGAAAGTCAAATAACCAAAGCCTTGACTGCCCAAGGTCTCGAGACGGGCGTTTATGTTGTGCCGTGGTCCGATGACCAGGATGACTGGCAGGATCCCGAATCGGCCTTTACAAAGAATCACGCCGCAGGGCCCCTCTTCTCCATTTTCTATCAAAAGGAAGGCGGCGCTCCGATGAACGCGGGTGCCATGGCCGGTGGATTCGTGATCGATTTGCTGGCGGCAATGTTGGCAGCTTGTCTGTTGACCAGTGTCGGAAGTTGCGGGCGCAGCTACCTGTGTCGAGTCGGATTCGTCACTGGTCTGGGTATCTTTGTTGCTTTGGTTGGCCACGCCAGCTACTGGAACTGGATGCACTTTCCCTGGGAATACACGCTCGCATTTATCGTTGACGTGACAGTGGGCTGGACGCTGGCTGGGCTCGCCATAGCTGCCTTGGTGCGTCCAACGGTCCCAGCTGCGACGTCCCACGCAGTGGAAGAGCGGTCGCAGCGAGTTTCGCGCGACGAGTCCAAAGCCGCTGCGGCTCCGGCAGCTCCCTTGCGCAGCGACGCGATTAGTTTGTTGGCCACCCTGCAACGCGAGGCGCGATTTATCGACATCGTAAAAGAACCGCTGGCGGACTATTCTAATGCACAAGTCGGTGCCGCGGCGCGTGACGTCTTACGAGACTGCGGTACGGTTTTGGACAGGCTCTTCCAGCTGGAACCAGTGGTCGAGCAGGAGGAAGGCGCCAAGATTGAACTTCCGCAGGGGTTTGACGCCGCGCGATATCGTATTACCGGCAACGCGACTGGGGACGCACCCTGGACCGGCTCGTTGGCACACCACGGCTGGCGAGCAAAACGGTGCGAATTGCCGCAATGGTCTGGTGCCAAGGGTGCAGCGCTGGTGGTGGCGGCTGCGGAGGTAGAAGTGGAGTGACCGCTGAGCATGTCGTCTAACCGGCAAATCTACGTCTTAGGTATTGATCTGGGGACGACCAACTCGGTCGTGGCTTACGCTGCGTTGGATGCGGAGGCGCCGCAAGTCGAGCTATTAAAAATCCCGCAACTCGTCGATGCCAGCACCACCGAGAGTGTGACATCACTGGCATCGTTCTGTTACATCGCTCCCGAAAACTTGCCGAGTGGCAGCCTTGACGTTCCGTGGGCTCAGGATCGCAAGTACTGCGTCGGGGAGTTTGCTCGTCGGCAAGCTGCCGAGGCTCCCGAGCGAACGGTCGCTGCGGCGAAGTCATGGTTGTCCCACAGCCGCGTTGACCGACGTGCGCCGATCCTGCCGTGGCAAGCTCCACATGACGTGGAAAAGATCTCACCCCTGGTGACTGCGCAACGCTATCTCGAGCACCTTGTCGCAGCTTGGAGCACTAGGTTTCCTGATGCTCCGATGGCAAATCAGCAGGTCGTGCTGACCGTGCCCGCGTCCTTTGACGCAGCCGCGCGAGAGTTGACGCGTGAAGCCGCCTTGGCCGCTGGCCTGCCCAGCGACCTGGTGCTCGTCGAGGAACCGCAAGCCGCTGTCTACTCCTGGCTAGCCGACACAGGTGATGCCTGGCGAAAGGCCATGGGAGTCGGCGATCAGCTGCTGGTCTGTGACGTGGGTGGCGGGACGACGGACTTGACGTTGATCGGCATCGAGCAGCGGGAAGGCGAACTCGTCATGGAGCGAATGGCGGTGGGAGACCATCTGCTGGTCGGTGGCGACAACATGGATTTGACCTTAGCCCATTTCGTCGCCAGCCAGTTTGCGGAGCAGGGTGTGAAACTGGATCCGTGGCAGTCGGTTTCGTTGTGGCATTCGTGTCGCACCGCGAAAGAAACGCTTTTGGCGAGCGACGGACCGGACTCGCATACTATTTCGGTGCTCGGCCGCGGCAGCCGGCTGATCGGCGGCACGGTGTCGGTCGAAGTTGATCGTACCCGAGTCGCAGAAATGCTAGTCGACGGATTCTTCCCGCATTGCCAGCTGGGCGACCGGCCCCATAAACAGCGTGCCTCAGGCTTTCAGGAACTTGGCCTGCCTTTTGAATCCGACACGGCCGTGACTCGGCACCTGGCCACATTCCTGGCTGCGCAATCGGAGGGTGCGGCCAACACGTATCCAACCCACGTGTTGTTCAATGGTGGTGTCTTCCAGGCGGAGGCCCTGCAAACTCGATTAATGGAAGTGCTCTGCGATTGGCGGGGCGATCGGGAGGCGACGCGCCCGCTAGGCGGGGTCCACGACTTACATCATGCCGTGGCGCGAGGTGCGGCGCATTATGGCTGGATCAAACAACATGGCGGTGTGCGCATTCGTGGTGGTGTGGGCCGATCCTATTATATCGGCATCGAGACGGCCGGCCTGGCGGTTCCCGGTGCAGCTCGCCCCCTGCAGGCGTTTTGTGTGGTCCCGTTTGGCATGGAGGAAGGTACGGAAACCGACGTGCCTTCCCACGAGATCGGCTTGGTGCTCGGGGAACCGGCCGAGTTCCGGTTCTTCAGCTCCGCGGTCCGCAAAGAGGATCAACCGGGTGACGTGCTGCAGCGCTGGGACGAATCGGAGCTGTCCGAGACAACACCGCTATCTGCCAAGCTGCCGGCCGACGAAACCGTGGACGAGCCCTACGTGCCTGTGCTCTTCCAATCTCGCATCACAGAGTTGGGAATGTTTGAGTTGTGGTGTGTCAGCACGCAAAGCGACCGGCGATGGAAGTTAGAATTCAACGTGCGCGACGAGACTGAGGACTAAGGCGGTGGCCGCATCACGTGATTTCGATCCGCTTGTCGACAAGGCTCCGGCGCGATATGTCGTGGGCATTGACCTGGGCACCACGAACTCGGCCGTGATGTACGTTGACGCGAGCGAGTCACCGTGGAAGGTGCGTCCGCTGACAGTGCCTCAGTTGGTTGCGACAGGGCAGGTCGAAGCACGTGATACGTTGCCGTCATTTCATTTTCAGCCGTTACCACACGATGTGGCAGACGGATCTCTCCGGTTGCCGTGGTCCCAGGAAGACGAAAACTGGATCGTGGGGATCATGGCCCGGGACGAGGGAATGAAGTCTTCCGGCAGGTTGATCGCCTCGGCTAAGTCATGGTTATGCCACACGGGGGTCGACCGCGCGGCGAAGCTACTGCCCTGGCATGGCGCTGACGACGTCGATCGCTTGTCACCGGTCGAAGCCAGCGGACGCTATCTGAAACACATTCGTGACGCTTGGAATGCCAAGTTTCCGCGCGATACACTGGCTGATCAAGACATCGTAATTACGTTGCCCGCTTCGTTCGACGAGGTGGCTCGAGAGCTGACGGTTGAGGCTGCGGCCACGGCTGACCTGCCGAACGTCGTCTTGATCGAAGAGCCGCAGGCCGCCTTCTACGCCTGGGTTTATAAACACGACGACGATTGGCCGCAACTTGTGTCGGCTGGAGACACGATCCTGGTCTGTGACATCGGCGGCGGGACGTCCGACTTCACTCTGATCAAAGTTCGCCAAACAGAGTCAAAAGAAACAGAGTCAAAAGAAACAGAGTCAAAAGAAACAGAGTCAAAAGAAACAGAGCCGAAAGAAACAGAGCCGAAAGAAACAGAGCCGACGGAAACGGACACCGATCGCCGAGCGCAGTTTCATCGTGTGGCCGTCGGCGACCATCTGATTCTGGGCGGGGACAACCTCGATATGGCGCTGGCGCACTACATCGAGAAGAAGTTGGCCAATGGTGGCAGGTTGGCACCACAACAGTGGGACGTGCTGGTCCGTAGCTGTCGTCGTGTTAAGGAAACGCTCTTGGGCGAAGAGGCTCCCGAACGAGCGACCGTGAATCTGCCGGGGTCGGGATCTAAGCTCATCGGTGGAGGATTCCAGGCTGAAGTTTCTCGCGATGAGGTGGAACGGCTGTTAGTGGATGGCTTTCTGCCCCGCACAGCGTTAGCGGAGCCGCCGGCTTCAGGCCAGTCCGGATTTCGCGAATTTGGGTTGCCCTTCGCGAGCGACCCCGCGATCACTCGTCACCTGGCCGCGTTTTTGAGTGCCCACGGCGAAGTCGCCAATACGGGCTCCGATGCCCCCAACCCATCGGCTCGTCCCGACATCGTACTCTTTAACGGCGGCTTCTTCGCCTCGCCCTTGCTGCGCGGGCGGCTGCTGGAAGTGATCGCGGAGTGGTTTGGCGACCAGTCGAAAAAGAGCTGGAAACCGACGGTTCTTGACAACGATCGGCTTGATTTAGCCGTGGCACGAGGGGCGGCCTACTATGGCATGGTACGGCGTGGCGAGGGGGTGCGCATCGCCGCCAGCTTGGCACGCAGCTATTACGTGGAAGTGGACAGCGATGCCGAAGAGGTCCAAGCGATCTGCCTTGTGCCGGGTCATGCCGAACCAGGCCAAGACCTGGATCTCGTGGCACGGACGCTCGAACTCACCATCTCACAACCGGTTGAATTTTCTCTGTTCTTTTCCAGCACGCGATTGACCGACGAACCTGGTGACATCGTGACCGTCAATCGGGAGCAAATGAAGCCATTGCCACCCATTCGCACGGTATTGCGCACCGAACGTCGCAACGAAACGGGAATGATTCCCGTCACACTGCACGCCCACCTGAGCGAAATCGGGACGATCGACCTGTGGTGCCAGGCGGCGGAGACCGATCGTCGCTGGCGTTTGCAATTTGATGTCCGTTCAGCCACGCAAACGGATATCGCTGCTCATGAGGCCGCAGCCGAAGCGGAAGGTATCGTTGACGAAGCAACCTGGCAAGCGAGTGAGAAATTGATTCTCGATGTGTTTGGCAAGGATGGCCAGGGGAAACCGAGCGCCTTGGTGAAACAACTCGCAGCCACCCTGGGTGCGGATCGCCAGGAGTGGCCGACTTCCTTGTTGCGGCGATTCTGGGAAGCTCTCATGGCACTCAAAGAGGGCCGGCAACGCAGCCCAGCGCACGAAGCCCGCTGGTTGAACCTGCTCGGGTTCTCCTTGCGGCCTGGTTACGGTCTGGCCATCGATGATTGGCGAGTTGCCGAGACGTGGCGTCATGTGCGTGGCAAGCTGGCGCATGCCGGCGCCAGCCAAGCGGAGTCCTTAATCTTATGGCGGAGAATCTCCGGCGGGCTTTCCGCTGGACAGCAGTCCGCGCTTGCTGAGCCTCTGACGTCGTCACTACGAGCAGCACACACGATCTCAACGACCGGCAAGCGATCGCGCGGTACCCCGTCCATTCCGCTGCATGAATCGTTCGAGGCCTGGCGTTTATTGGGTTCACTCGAGCTCTTAGACGTGCCGATGAAAGTACAACTCGGCAACATGATCGTCGATTTGGTTTCTAAGCGAAAATACGAAAAGGTACGCAGCCCGATGGTATGGACGTTAGGGCGAATAGGCCAACGGCAACCATTGTACGGGCCACTGAACTCCGTCGTACCGCAGGTCGAAGCAGCGAAGTGGTGTGAATCGCTGTTGCAGCTGAGCGACAGTGACGGGGACACCTATTTAGCGGCCATGCAGTTGTCTCGCCGTACCCATGATCGATATCGAGACATGGACGAGAAGCTGCGCGAGCGCGTGGTGATGTGGCTGAACGAGAATAATACCTCCCCGCATCTGGTGGAACTGGTACGTGAAGGCGGAACACTCGAATCCGAAGAGCAGGATCAGGTATTTGGAGAAGCGTTGCCAAAAGGTCTGCGAATGAGAGGAGGAGTCAACGGCGAATGAGCGGGTGGGCTCGTTACAACGCTCTGTGTCGTAACGGCGAGGCCCGACGCTCCGCGTCATGCGAACTCTTCCACATGATCCGCGTCTGTGCCATTGTGAATTCTTCGAGTCCCAGACAACGCATCACTAAAGGGTTTGATCCAAGACCGCGTAAGCTGTTAGCAATGTTCGATGCAATACGGCAAGTTCGTTTTTCGCAGGGAACACCGGTTATTCCGTCTCCTTTCGCGTCTTCATCTTCTCCTCCTCCAGCGTGAGGCGGTGGTCGTTAATGGCATGAAAACCAGAGACATGAAAACCAGTCTCGCTGGTTTTGTCTCCTGTCGAATTCAATCGAATATCGCCTCTTCGGGACGTTGACCGTCGACTAATTACATGATGTCCGCCCAGGCGGCGCAGGCTTGTTCGTCATTAACATCTGGCGGAACATCCGTGAAATAGTCATCGTGGATTCCCAGCCTTCGCTTAAATTCGCGGCTCTTTTCCGGCGGCAGATCGAGTGTCCGCCCGTCCATCTGCCAATCTTCGTCTTGCAATACCCAGCCTCGGACTTCGTCAATGACTAGCTCCCACGTATCCATCACGATACATTCCGCATCCGGCCAGTTCCCTTCCGCACGGTGTGCGGTAATAACTTGAAGGATCTCTTGGCGTCGCTCCGTGTCCCCTGCTTCGCTCCGTGGCGACATTTGTTGCATGTCGATTTTACACTCCACGTTTACCCCCATCTGCGCGTAGATCGCGGCGACAGTAGCTTCGAGCAAAGCCGTTAGCTTGGGGGCTCGACAGACGAGTCGAGCAGCGGCTTGAGAACCTGGCGAAGCATCACCAGCTGCTGTTGCCATATCAGTTGGTCGAATAACAGAATACCGAGCTGGGCGTTTGAATCCAGACCTTTTTTAGCGCGGATCGCGTCGACCAAGTCCCAGGCCGAACCGCCGATCAAACGGGCCTCGGCGCCGGCCAGCGTGCGTGTTCCAATTGCCGTGTTCCACATATTTAGGGCTCCGTCGATCTTCTCCACTTCATGGTTCAGGAAAGTGCCATCCATGGCTATTTGTCAGATGCTAACTCACCTGCGAATGATGCGAACTACTCCAGTGCCATTTTATAAATCATCGTCGATCTCTGATACATGTAAACCGGACGTCTAACAAAAGCACATTGGCTTAGCGATTGTAACCTCCCGAGTACAGCCAATTGTAGTGCCGTGCGTAGGCGCTCTGGTCTCACACTACGGCAATTCGAATGCCATGATGTCCTTGCGGTTGCGCACATACATTCGATTTCCGACAAGCGTCGGAGCGGTCCAACCTCGACCATCAAAGAGTTTGGCGGTGGAATGGATTGTCAACTCTTCTGGCGACAACGACGCCAGCATAAGTTGTCCGTCTTCCTGAAGTGCGAGGACCTTGCCGTCAACATAGAGGCAGCTGGCGCGGCCAAGTCGGCGATCCTGCCACACAACCTCGCCGGTCTCGATTTTCACGGCCATAAATTTAATGGCGGCAAAATCGCCGCTGGGGCCATACACATAGTCTCCGATGCGTGTGACGTTACTATGATGCACCCGCATGCGAGCACTATGCCAGATTTCGTCCGCGACCGTTTTCTCACCAGTGCGTTTCAGGTGAATGCAGCAACTTCCCTCACCGTAGGCACCGGAGAAGAACAGCCGGCCATCGTGACCCCATACTGGAGTGCTCGAGATGTAACCGCCGGCTATCGGATGGTCATGCTGCCAGAACGACTGTCCGCTGACCGGATCGAGACCGACGATGGTCTTTTCGCCCAGAACGACCAATTGCTGTTGGTCGTCGACACGAATCATGATTGGTGATACGTGGGAGATGGCAAAGTCGTGTTTCTTCCAGAGGATCGAGCCGTCGTCGGCCGCAAAGGCGACCACTGCACGCCCCGGACCGCCAACCGGTGCGATAATACTGCCATCGAAACCGATTGGACTGGCCGAGTAGCCACGGAACAGGTTGGTCCCGTGAAGTTCACGGATCAACTCGTGTTTCCATAAAACCTGACCGCTGCCGAGATCCAAACAGTGCAGTATGCCCGTCACTCCTATCGCGTAAATCCGTGGTTCCACGATCAGCGGAGTCGATAGGGGCCCGGGGCCGAATTCCTCGACGTTCGTGCCGTCGATAAAGGGTGCCGGGTAGCGGTGTTGCCAAATGGTCTCTCCCGTGTTCGCATCCAAGGCTGCGACGTGCTCGAGGTCGCCGTTGCGAAACATCACATACAGCCGCCAGCCGGCCGCGACGATGCTCGAATAGCCGTCGCCCAACGTTCGATTCCACAGTTTTCGCAAGCCACTATCCGGCCAGGACGAGGCGAGACTTACATCATCAACCGTAAAGTCGCGCTTCGGCCCGCCCCATTCCGGCCAATCTCCAGCAAGGACGGGCATGGCCAGGACGTATGTGAAGAGGAGTGCTACTATCGCACATGCAAAACGGCGACGCACGGTTCGGCCTAACAAGAGAAGTTTCATTGATGACACGATTATTTTCGAATCGCCCGTCCACCGACGCAGGGTCGGAGGAGAGGGAAAGAGGTCTTTCCCGAACGTGCAGTAACAAAAGTACATTGGGTTAACAGTCGCCTTTACTAAACGGCTCGAAGGCACAGACCTGAGCAAAGAAGATTAGGAAAAACAGGAAGACATATGTCAAAGTGGATATGTACACATACGACCATCAGCGAATTCATCGCACAACCTATATCGCTTGCTTAATGCAGATCACTCAAATTTCCCCGCTCAGGTCGGGGTTGAGACCGTTGGTAAAACGCGTCACCTTACCCGTCGACTCGTAAGCGGAAGGCGAGAGAAGCATGTAATGCGGTACACTCGCTGGGAGGCCGTCGGCGTACTTCCCGGATTGCGTTTCCATACCGGTCAGCGTGTGCCCCTCCGGTTTCGCTTCGATCGCGCCGGCCACTTTGCCGTTGATGTAGAGGCCGTAGTCCGCTTCGCCAGTCGTTAATGGAAACTCGCGCACAGCGACCCCTTCGCCGGCAGAGATGTTCATGTCGGCGACGTTTTGGATTACCCAATCACAATCGGTGAGTTGACGGTCGATGTTTTTGCGGGCTAGTTCTTCGGGAGTCATTTGGCGGATAGGCCGTTGTGTTTGCGAACCTGCCAGTTTACCCGATTTGAAGCGCGGCGCTGAGGCACCGAATGGACGGAGGGGCCCCGCAACCGGTGCGCCAACGTTGTTTCCGAAAACGAGATAACCGCAATGATTTGCGTGTTTTGTACGATGTATGCTCTCGAATGACGCGACACACGCAAATAGGCGCGTACTTATGACAGTAGGGAAGCCACGAACTTTTCGCTCGTGCGTTGTTGCTGACGCAAGCCATGGGTACGCGGCAACAAATCGCAAGTTGGGCTCGTCCGTCGGTGTGAAGTACGAGCGGCGTAGTGTGAACGAGCGTGAATTGGGCAAGAGTACGAGTGCCGGTGCTAGTGGGTTGTGTGGCGTCGCTGGGATCCGAAGTGTTGCCCTACTGCAGTGTACGGATACTCGTCGTAGCCCCTTTTCCCAGCACAATATGATCCAACACATCGATACCAAGGGTCTTGCCCGCATCGGTCAGTCGCTCCGTTACTTGATGATCCTCGCGGCTCGGCGTGGGATCACCGGATGGATGATTGTGTACGAGAATAATCGAGGATGCGGCATCTTTTATTGCCGCTCGATAGATCTCGCGTGGATGGACCAAGCTGCAGTCGAGCGTCCCGATGGTGATCTGGTGCGCCGATGACCCGGTTCTTGGTGTTGAGCGTTACGATGTGGAATTCTTCTTATTTCGCATCACTCGCCAGTCTTGCAAAGTGTTTCTCGCAAAATGTTATCACATCGTTGCTGCCGCGGATCTTGGTTGTAATCTGTTTGTCAGAAACTGCTGAAATCCGACGACCAAGTTCGATGCCTGCCATGATCTGGCAATAGGCAGTTGGTCCGATTGCGGGACTAAGCACGTTTAATTCACCTTGGCCAACAGGCGGCAGCTCTTCAAGTCGTTCGTTGAATGCCGAGGCGATACGCTCGCCAGCTGCTAACGCGGATTCGCCCGCGCGGCCGGAACGAATGAGAATGGCTAAGAGTTCGGCGGTTCGCAGGTTCGCCGCACCTTGAGAAATCAAGCGTTCCCGTGGGCGATCGAAATTGGGTGCGCTCTTGATCTGGTTGCCGGTGGTCCTGTTTCGCAGCCAGCCATCTATTTCCGTTCCATATGGATCGGCAGTCCATTGATAACAGCGCTCTGGTCCAGTGCTTATTTCGCGCAAATGGCCATCTCGCTGCAATTCCTTAACCGTACGTGTCACAAAACCAGGCTGCTCGTCGCGAACCTGCAGCTTCAAAGACGAAACGGAGAA
>Ga0310121_10004623_pt1 | contig 12057 bp, 9 predicted proteins | sample CB27_Tmax_986_MG_FD_203504 | JGI IMG/M metagenome (GOLD analysis project Ga0310121, IMG submission 203504) | Marine microbial communities from Western Arctic Ocean, Canada - CB27_Tmax_986 | ecosystem: Environmental > Aquatic > Marine > Oceanic | place: Canada: Western Arctic Ocean | collected...
TCGATGCGATCCTGCAGCGCGAGGATGGGCAGCTGCAGGATCTCCATCGACTGGATCATCCGCGGTGCAAGCACCTGCTTCTGAGCCATCTGCATCTGTTGGCCAAATGAAAGTCGCATAGAATCGCTAACGGGAATTCAAAGAAGTGGAAGGTCGCACCGCATGCGAGGGCATCTGTAGCATAATGCTGCCGGGCCCCGAAGGTCAAACTTGGGGGAATTAGGAAACTGGCACCTTGTTGGGACTTGCGTCGAATACGGGACCAGCCTCCCCCTCGTGGTCGGCGGCGCCGAGATCGATTTATTCTGCGAAAGATCCAGCTATTATCGCAGTAGTACTATTATAGGTCACAGGAACCCACCGAGTTTCGCCCGTGCTTTCATCGAGCGGAGGGAGCTAGCCGGTCGGAGAATAGGTCTCTAATTGCGTGCAGAAGCGCATTTGTAGCCGATGTCGCCAGACTTCGGGGGGGCCTGCGCGCTGGCGCAGTCGCCTCTCAATTCACCGAAACCTGGCGGATTCGGCCACGGGCGATGCGCGGGGGGCTGGCTCTCTCGACAGCGTCCTGCTGCACCCGCCTCAAGCTAGCGCCGCGATCTGACGCCTGGGGTCTTGGGGCGTCGCGCCGGATGGGCTCTAAGCCGGCCTTCCGCATTCACTCGTCACGAGATCCGTCACCCAGTTGGCCCAAAGCATCGGTTAGACCGGGGATATTTAGCCCTCCGGTGAGCGATTGCATCTGCTCCGTATGAAGCTGCTTGGCTTTGTCCTGGGCGGAGTTGAAGGCAGCAGGGAGGAGATCTTCGAGCAGCTCGCGGTCTTGCTTCTCAACGAGCGCCGGATCGATGCGGACCGTCAACACCTCGCCCAGGCCGTTCGCCTCGACCTCAACCATGCCGGCGCCCGAGCTACCTAGCACCCGTTTGGTCTTCAGCTCCGCAGTCAGCTCTTGCATCTTGCCGCCCATCTCTTGGGCTTGCTTCATAATGCTGCCGAGGTTTCCTAGCCCTTTTAACATGTTGGGTACTCCTATGTTGCTTTTTGGGGTGGCACATAGCGTAAGCGCGCCGGGTCGCCATCGAATAGTTCCATCGCTTTTTTGACAAAGGGCTCGGCTGCCACGTCGGCTTGTCTTTGCCGGCGGGATTTGGGTCTTGGTTTCGCTTCGGCAGCGGCGTCTACCCGACTGTGCGCCCGCATGACGAGTGCGACTTTTGTCCCCGCAGCTTCTTGCAGTGCATTTTCCAGACGGGCCCGATTGTTTCCGCGCTCGCAAAACTCTCGATGGAAATTCTCGGCAAAACTCAGTATGAGACGGCCCGATTCGTCGACGACGACTTCATCCGCCTCAGCAGCGTGGTCCATCAGCAGGCCGGTCAGCGAATCAAGCGCACGTTTCCAAACGGCTTCGACGTTGTCGGGTGCCAAGGCGAGCGGAGCCGCCGCGACTGGAGCGGGGGTTGCCGGCGTTGCAACCTCTGCTTCTGCCACCGCGGTCGCGTTGCCAGTAGCTTCACCTCGCCAATGGCTCGTTGGATTCGCCGTGCTGGCGAGGCCTGTTGCCGGTTGGTGCGCGAGGGCGGGCGAAACGCCGGTTGCAGCCGTGGCGCGCGTTGCAGCGGAACTAGGCGTCATGTTTTTTTTTACGGCCGAGGCTCCGGCTGATGGCACAGCTGTCGTTCCAGGTGCCTCGTTAAGTTGGCGGATAAGCCCCGCCAATTCGTCGAGGTCTTCCAGGTGACATATCCGTACAAGAGCGATCTCAGCGAGGGTGCGCGCGTGGGTACTCACGCGCAGGCGAGCGGACGCCTGGTCGAGGATTTGCACTATTGCCAGCAGTACCGCCGTACCTAACTTTTCGGCCAGCTGCTGGATTTCTTCATGCTGGCTGGGCAGCGCGTACAACATGCGCGCCGCGTCGCAACCCACTGCCTGAGTCATTACGTCTCTAAAGTACCCGATGAGCTGATCCAGCAGCTGGCTCACTTCAGCACCCTCGTCAATGGCCGCGCCCAGCTCTGTCAGTGCGGCCGCCGGATTGCGTTCCACCAGGGGGGCTACCAATCGACTCAGGCGCGCAGCAGGGGCGATTCCGAGCATACCCGTCACATCGGCCGAAGTAATTCTGTCCGCGCCGGTGGAAAGGAGTTGTTCTAATAGCGACTGACTGTCGCGCATCGATCCAGCAGCCCGAATCGCGAGGATTTGCACGGCGTCCGCTTCGATCGAAACCCCTTCATTCTCAGCGATATCTTTCAGTCGCAGTTGGATATCTGCTGTTTCGATGCCCGCGAAGTCGTAGCGCTGGCAGCGCGAAAGAATGGTGACGGGAATCTTATTCGGTTCGGTCGTCGCAAAAATAAACTTCACATGCTCGGGTGGCTCTTCCAGAGTTTTGAGCAGCGCGTTGAACCCATCTGGGGTCAGCATGTGAACTTCGTCAATGATGTAGATCTTGAAGCGGGAGCGGCTGGGCCGTACCGCCACGTTCTGCCGCAACTGGCGTATCTCATCAATTCCACGATTGCTGGCGCCGTCGATTTCCAGCACGTCGATGTCGTTGCCCGTGCTGACGCTTTGACACACCTCGCACTCGTTGCAGGGCGTCGCCGAAGTGCCTTGAGCGCAATTGAGCGCTTTTGCGAAAATCCGCGCCGCAGACGTCTTGCCGACACCACGCGCTCCGGTGAAGAGGTAAGCGTGGCCCACACGCTCGCTGGCGATGGCGCGCGTGAGGGCGCGCCAAACGTGCTGCTGGCCGATGAGCTCGTCGAACGTTTGTGGCCGGTAGCGGCGGGCGACGACGACATAATTTCCGCCGATCGAGTTTCCGCCACTGGGGGCACTGGAGTCGGGGGCGCCGCTACCTGGATCACGCCCGCTTGGCTGGGCATCGTGGGCGGCGGGCTGAGGAGGTTCGGTCATTGCGCTTTTTGAAGAATTTCGGCTACCAACGAGAGGCCCCCACACAAAGAAGCGCGGGCTTATGGCTGCAGTGTTTCCACCCTGACCAGGTTCACGAGGCTCCCATTGCAGAGGCCCCTCGTTGAGTAGCCGATTTATCGGCTTTCCGCTGGATCCTCCGTTGTACGCTTCTCGAGGCCGCTCGTCAAAGGTGGCGGCCCACGGGCCGCGTCCATCGCCCCACGGACCACAGACTTTTGGTCATCTCGCTCAAGCAATTTTCCCGCCAATTATTCAGGGCGGCGCGGCCAATGTCCTGGGCGCCGCCCAACCCACGGCCCGGCTTTCGCAAGCGACGGCGCCAGTTCTAGGGTACATTGTCGCTGCTGCCTTCAGTAGAATCCAACCTGCGGGGGGACTCTCCATTTCATATTGCGGATCTGCCAGGGCCGGTTACTGTAGGGCATTGAGCTTATCGGGCGAGTAGATACTATCAATGATCGATTTCGAATCAGCTTCCTGGCGGGATCTCTATCCGTTCGAGTCCAATTTCTTTGATATTGATGGTTTCCGCTATCATTACCTGGACGAATTCGATTCTGCGGTAGGCGGAGGGGCTTCGCTAGAATTCGCTGCACTGGAGGCGGCGACGTCGGCGGCGGCAGGCCCCATTCGCCCGCCGGACAGTCCTCCTACGCTATTGTTCGTTCATGGCAACCCCACCTGGTCGTTCCACTGGCGAAGACTCATTCTGGCGCTGCGGGGCCAATACCGGTGCATTGCGCCGGACCACCTGGGATGCGGAGGCAGCGATCTGCAGCCTCGGCCGCTTCGTCTGGCAGACCATATCGACAATCTAGTGCGACTGGTCGAATCCCTCGACTTGCGGCAGGTGACGCTGGTCGCTCAGGATTGGGGTGGAGCCATTGGCTTGGGCGCGGCCTTGCGCGCCGTCGGCCGTTTCGATCGCATCGCCTTATTTAACACAGGCGCATTTCCTCCCTGGTTTATCCCTTGGCGGATCCGAGTCTGCCGCTGGCCGGTGGTGGGCCGATTGGCCGTGCAGGGCGGCAACGCGTTTTCCCTGGCAGCGCTCAGGATGACTCTATCCCGCTCGGCTCGGCTTGATCCGCGGGTGGCCCATGCATACCTGGCGCCGCATCGCGACTGGCGACACCGCGGGGCGGTCTACCAATTCGTCCAGGATATTCCGCTTTCTGCAGGTCATCCCACCTGGCAAACACTGGCCGACATCGAGTCGCAACTTCCGGCGCTGGCAAGCCTGCCGATTCAGCTGATTTGGGGGATGCGCGATTGGTGTTTTACACCGGCGTGTCTCGACAAGTTTTGTGGCATCTGGCCGGCGGCTGAAATTCATCGTTTGGCAGATGTCGGGCACTGGGTCCTTGAAGATGCTCCGGGCGAGGCCCAATCGATACTCGGTGGTTGGCTGGACGCAACCCTTCCGGTCGCCCACGGCAGCATGTCACCATGACCGAACCGAGCCCTCTGCCACCCGTTGATCGGCCGCTTTCCAGCGGGGCCTGTGCGACGCTCGCTTGCATTTGGGAAGCGACCGCCCCCAAGCCAGGCAATGTCTACCGCGGTGCGGACTTCGACAACGTGTCCTATGCTGATTTTTTGACGAGTGCCGTACTGGTTGGCCCTGTGATGGAGGACGTTTCTCGGTTGGGCGCCGGCAAGGCCGTGCGAAAAGCAGTCGAGGCCACTCAGGCGGCTGTCGGTTCCAATACCAATCTGGGGTTGTTACTCTTGCTGGCGCCACTTGCTGCCGTGCCGAGTCGCGCCGCACTTGCATCGGGCATCGCTGGCGTCCTGGCTGATCTAACAGTCGAGGATACGCAGGAGATTTACGAGGCGATTCGGCTGGCCCAGCCGGCTGCTCTGGGAAAGGTCGCTGAGGCAGATATCAACGCGTCAGAATCGCCCGCCGACTCGCCGGTGATTATTATGGGGCTGGCTGCAGACCGCGATCTTATTGCCAGGCAATACGTCAATAACTTTGAGCAAGTTTTTAGCGTTGCGGATCGGATCGAGCAGGGTCTGCGGGAGGGGTTGCCACTGGGCGGTGCGATCGTGCATGCGTTTCTCGTATTATTGGCGTCGCTGCCCGACAGCCTGATCGCCCGCAAATGCGGTGCAGCCACGGCGCGAGAGACTTCGCGCCGCGCCGCCACGGTGGTGGCCGCCGGCAAACCAGGGGAGAGCCCGTATGACGATGCGGTCCGCGAATTCGACTTTTGGCTCCGGAGTGACGGCCACCGCCGCAATCCGGGCACCTCTGCCGATTTGGTTGCAGCGGGGCTCTTTACGCTATTGCGGGAGCAGAGGTTAAGCTGGCCAGTACGGTTTTATTAAGAGGAGGGACGAGTTAGGATCAAGGAGCGGGCAACTCTGTCGACAGAACCTACAACCGCTTTCGCACTGGCCCCGAGGTTTGCCGGCCTTCGTCGCGCGGGATTCGATCCGGCGCGAAGAGCCCTTTGACGAGGGTTGCCCGATATGGGCGATTCATTGACGCCCCCCTTGTTGTAATTCCCAACGACCGATCCCCAATCCCAACACCACCTCATCCCACATCCCGCATCCCGAAACTCTGAACTAATAACCTTCCAATGCCCAATTCCTACCGCGTCCGCATCGAAAAAGAACGACTCGTATTCAGCGCTGCGCACTTCATTACCTACAATGGCGACGTGTGCGAACCGTTGCACGGTCACAACTACCATGTTGCCGCGGAGGTCCGCGGGCCTCTCGACGAGAATCATTACGTGATTGATTTCATTGCATTGCGTGATGCCTTGGGGGAAATCGTCTCTCGACTCGACCACCGTATGCTTTTGCCAACCAAGCATCCGACGATCGTTGTTCGTGAAGAGGGCGGAGAGGTCGAGGTCACTCACGGCCAGCGGCGATGGGTCTTTCCGCGGCAAGATTGCGTGCTGCTGCCTGTCGCGAACACGACGGCCGAACTTCTCGCCCAGCATATCGGGCAAGACGTGCTCGACTTCCTCCAGCAGCGAGTTGGCACGCGGCCAACTTACCTGAGCATCGCGATCGACGAGTGCGACGGGCAGTGGGGAATATGCGAGCTACTGGACGGGTGAGCCAAGGCCTACGATCGCGCCAATCGATACGATTCGGCTGCTCTAGCAAGTTTGTTTGACCCCACGGTTTGGCAACGTAGCCTTTGGTGGGTTAGCCAGGCTAGCCACCGACAGTTTTGGAATATGTCCAGTCCGCTGCCAGCGTCTAAGCAACTCTGCCCGACCGGATGCTAGCGGCTTTTCGGCGAACCGCTTGAGAAACCCGGGCTAGCACCCACGTCGCTTCGCGACAGTTCCCGCAGGCGGCGGAAATATTCGCCCGATCGTTAATGTCTGCTCAAGTCCACTAGTCGCCCGCGCCGATTCCGATAGCAAGGACGGACGTTTCACCAGAGTTGGGGCGCCGTGCCTGGTCGGGCGTCCCCTTGGTCGCTTTTCTCGGATATTCTCGGGTTCCCATGACTGATCTCCAAAAAGCGGCCGTCTTGCTTACGTCCCTGCCGGAAGAAGATGCCGCGACTGTAATGGGGCGGCTTGAAGGCAAACAGGTGGAACTGGTTTCAATCGAAATCGCTCGCTTAAAATCGATTACCGCCCATGAACAAGAGCAAGTGATCTTGGAATTCGCCGAATCAAATCCCGGGATGGCCGGCACGGATGCAGGCGGTCTTGACCGGGCAAAATCCTTGGTCCAAAAAGCGCTGGGAAAAAACGCAACGCACACGCTCGATAATATTCGCCACTCATTTGAGGCTGTGCCATTTTCTTTTTTGCGGCAAGTCGACAATCAGAACATCCTGACCTATATCATCGATGAACATCCTCAGACCATTGCGTTGATCCTTTCTCATTTGCCTGCGGCGGCGGGGGCGGAGATCTTGGCGGGACTCGTCCCGGAGCGACAGTTGCAAGTCGTGCAGCGAATTTCTTCGATGGGGCAAACCAGCCCGGAGATCATCGAGCAGGTCGAGCATGGCCTGGAAAAACGGATGTCCAGCTTGATGAGTCAGAGTTTCAAGAATACGGGTGGCGTGGGCGCCGTGGCTGAGATGCTCAACGTTTCCGATCGTGCCACCGAACGCTCGCTGCTCGAGAATCTTTCTCAAGAAGATCCCGATTTGGTCGAAGAAATCCGCCGCCTAATGTTCGTCTTCGAGGATATTGGCAAGTTCAACGACAAGGACATTCAAACGTTACGCAAAAACGTCGAGAATTCGCAATGGGCCACCGCATTGAAGGGGGCAAGTTCTGATTTGAAGGAAAAAATATTCGGCAATATGTCGCAGCGCGCGGGCGAGATGCTCAAAGAGGAGATGGAATTCTCTGGAGCGGTCAAGCTTTCCGTTGTCGAGGGCAAGCAACAGGAAATCGTCGATATCGTCCGTCGCTTGGAAGACACCGGCGAGTTAGAACTTGATGCGGGCGGTGAGGAAGAGCAGCTCGTGCAGTAGGTAGGTGTGCTTCCGCTCTCCTGGCTTATTGGTTAGCATGGGTCGCTATCACACCTTCCAGCACGGAGTTGCATTTTATGGCCGCAGTGCCTGCCACCCAGACACCGATGATGCGGCAGTACCATGAAGCCAAGGCGGCAGCGGGCGACGCTTTACTCTTGTTCCGGATGGGGGACTTTTACGAGCTGTTTTTAGATGACGCGAAGGTTGCCGCGCGGGTGCTCGGATTGTCGCTCACGAGTCGCGACAAAGGGGAAAACCCCGTGGCCATGGCGGGCTTTCCGCACCATCAGCTCGAAAGCTATCTGGCGAAGATCATCGCGGCCGGCATGCGCGCAGCCGTCTGCGAGCAGGTAGAAGACCCGCGCGAGGCCAAGGGCCTCGTTCGGCGCGACATTACCCGCATCGTCAGCCGCGGAACCATCATGGACGACGCCCTGCTCGATCCTGATGCGTGCAATTACCTGTTGGCTGTGGCGCCCGCAAGAAAGTTCCAGGAGGAGCGTTGTGGTCTGGCCTGGATCGATATTTCTACTGGACTGTTTCAAGCGGCGGTGGTGTCCCGTGCCAAGCTCGGCGACGAATTGGCCCGCGTTGCGCCAGTAGAGATTCTGCTTGCCGAAGATGCAGACGATTTACCTCGCGAGTGGACCGAGGGGCGGATGATCACACGGCGTCCCAGTTGGGCGTTCGGTCAGCAGGCCACGACCGCCGCCCTCGCCAAACATTTCGGTACGCTTTCGCTGGAAGGCTTTGGCTTTTCCGAAGCAGATCGTTGCGCTCTGGAAGCCGCCGGCGCTCTGCTTGAGTATCTGCAAGAAACACAAAAAACGTCGCTCGCTCATATCGATCGATTGTTGCCTTACCGCGTCGGAACCCGATTGGAAATCGACGAAGCCACCCGACGTAGTTTGGAGATATCCCAAACGCTGCGCGACGCGCGCCGGGAAGGTTCCCTGCTGGGCGTGATCGATCGTACGGTAACGTCCACCGGCGCCCGTCTTCTGAACGATTGGCTAGCCAATCCGCTTACCGACGTGGGGTCGATCACCGCGCGGCTCGATGCGGTCGGCGAGTTGTACGAAGATGCAGCTTTCGCTACGCAGCTTCGCGAAGCGCTGGGTCGAACGTATGATGTGCAGCGCCTGCTGGCGCGGGTTACCACGGGGCGGGCGACGCCTCGAGATCTTAGTTTTGTTGCACGTACGCTGCGCTGTCTGCCCGATGTCAAATCGAAACTTGCAGGCCGGAGCGCAACTCGGTTGCAGGCCTTGGAATCTCGTCTCGATCTTTGTGCCGACGTGCGCGACGCGCTGGAATCCGCGCTCGAGGACGATTGCCCACTTTCAAGCCGCGACGGCGGTTATATTCGTCCTGGCTTCCATGATGAACTGGACCAGCAGCGCGGGCTCATGAAAGGTGGCAAGCAGTGGATGGCCGAGTACCAGGCCAAGGCGGTCGAGGAGACGGGCATTCCGAGCATCAAAGTCGGTTTCAACAAGGTATTTGGCTACTATCTCGAGGTAACCCACGCCCACCGCGAGAAGGTGCCGGCGGAGTTCATTCGCAAGCAGACGTTAAAGAACGCAGAACGCTATATCACTCCGGAGCTGAAAGAGTACGAAGAAAAGGTACTCACTGCCGAGGCGCGGTGCCTCGACTTGGAATACGATCTCTTCACTCAGCTTCGCGAAGGTGTCTCGGCGGCCTCCAAACGGCTCAAACAGACGGCCCAGGCGCTCGCCGAGATTGATGTCCTGGCCGCACTCGCCGAGTTGGCCCGCGCCCGAAACTATGTCCGACCCCAGATCGTGGCAGAGCCGGTTCTCGAAATCCTAGATGGACGCCACCCGGTACTGGATATTTCGGAAGCCGAAGGGACGTTCGTACCAAATGATGTAAGTTGCGGGGCGCGGGTTGCCGGTTGCGAGAAAGAATCGGAGACCTCCAATGCGCACGCCACGACCCGAAACTCGCAACTTCTGCTGATCACCGGCCCTAACATGGCCGGCAAGAGTACCTACATTCGTCAGGTCGCGCTGATCACTCTGTTGGGTCAGATTGGTAGTTTCGTGCCGGCCCGCAAGGCGACTCTTGGCATAGCGGACCGCATTTTTGCGCGCGTCGGCGCCAGTGATGATTTGGCCAGAGGACGCAGTACGTTCATGGTGGAAATGACCGAGACCGCGCGCATTCTCAACACGGCTACCAAACGTAGTTTAGTGATTTTGGACGAGATTGGCCGTGGGACCAGCACATACGACGGCTTATCGCTGGCCTGGGCGGTTGTTGAGCATTTGCATGACCAGATTGGCTGCCGCACGCTTTTCGCAACGCACTACCACGAGCTGACTCACTTGGAAGGTGCGCTACCCGGCGTCGCCAACCACAATGTCGCGGTCCAGGAATGGAAAGGCCAGGTGGTATTCTTGCACAAAATCGTTCCTGGCTCAGCGGACAAGAGCTACGGAATTCACGTCGCAAAGCTCGCCGGAGTTCCGCAGCAGGTGAACGCACGGGCGGCAGAAATCTTAGCGGGGCTGGAAAGTCAAAGTGCGAAACGGAAAGCCGAGAGAGGGGATCCGCCTGGCGCGCTTATGCGGCGCGTGGATCAGCCCGAGGAGCCCAGACCACTGCGTGGCCGATCGCTGCAAATGACGCTATTCGAAACCGTCGATCATCCATTGCTTGACAAGATACGTGCTGCGGAGCTGAACAACCTGACGCCACTCGAGGTGCAGCAGTTGGTGCGCCAGTGGCAGGAGCAATTGGCGACCCCGCTGCAGAACAAGCCGCGTTAGTAGTCTTGGGTCAGCACCCGCAACGTTTCTTTTAACTCCCGCCGCGTGCTCTCGCTGTACTCAATGTCGAACCAGACGACTTTTTGGGCCTCGTCCAGGACGTAGATTCGAGGCAGGGCATGCGTGCCAACAGAGGCAAAGACTTTGCCGTCCGAATCAAGTAGTTGCATGAAACTTGGGTTGGCCTTGTCGAGATTCGCTCGCACGGATTCCGGCGGCGTTCCCACCACGATTGCGACTACGCTAACTTCCTCGGCAGCAAACTTTTGCGAAACGTCGCGCTCAAGATCGATGAGCGCGGTTGTCGCCATCCAGCGGTCCGGGTGCCAGAAGAGAACGACTGTGGCTCGCCGGCCGAAGTGCTCTGCTAGATCGGTGGGTGCACCGCCCAGGCGCGGCAAAGACACCGGTGGAAATCTCTCGCCTACGCTCAGATGGCACAGCAGTGCATGTGTCGCAGACAGCGTTACGTTCGGAGCCCTAGGCCGGTCGTTGGGAGCAGTGCGAGGAACCGGTGGTGCGGGTGCTACCTTTTGAACGACATGCGGCTTTGGTTGAAAATCGGTTTGAGGCGGCTCAAAGCTGGCCTCGGTTTGCGACCCCGCAAAAGTGGCTATCGGGGGTGCGGGCGCCTCCCCTGGCAGCCCGGTCGCGGTATCGCATCCTGCCCAGCAGAAACAAGACAAGATGCAGTACGAACCTATGGCAACACGCAGGCAACACAATCCATTGATCAGCGATTTCGACACACTATCCTCTTCGGGCAGGGCAGCAGGAGAAATGGGTCCACTAAGGTTATGGGTATGCCGGGATTTAGGTCACGGCAACCTATTGTCTGGATCTATCCCTGGAACGTCAACCATCGGTCGACTATTCGTGGACCCGTATACTCAGGTCTCTGAGCTGCCTGGCATCGACTTCACCAGGCGCTTCGGTCATCATATCCGTCGCTTTTTGCGTTTTCGGAAAAGCAATGCAGTCGCGAATATTATCTAACTTACCAAATAGCATCACCCAGCGGTCAATTCCAAGCGCGATGCCCCCATGGGGAGGTGCTCCGTACTGCAATGCGTCGAGGAGGAAGCCGAATCGCTCTTTAGCAGTTGTTTCGTCAATGCCAAGTAGGTTGAATACCTGCTGTTGAGCGTGTGCGTCATGGATTCGGATTGTCCCGCCACCTGCCTCGCTGCCATTGATCACCAGATCGTAGGCTTGTGCCCGGCATTGCCCTGGATCGCTATCCAAGAGATGGACGTGTTCAGGAAGTGGCGCGGTGAACGGGTGATGCATGGCCTGCCAGCGACCCGTTTCTCCGGCGCCCTCCGCATCTTGGTCGTATTCGAACATTGGGAACTCCACGACCCAGGAAAAATGCATGGACTCAGGATCGTAAAGATTCATGTCGCGCGCTACTTTTGTCCGTAGCGCGTGCATCACCTTGCAACTCGCCGCAAAGTTGTCGGCAGAAAAAAGGATGAGGTCGCCCGATTCCGCGTTCAATCGTTCGGCGAATTCAGACAACAGCTCCTCGCTGAAGAATTTGGTAATCGTTCCGCCTAGCGTGCCGTCTTCTTTCACGCGGAACCAGGCCAAACCCTTGGCGCCGAATTCCTTGGCATATTCGGTCAGCGCGTCGATGCCCCGCCGGCTGTAGTGGCTTTGCCCTTGCTTTGCGTTGATGGCCCGTACGCGGCCACCGCCGCCGACCACACTTGCAAATACACCAAAGTCACTTTTCGCAGCCAGATCAGAACAATCGACGATCTCCAGTCCAAACCGCAGGTCGGGTGCGTCGTGGCCAAACCGCTCCATTGCCTCGTCATAGGTCATTTG
>Ga0310121_10004624_pt1 | contig 12056 bp, 12 predicted proteins | sample CB27_Tmax_986_MG_FD_203504 | JGI IMG/M metagenome (GOLD analysis project Ga0310121, IMG submission 203504) | Marine microbial communities from Western Arctic Ocean, Canada - CB27_Tmax_986 | ecosystem: Environmental > Aquatic > Marine > Oceanic | place: Canada: Western Arctic Ocean | collected...
GGCTGCTTCTGGCTCTGTTTCCTCCCATAACGCTCTACCGCTGTTGGCCGCTTGAGCACCTAGGCACACGATACCTGTTCGTCTTTCTCCCAGACCCGTCTCTATGGCGCAACGGCTCCAACCAAATATTGATTCACCCTGGCGTGCATTGCCATTGCCATATTTCATGACCATTTCGGCTTGAAAGGAACGCTTTTCTGCGCCATGCATTTTCGACGCAGCCAGTCGTGTATCTGCGATTTGTTCAGCTTCGACTTTGGGCGGTGATACACTCTTTCCTAGCTCTTCCATTTGTGCCTTCCCTATTCCTATTTTGACTCATTTGACTTTTCTATACATATACTCCTTTGTATGATATTTCATTTTGGCTCACTATGCTATTTTTGACCCTGTTGCCTTGGTATATTCTTTTTCGGAAATCACCTAAGTAGTAGGTGGCAAGATGAAGATTAATAGGTCCAGCAAAACGACACTTAACTTTATGACCGAAGCGAAGCACGCAACGCTGTATGAGTTGATGGATGAATACAGTCGTGTCGTTAATAGCTTCATTGAGCAGTTCTGGGGTCAGAGCCTTGAACGCAAGAACTTGACCAAAGAGATAACCAATGCACCCGAATCATGGTTATCAGCGCGTACCAGACAGTGCGCAGCCAGAGAAGCAGTAGGTATGGTGACTGGTGCGCAGAGCAACGGTCATGAAAAGCCTACGCATTATGGCAAGAAAATGACGCTGTCTGCGCAATGCGTCACGATTGAGAATGGGAATAACACCTTCGATATCTGGCTAAGCATAAGTTCGGTTGGTCATTCGATTAAGCTGCTCATCCCCCTCAAATCACACCGTCACATGCATTCATTTGATGATTGGAAGCGCTCTTCAACTGTAACCATTCATCGTGATTGTGCGCAATTCTTATATGAAATAGAAACAGGTCCGAAGCTCGATACAGGTCATATGGTCAGTTTAGATGTAGGTATCAATCACCTGTTTTCTACATTTGACGGTACGTTAGTATAGTAGTAGGATGAAAGAGTTGATCGACAGAATCAAACGTCGCAAGTTCAAATCTAAAGGCTGGTATCGAGCAAAGAAAACGCTCCGTTACTATATGCATCGCGTCGTCAAAGAATACTTCCAAGCTAATGACCTTAGATTGGTGGCTGTCGAAAAGCTACATAAGCTCAGAGATGGCAAAAAAGGCCGGTCAAAAGGTTTTAGAAAGACGCTCCACTATTGGGACTATAGGATTTTACTGGATATCATCCGGTCACATTGCGAGGTGAGCCGTGCTTCTAATCGCAGTGTGAACCCCTACCATAACGTCACAGACGTATCCCGTATGTGATTATGTGGATCGTGAAAATCGATAAGGTGAGAAGTTCTGTTGTCAGAAATGTAATCACACTGATCACGCCGACATTGTTGGCGCTCAGAACATTCTCGGTCGATTTCTCTGCGGACAATATGGCGCCGCATTCAAAACTTGATTTCTTTTCAATTCTATTGATCAAGTAACTATCGCTACACAACATCAACTGGGCTTTGCAGGTCCTCTTTGCCCTGGTCACTAAATAGTTTCTAAAAGTATGATCAAACGTACTCATGGAACTAACAACGGGCTATGTGAATAGCAACAGTTAGATAGGATAGCGCACCGTTGGATGTTGTTCCAGTCTGATGCCCTGCAAGCCATCCAAAGCGCGCAAACTGCTACGGAACGGCAAGGCAAAGGTGGGGGGCATGACCCTTTCACAATCCAATTGTAGTGGGACTGTTGTTATGTGATTCGATCAAAGCTACGCAAATAGTGCAGTACGTAAACGGTGCAGTACGTAGACAGAGGAGAAAGATCCTAATGACAATGAAAAACGGAATGACTCGACGAGATTTTCTGCGCACCTCGGCGATAAGCTCAGCTGGACTACTGGCCGCGGCTTGCTCTTTGCCCGGCCCAGTCATGCCCCAGCAAACGCCACAGGAAGTGGCGGCAGTGACACCCAAGGGACCTGTCAATGTTTCCTACATGTACTCCAATTGGCGCGATGCTGTCCACACGGGAGATACGCCCATATTCAAGGCCTGGGCCGACCCGGTTGGGTGTCGGATAGAGCCCCTTCTGCAGCTAAAGGAGGAGTATGACACCAGGGTGTTGACCAGGATCAGTTCGGGCGAGATAGCTGACCTGACTGAAGTCATGGACAAGTCGATCATCGATCAGTACGGTCCTCGGGGCGTCTTTGCCGGTGTCGACGTGTCGTACGTGGAAAGCAATCTGCCCAACATCAAGCGCCTGTGGGAGAAGTATCCAACCATGAAGGCGGTTATGGTCAGCGAGGACGATGGCAAGATATACACGTTCCCCTATCTATCACCGGCTTCGGCGTTGTCGCCCTGGGCCGTTCATGCATTGAGCGACGAGTATATGCAGCTAATTGGCATGGACTACCGCTCAATCAGGACACTCGACGACTATACGGAGATGTTTCGGGCGTTAAAGGATCTGGGCCCAGATGGGCCGGACTTCGGGTATGCTCCCCAGTGGACGTTCAGCGAGGAATCGGACATCAGTCAACCGACCCAGAGTGCCCTGGCCGTGTGGGGCCAATGTTTCCGCACCGCGCACCGGCCCTTCTTCAGCTATGATGAAGAGGAATATGTCTTCGGTCCACTGATGCCGGAGTATCAGGCAATGGTCGAATATCTACGTATGCTGGTCGAGGAGGGCCACTTCTTCCCCGAATGGTACAACATGGGAACGAATAAGAAGAAGTACATCGAGCTGGCACACCAACTGCCCAGGAGAATCGGCGTTTCCTCACCCACCCTGAGCGAGATGGCATCACATGGGCAGCGTGCCCAGTTCTGGCCGCTCAGAGCGCCAATCGTCGATGGCAAACCCGGTTACTATATCAACCAAAATGCCGTGCTCACAACCTTGAAGACTTGGGGGATCAGCGCCGCGTCCGAGAATCGGGACAAGATTCTTGAGCTCGTTGACTTCGGCTACAGCGATCAGGGCGGTGTTGCCTTTGAGATGGGCCTCGAAGGCGAGACGTTCGAACGCAGCCATCCGCCGATGGACAGAGTCATCCGCGACGACTTTAGCGCATGGGAGGACGGCTGGTGGGGGTACATGTCCGCCGACTTTGGTAGCTGGAAGTGGCAGAACGAGCCCAAATGGGAGCGCTGGGAAGCTGGGGTGAACTCAGGAGTGGGTATCATGAGGCCGGAGGTAGTCGGCGCGTACGTTGCCCATCGCTATCCCATGCTGGGCGGCGGCTTCCGCGACGCGGACGGCAATGTGATGCCCATGGGCGAATGGGCGCAGCCACCGGAGGGCTGGGCCCAGATTAGTGGCCCGCTCATGATCCCGGATGACGCCAACTCGCTCTTCGACTGGAGCAGCTACCACACAGCCGCGTTCTTCCAGAATGAGGCCCCGGACTCGCTGAAGCCGGCGGCTCCGATCCTGACCTTCACGCCGGAAGAACTGCAGGAGCTGCAGAAATCGCTGCTGCCTCTCAACACCTTTGTGGACGAAACAACGCTGGCCTTCATCCAGGGCAACAAGCCGATGACCGGATGGGATAGCTTCCTCCAAGATATGGAGAAGTTCAAACCCCAGGAGATTATCGCAGTGTTTAACGATTCCCTACAGAGATTCAACGCCAAGCTTGGATAGATAGCGTTCAGCCTGAAGGCCCGGAAGCCGCGCTGGTTCAAGTCGCTCCCGGGCCTTCCCTTCCAACCCATGCTGCCATGGCACCGATTAACCCAAGACGGAATGAAACAATTGGCATGCCGGAACGACTTGTTAGGAAAAAGGCCGTTCCCAGCAAATGGCGCGACATAATATCCTACGTCCGTCGCTATTATTCACTGTACCTGATGGTCCTGCCCGGGCTGGTTGGATTCCTTATCTTCGGGTATGGACCGATGGTAGGCCTGCTCCTGGCCTTCAAAGACTACGATCTGCTGAGTGGTCTGTGGGGCAGCCCATGGGTCGGGTTGCGCTGGTTTCAGGGGTTCTTCGAGGATCCTTTCTTCTTTCGACTGGTGCGGAACACGTTCCTATTGGGAACATTGAGCCTGCTCTTTGGCTTTCCGATGCCGATCATCCTGGCTCTGTTGCTCAACGAAGTCAGGGTCACTTGGTTCAAAAGGCTGGTTCAGAGTATCAGTTTCCTGCCCTTCTTTATAGCGACGGTTGTGGTTGTGGGTATGATCCATATGATGTTCTCAACCGATGGTGTGATCAATCGTGTGTTGGTTGAGAACGGGACAGAGCGGGTTAACTTCCTGGGCTCTCCCGGCTGGTTCAGGCCGCTCTATATCGGATCGGAGGTATGGCAGTTCACCGGCTATTTTGCCATCCTCTATCTGGCGGCGCTAACTCGGATCGATCCGCACCTCTATGAAGCCGCCATGATGGACGGCGCCAGCCGCTGGCATAGGCTCTGGTACATCACCTTTCCCGGCATCATGCCGACGATCAGTGTCCTGTTTATTCTCTCGTTGGCCCGGGTCGTGTCAGTTGGGTTTGAACGGGTCTTTCTGCTCTATAACCCGGCCACATATGAGACAGCCGATGTTATCGCCACCTATGTGTACCGGCGAGGGATCATCGGCCGCAATTTTGGATACGCTACCGCAGTAGGCATCTTCAATGCCGTCATTGCGCTGGTACTGACCGTGGGTGCCAACACGATTCTGAGAAGGGTTGGCAGCGAGGAAACGACAGCAACCCTCTGGTAGAGTTAAGCAGGAAGCCGGGCAGCATGAGATACCGCAGCGATTTCAGGTCAGCAGTAGTTGATATATTGATTATCACCATACTCACCTTGGCTCTGGCCGCCTGGCTATACCCGTTCATCTTCGTGATTTCCAGTTCAATCAGCCATCCTGGGGCTCTCCTACAGGGAAGGGTAAGACTATTTCCTGTGGATCTGGACTTCACCGCCTACAGGACAGTGATCGCCCAACCACTTATGGGGAAAGCATTTCTTAACAGCGTTATCTATACGACGGGTCGCAGCGTGCTGGCACTAGTGCTCTTGGCCCCCCTGGCCTACGCCCTATCGCATAAAGCACTCAAGGGTAAAGGCATCCTGGTTGGTCTGCTGCTGGTTACAATGCTCTTTCATGCGGGCATCATCCCCAACTTTCTGACGGTGCAAGCTCTGGGTTTGATCGATACAAGATGGGCGATGATCCTGCCACAACTCTTTCAATTCTGGTATGTGATCCTGTTGCGTACCAGCTTTGCCGGCATCCCGGAAGAGCTCAAAGAATCGGCCTATCTGGACGGTGCCGAAGAGTGGACGGTCTTCACAAAGATCGTTCTGCCCCTCTCGAAGCCGATCCTGGTGACCGTTGGACTCTTCGCCGCCGTAGCGGCCTGGAACGATTTCTTCAGCGCCCTGCTCTATTTGCAGGACAGAGTCTATTGGCCGTTGACCATCATTCTGAGGAATTTTGTGCTGTCGATGTCGATTCCTGATATTCAGGGTTTTGGCGGCCAAGAGATGGGACTGGTAATCCAGGCACAGATGGCGATTATCGTGGTCAGCGCCATACCCATGGTGGCCCTTTATCCCGTATTACAGCGCTACTTCACCAAGGGAATTATGATCGGCGCTGTGAAAGGCTAGTAGGGATATCTCGATGACGGAAACAACCAGCGACATCCAGTATATCCGGCCGGACGCGCCGCTTCCACCCGAGAGCCGGCGGGCAGGGAGCCGCCGTGAAGCCTGGGCGCCGGCCAGCCTGGACCTGGCCGAGCGGGCCGCACTGGCCATCCACGGCATGACGGAGCCCACCAATCCCGAGGCCGACCACCGAGTCTATTGGAAAGCCTCTTTCCGTTTTAACCCGCCCGTCATGTACCACGATGTCTCGGATACGGGCATTGGCGCCAAATTTATGGACGCCATCCCCCGCATGCGCATCATGTCCGGCTCAGACCAGAACACACATGTCGAGCAACGCTGGAAGGAAGTTCTGCTCAAGATGTTAGGGCCTGACGGTCTCCTAGCGACACCTATGGTGGGCAGGTTCTGCATCCGGCCGCGCAGCCAATGGCCGTCCACAGGCACGGACATCTCCCGGGCCGACCAAATCGTCGATATGCAGGTGAACGGCTTGATGCTGGGCGCGGTGAGCGCCTACACCGCCTTGGACGACAGAAAATTCTGGGAACCCATCGGACGCGGGCTGGTGGATGGGCTGCGGCGGCTGACAATCCAGGACGGCGATATGGCCTATCTGTCCCAGTGGTGGTATGCGCCCGGAGAGGTGGCCAATCCCTCCCTGCCCAGGCCCCGAGGTACCTATGCGGCCTACAGCCTATGGCCGGCCCGGCGTCTGATCGACTTCTACCGCGCTACTGGGTATAAGCCCGCCCTGGAACTAGGCGGAAAACTCTGCCGCTATGTCATCCGGCAAGGCCAGTACTTCGGCCCTGATTACGAGTTTCTGCGCGATGGTCCCGATCCCAGCGACCCTCGCCACCACGTAGTTCATTTTCACCACCATTCCATGACCATCCTGGGATGCCTCGAGTACGGGTTGATCGCCGGCGATCAGGAGCTGCTGGACTTTGCTCTGGGTGCCTTTCCCGTGGCCAGGAGCTACGGCGAGTACCTGACCGGCTATTTCCCTGAGTCGGTCAATCGGGAATGGCCCCATCTCTGCGTGGATCGAGGCCAGCTGTGCGAACTGTGCGAGGTCGCCGACATGGTCCGCATAGCCCTTCGCCTGGCCGAGGCCGGGTTGGGTGATGCGTACTGGGATGATGCCGACATGTGGATCCGCAACCAGCTAGCCGAGGGACAGTTCCTGCGCTACGATTGGATCCATCGCCTGCACCTGGGCGATCCCCCCTCGATCATCCAGCCCAACATGACTACCGACCGGGTAGGTGAGCGCAATCTGGGCGCCTTCGGAGGCTGGCAGAGTCCCAATGACTGGGTGGAGTTCGAGCCCCGGGCTGATCACAACGGCTATCGGGGCTATGTCCAGGGCATCATGCACTGCTGCACAGGCAACGCCACCCGGGCTCTGTACGATGCCTGGCGCAATGTCGTCCACACCCACGGCGATCAGGTAGCCGTCAACCTGCTGCTCAACCACACCGGCCCTGCCCTGGATATCGCCAGCCACATCCCGTACAGCGGCCAGGTAGATATCGACGTCAAGCAAGCGTGCGGACTCTCGGTGCGCATGCCGGCCTGGGTCGAGCCAGCAGAGGTCCAGTGCCACGTGGACGACAATCCGCGGGCGCTCACCTTCTCCGGACGATATGCTCAGGTGGGGGAGGTTCTGCCGCAACAGAGAGTACGCCTGCACTTTCCCATCGCAGAGCGTACCGACTGCATCTATCTCAACAATCGTTGGTATTTCCTGGTGCGCAAGGGACACGACGTCGTATGCATCGATCCGCCGGGCAAGCTCTGCCCTCTCTACCGGCGCGACCACTACCGGGACGACGCTACGCTATGGAAGAAGACGACTCGCTATCTGGATCAACAGATGCTGGACTGGTGAGGGAACGTTGATATGTTCAAACGTTTGAGCGTTCCTACGTTTTGATGCCTGCTAGGAAGGTCCGAGACTGGCCAGGTGATCCGCGATTTCGCCTACCCTCTGCCGACCATCGTGATCGCCGAGATGCTTGGTGTGCCCACGGAGGATCAGGACCTGTTCAAACGGTGGTCCGACGATTTGGCTGAGTTCTTCGAAGGCGTTGGCGAGGACTATGCCGCCATCGCCAGGAAGACCAATCAGAGCGCGCAGGAACTGACCAACTACCTGGGCCGCCTGTTCGCCCAACGCCGGCAACAACCCCGAGCGGACCTGATCAGCACGCTTGTCGTCGTTGAGGAGAAGGAAGGCGACAGGCTGAACGAGGCGGAGTTATTTGGAATGTGCTCGCCACGAACAAGGGGCATTGGCGATTCTAACCACTTCTTCCTCACCCTCATTGGCTACACACTACACGGCGTACCGCTGCATAGCGTCTTGGTTTAGCTCTAGGCCAAATCCAGGTTTGTCCGGGAGTGTAATAAAGCCATTTTGCACCTGCGGTTCCCCATCTGTAACATACCAAAAGTGGGCATTGCTATCGGTGATCTGATCTTGAGGTGGAAAGTATTCGGCGAGCGGCATATTCATGTTAGCAATGATGAGGTGATAGTTGTGCATTTGCCCCGCGTGCGGAATGACCGGGATATCGTATGCCGCGGCGAGATGGACGATCTTCAGACATTCGGTGATGCCGCCGGCGCGGTTGACATCGGGCTGCCAAATGTCGGCACAGCCCATTTCCGCCCAGCTCCGAAAGGCATGGCGGCTGAACTCGTGTTCTCCACCTGAAATGGGCATGGCGACGGCTTGGCGCACCTGAGCGTAACCAATGTGATCATGTGGTAGGACTGGTTCTTCAGCCCATGATAACTCAAATTCCTCCACCATCTGCAACATTCTGATGGCATAGGTGGCGTCGAAGGCGCGGCAGCAATCGACCATTAGCTCAATGCCATCGCCAATTGTCTCGCGTACTGTACTGACTAGCTCGCGGTTTTTCTTCATGCCATCAAGCCCGTGCGCCGGGCCATAGGCAAAGCGCAGCTTCATCGCTGTGAATCCCTGCTCAACATACATGACTGCCTCTTCGCGCAGGGCACCTAAATCTGGACCATAGAGCCGACTGGCATAGGCGCGGATTTTCTCACGTGTCTTGCCGTTGAGCAGATTGTATACGGGTTGGTTGAGTGCTTTGCCTTTAATGTCCCATAGCGCAATGTCAACTAGAGCAATGGCAATGCTGCTCACGCCCTCGCGGCCCAGCTTGATGCTATGGCGAAACATCTTTTCCCACAGCGCTTCTGTCTGGAACGGATCCTCGCCGACGACAAGGGGGGTTAGATAGGTATCGAGGAAAGCATGAACTGCAGTTACGGTGTAGTTGGTATTGGCGATGCCAACAACCCCTTCGTCAGTCTCCACCTCAAGAATGAGCATATCAGGCTCAGTAAGCTTTTTGAGTGTAGCCCCGCCTGCCCGCATGTCGGGAAATATGTGGATAGGATTGACCGAAAAGGTCGGCGTGGCATGGGAGTATTTGGGGAATTTCAACAGCGTACATTTCAGCCCAGTTACCTGCATGATTGGCTCACTCTCCTACAATACTTTTTCAGGCATGATGTTTTCGAGTCAGTGATGAAGTCTCTGGCTCACAGTGGCTTATCGAGCGACCAGCGCCGACAAGTTCGACAAATAGCTTTGTGCCCCCGTGACAATCCACGGGTTGAAATTCGTTAGGAAAAAGCGCACGCCAATGTCTATATAGCCGGCCAAAGTGCTTTCATTTCCCAATGCTCCGGCGGTGCGGCCTGCCTTCACAATGCGCTCCAGCGAGCGATTCACCACAGCCTGTACTTCGGCGTGTTCAGGCTGGCCGATATAGCCCATCGTTTGAGCAAGATCGCCAGGAGCGATGAAAAAGACATCAATGTGATCGACGGTCAGAATTTCGTCTAGTTGCTCCACGGCCTGGATTTCCTCGATCAACACCACCAGCAACACTTCATCGTTTGCTTTTTCGAAATAGGCCGGGTCACCATAGGCCCGACGCCCCTGGTAGATGCCGCGCTTACCGACGGGCGCGAACCGGGCGGACTGCATGACCTGTTCCGCTTGCGCCTTGTTATTGACGTGGGGGACAACTAGGCCGCTAACACCACAGTCCAGCGCGCGGGTAATGACCCCAGGCTCATGGCTGTGGATACGGAGAACGGATGCCATATTCCACAGGTCGCACGCGCGCGACAGGTCGCCAAGTTTCTCCCAGGTTACCGGGCCATGTTCACCTTCGATCCAGAAACCATCGAATTCTAGCGGTCCGCAAAAATCAATCGTTTCACTGATGTTGCTGTGACCACTGACGACGACTGCGATTTCGCCTGCATTCAGTTTTTCCTTCACTCGATTTCTGCGCATTGCTGAATTCCTTCTCTCTCTCTCTTGATCGCATGGGATATGTTTGATTCACAAGTTGCCCCGTCCCTCTCTACGCCCTCGTGCCCGCGCAGCCTGTAGCCCTGCCTGTGTTCTTTTCCTAATCAGATTCCGTTCGAATTCAGCCAAAGCGCCAAATATAGGGGGTTCATAGGTAGTCGCAGTTCAAGTCTGGCAGATTTTTGTAGGTATTTTCAGGCCAAAATCGACGCAAGAATGCCAAAAACCTGCCTATCAAACCCCATTCAGAAACCTGTTGAGTCTTAAGTTGACACTTATGATAGGGGGTTGTTTAACAAACGCGCGACGAGACGCAACAGAGGGATGATTTGGAACAAACTCAGAAGTCAGCTTTCTTTGGATTGAACAAACGTACATAGTGCGGTGACCCCTTCCTCTGGTCTCGTCACATCTCCCTCAAATAACACCTCAAAAACATCATTTGCCGATAATGGGTACCAGCGATATCGCCGCGGAAATATACGGTAGGAAAGGGCCAAAGAGTGTTTTTTGGAGCCAAATGCGCTTTGATTTACTGCTTCTTGTCTTACCAGAAGTATATTGTGACTCCTTCGGGTGGTTGGAACTAAGCCCTAGTCCCCTCAGACTCGATAATTCCTGGAATTTCCTGGGAAGTCCTCTATTTTCGTAGTTCTGACAGCTTATTAGCGTATATTTACGCGCGAAATTCGCTGCCACCCTATTTACGCGCGAATCTCCTGGCACCCTTTGTATGGGGCCATATAGGTGGTATCAGTCTACTCTGAGGAGTGATAATGTCCACGAGATTTGAAGCAACGCTACTCAAATAGCGATTTGGCGAAGGCCAGATCTTCAGCGACTAACCGGTCGACAGCGCTTTCATCGCTATACTCGGCGGTCAAACAGATAGGTCCCCCGTAACCTATCGCCTTAAGCTTGGTAGCAACACGCATCCAGGAAGCACGGCCCTGTCTGCCAGAGGTCCAGTAGACCTGCCATTCCGCTGTCTCCGCTTCAGGGCCACTCACGCGTCGCCAATAGGCATTCTTCAAATTTACGCAGCAAAGATGGGACTCGACAACGTCAAGTGCTGGCTCGGGCTCCATTCCTTCCAAAGCATTATGCGCGGCGTCCCAGACTATGCCAATGTGTTTTGGATCGTATCCTTGAACCAGATGGTGCAATCCCAGAGCATTCACCCCCACGAAATTGCCGTAATGATTCTGGATACCTATTTGTATGTTGTATTCTTCGCACAGAGAGATAGCAGCATCTAACTGACGGCGTACATTCTGCTCCGCCTCCCAATAGTGCATGTTCCGCCGTGGGAGCATGACCCGATTCATACCGACGCCGGCCGCAGCACAGGCCCTATACCATCGTTCGTCGTCTATTGGGAGAGAAACAGCCACATTTAGAATGCGCACGCCGTAATCGCCCAGAATAGAGACCGCCTCTGGCAGATCTTTCTCAATGGTTTGAGGTTCACAGGGAAACTGGGGGCGTACGGGCAGTTCAATCCACTCGAACCCCAACTGCTGTACGTGAGCGCCAAGTTCGTTCAAGAACATTTCTTTCCAAGGTTTGACAAAAACCGCAAACGGATTCGTGTTTGTCACCGGCTAACAACCTCTCTGAGTTTCGCCATTATGGGCGATAGGTTCAATAGACTTGGTGCGAAATAAGAAATCAGATAGAATAACGTAAGCGGCAGCAAGAAATCTCAAAATCAAAGGAGAAAATCAAATGGCAAGACTGATGGAACAACTCAAAACAATCACGGATGTAAATGAAATCCTGGCAATGAGAGAGCGAGAGTTCAAAGCGATAATCGGTATCGCACCGGTCGCCTTTGTCAAACTGCTTGACGTCTTTTAAGAAAGTGAAGAAGAACTCAAGCAAAAAGCGGAAGCAGAAAGAACAAGTCCACGACAAAGGCGAGCGGGAGGTGGGCGCAAACGTACGTTGCGAACGCCGGCAAGTAGACTCGGTTTCATCCTGCATTACTTCAAAGGATACGATACGTTGGATGATTTGGGCGATCAAGCGG
>Ga0310121_10004626_pt1 | contig 12052 bp, 10 predicted proteins | sample CB27_Tmax_986_MG_FD_203504 | JGI IMG/M metagenome (GOLD analysis project Ga0310121, IMG submission 203504) | Marine microbial communities from Western Arctic Ocean, Canada - CB27_Tmax_986 | ecosystem: Environmental > Aquatic > Marine > Oceanic | place: Canada: Western Arctic Ocean | collected...
ACGGCAATTCCGATCAAAGCAAGATTCTGCGTATGAGTTGGTAATTCTTTAGTACAGACATCTGGGGATTGACCACTTTGTCCTTCACATCGGCGGACAATTGGGCGATCAAATGCGCCGTTCCATGCGAATTCTATATTTTCAAGCGATTGGGGGCGCTAGCGGCGACATGATTCTCGGCGCCCTGTCTGAAGTCGGGGCCGATCTCGCCGTCGTCGAACGATCGCTGCAGGAGCTGCAGGTTGAGCCAATTCGGATTGAGGTGGAACCCTGCCGGCAGCACGGCCTTGGTGGAACCCGGGTTTCCGTTCAAGCCGAAAAGGATGTAAACCGGGGGCGGCACTTGTCGGACATCCGAAAGATCGTTGAAGAAAGCACCCTGCCCGCCGCCGTCCAGTCGGACGTGATGAAAGTATTCGGACGCCTCGCCGAGGCGGAGGGGCAGATTCACGGCCAGGATGCGGAATCCATTCACTTTCACGAAGTGGGCGCCCTGGATTCCATCGCGGACATCGTGGGAGCCTGCCTGGCGCTTCGCCAACTCAATGTTGATGCGGTGCGTGTGGCTCCGTTGCCACTGGGGCAGGGGACTATTGAGTGTTCCCACGGGACGTATCCGGCACCGGCACCAGCGACGGTTCGTTTGCTGGCCGGGTTTCCGGTTACTTTCACCGACGTGCCCGCGGAATTGGTCACACCGACGGGGGCGGCGCTACTCACGACATGGCACAGCCTCGACCACGCGCCGGGCACGGTCCGAATTGTCCGTGATGGCTACGGATTCGGTTCCCGGACACTCGAGGGCAGACCTAATGCCCTTCGCGCAATGATCCTGGAAAGCGGGGAGGAAGGGGAGTCTCTCGAATGCCTGGTGCTGGAGTGCCAGGTGGATGACACCCAACCGGAGTGCATCGGCCATTTCACGGTAAAGGCGCTGGAGGCAGGAGCCCTCGACGTCTTCACCGTACCCGTGCAAATGAAAAAACAGCGGCCCGGCACGCTGATCACGGTCTTGTGCGATCCCGCATCGCGGGACCGGATTCTGGATCTCTTGTTTCAAGAGACGACGACTTTCGGAGTGCGGGAAGCCCTCACCACGAGGACGATTCTGCAGCGAGCCTTTGAATCCGTAGAGACCGCCTACGGCCCGGTTCGAATCAAGATTGGAACCTGGAAGGGAAAGCAGGTGACCAGTTCACCGGAATTTGAAGATTGCGTTACGCTCGCTGCGACGAACAAAGTTCCGGTGCGCGCCGTATACGAAGCAGCCCGGTGTGCCGCGCTTCAACTTATCCAGTGCCCTTCCTCGCAAGAGCCGAAAGACCCAAGAGGAAAATGAACAATGTTGCTGGCTCAGGGATAGCTACCAGTGTCTGGATTTCAACCGGGCTGAGAACACGGTTGTATAAGCGGACGTCGTCAATGGCGCCGAGAAATTCCCGTGCGAATCCGCGCCCGTACACGGCATCGCTGTCATAGTTGGTGCCGATATGACCGGCCTGACCGGCATAGCCTATCGCTGCAGCCCGGAGATCACGTGAACATTCCGGCACACCAAAGATGTCGTGTTGATTGGACGGATCCTGGTCAAGACACGGTGTGATTAGCGATGCATTACTTTACCGATCCACGCCATCCGAGTTTGTGACGCAGTACGGTGAAGTAGTTGTAGCCGGGCAGGTGTAGAAATTTGACGTTCTGGGGGCTGCGCTCAATCTCGATCAGGTCGGCTTGCTGAACGCGGCGGGATTCCTGTCCGTCGACGGCGAGGATCAGTTCTTTTTGTGTTTCGGTCACGTGCACTCCGATGACGCTGTTATCCGGAACCACGATGGGCCGGGTGCTTAAGGTATGTGGGCAAATCACGTTGACCACGAATACCGGCGATTCCGGGTGAACGATCGGCCCGCCCGCGGAAAGTTGGTGGCCGGTACTTCCGGTTGGGGTGGAGATGATAACGCCGTCGCAGAGGTACGCCGTTACCTTGTCCCCGTTGATGAATACGGAGAAGGCCACGACCCGCGCGGATTCTCCCCAGCCGACGACCACGTCGTTCAGGGAACGGGAGGTCTCAAGGACCGTGCCGTTCCGGTACAGACGGCACAGCGCGGTGGACCGAGTGGAGGTCGTGTAGGTGCCCGCAGCGATCACTTCCAGAGCCAGCACTGCGCTTTCCTGCGGAACGCTGGTCATGAATCCGAGGCTTCCAAGATTGACACCGAGCAGCGGCACGTCGCTATCTCCCAACGACCGCACCGCGCTTAACATGGTCCCGTCGCCTCCGAAGACCATCAGTACGTCGCTCGTTCCCGCCAGCGCTTCCGGATCTACATGCTCCACATCCGGCAACAGGCCACAGGTCTCCCCGGTGGTGACAAGCTTCAGGCCCAGTTCGTCTGCCCGGCGCGAGACCACTTGCAGTACCTGCTTCGCGTCGGGTTTGCTGCAATTTGCAATCACACCAACACATTTCATATTTTCTTCCACCAAGTCAGAAATTCAATGTTACCCGCGGGACCGGTCAGGGGGGAACGCAAAATCCCGCGCCATTGCAGAGACAGAGTTCCCGTCCCGAACCTCCGGATCCGCTGGATCACCTGCGCGTGAATCTTCGGGTCGGATACCACGCCCCCTTTGCCCACGTTTTTGGGCCCAGCTTCGAACTGCGGTTTGATCAAAGTCACCAAATCTCCTTCCACTGCGAGCACGTCCCTAACAGGGGGCATAACAAGGGTCAAGGATATGAACGAAACGTCGATTACCGCCAGCTGCGGCCGGGGATGGAAATCGTCCGGTTCGAGGTACCGCGCATTGGTCTTCTCGCGGACCTCAACCCGCTCATCCTGGCGAAGATCCCAATGCAACTGGCCGGTGCCTACATCCACGGCGGTGACGGTGGCAGCCCCGTTTTTCAGCAAACAGTCGGTAAAACCGCCGGTGGAGGCGCCGACATCAAGGCAGATCCGGTTTTCGACTTGAATCTTGAACCGATCAAGCGCGGCCCTTAGCTTTTCGCCGCCCCGGCCCACGAAGGGCGCTTTTTCGGCAATCTCTACGCCGGCGTCCACGGGAAAGGTGTGACCGGGTTTGGTCGCGACGGTTCCGTTGACCTGCACCCGCCCGGCACGGATCAACCGTTGCGCGCTTTCCCTCGATGCGCACAGGCCCCTCTCCGCCAGAATCTGGTCCAGCCGCCGACCTTGCACCATCTTTTATCCTTGGTTGGGAAACAATCGAGTCGATCTGTTATTTGAACATGCGCGCATCGGGCATCTGTTCCGTCTTTACCGTGATGTTGATGGTGTGGCTGGACCGTAGGACTTTCAGGATAACCGGATCGCCGATTTCGCGATTGAAAACCTCCCGTTGAAGATCCAGGCGCGAAAGGACCGGCTCCTCGTCCACGGCGAGAATGATGTCTCCCGGCCTCAGGCCTGCTTTATGGGCGGGCGTATTTTGGTACACTTCGCCCGCGTACACGCCGCCGTTCTGTTTCAGAAAATACTGGGCGCGCGCCGGATCCATTTCCATCGGGTAGATGCCGAGCCAGGGCCGTTGGACGGCTTCCCCGGCGATCAGGGTGCGGGCGATGGCGAACACACGGTTTCCCGGGACCGCAAAGCCGATCCCGATGCTTCCCGGGCTGAAACCAGATGTATGAATAATTGCGTTGAGTCCGATCATGTTGCCGTCGGCGTCTACCAGGGGGCCGCCACTGTTGCCGGGATTGATCGCCGCATCCGTTTGAATAAAATCTTCGTACGGCAACATACCCATCTGGCGTCCTTTTGCGCTGACGATTCCCATGGTTACGCTACTGCTCAGGCTGAAGGGAGATCCTATGCCGACCACGATCTCCCCCACCCGCAGCGCATTGGAATCTCCCGGTTCAATCGGAACCAGTTTCGTGTTCCCCGGGTCCACGATTCTGATGACCCCGATATCGGTGTGGGGATCTTCCCCCACGACTTCCGCGTCGAATACCTGCCCGTCGTTCAGCACGACCTTGATTTCGTCCGCCTTGTCAATCACGTGTTGGCTCGTGACGATGTGACCTTTCGTGTCGATGATCACGCCGGATCCCTGCCCGGCGCGAGTCTCGGGTGCGCCCGGAATGCGACGATGGAAAAAATAGTCGATATAGACGGGCGTACGAGTCGTCTCCGTCTGGACAATGACCACGGATGGTTTCACGCGCTCCACCATGTCCGCCAGGCCGTCGCTGAACCGGCGCAAGGTATTTTCGGCTCCGGCCTGGGAATTTGCTGCCGGTGCGCACCCAACCAGGGCCGCAAGAGTACATGGAATAAGCCGTTTCATGGTCATTTCCTCCAGTTTGGACCTCTAGACATAGACACTACCCGGCGAAAATCGTTCACCCGCCGCTCTCTTCCGTATTCATCGGTTCCGTGGCAAGCTCATCCCCCTTCTTTACGAGTTGTTCGATTTTGCTTTCCACCTCTTCCAGTTTGCTTCCGCAGTCCTTTACCAGCGTGCTGCCTTCTTCGAAATGGGCCATCATCTTCTCCAAGCTTAACTCGCCTTCTTCCATCTCGGCGACGATCTTTTCGAGCCGTTTCAGGGACTCTTCAAAGGTTTTCTTTTTTGCTGCCATGGTCCTCTTCCAGTTTGGTTGCTGTGACTGTCGATTGGATGCGGCCGCGAGCGACGGTCGTTTCCAGTATTTCGCCGGTGGTGACACCCTCGGGTGACACCACCACGCTGCCGTCTTGCGTACGGGTAATGCTGTAGCCGCGATCCAGCACCCCGAGGGGGCTGAGCGCCCGTAGATTATCCGCCAGGCGGTGTACCGAATGCCGGGCGGCTTCGGCTCTTGTCTCCACTCGATGCTGCATGCGTATACCCAGTTCATCCACCCGCTGCTGCTGTTCCCGAAACGTGTCTTGGAGCGCGCGCTGAATGGACAGTAGATCCCGGCGTAGCCGATCTCGAAAGTGAGCCACCAAGCGTTGCGGTTCGCGAAAAACATAACTGTGCGATGCGGCGGTGACCCGGTTTCGAAGCTCCAGATTCCTGGATTTCAGTGCGCTCGAAAGACGCAGACGAATCTGCTTCAACGCCGCTTCGAAGTCCTCCTTGCGCCCTACGACCACCTCGGCGGCGGCGGACGGCGTCGCGGCGCGTTTGTCCGCGACGAAATCGCAAATGGTAAAATCGATCTCATGACCCACTGCCGAGATGATCGGGATCCTCGAGTCGGCGACTGCGCGTGCAACGGTCTCTTCGTTGAATGCCCACAGGTCCTCCAGACTTCCTCCGCCACGACCTACAATCAGCACCTGGGCTACTCCGTGATCGTTCAGGTTCCGAATCGCTGCAGCGATTTCTTCCGCCGCGCCTTCTCCCTGAACCTTCACCGGAGCAAGAAGAATGTGCAGGTTCGGATAGCGCCTAGACAGCACTTGCAGGACGTCGCGAACCGCGGCGCCGGTTGGGGAAGTGACCACACCGATGTGCTGGGGTAACAGGGGCAGGGGATGCTTTCGGGCCGGGTCAAACAGGCCTTCGCCAGCTAACTTTTCCTTCAGCTTTTCGAATTGTTCAAGCAGTTCCCCTTTTCCGGCCTCCTCCATCCGGCGAACGATGATTTGATAAGCTCCGCGCGCCTCGTAAACCGTCACTTCCCCATGGGCGCGCACTTTCAGGCCGTCTTTCAATCGGAAAGGCAGGTCGCGCTGATTGCCGCGAAACAGAACCGCGCTGAGTTGAGCGCGCTCGTCCTTCAGGGTGAAGTAACAGTGCCCGGATGAGGGTTGCCGGAGATTCGAAATTTCCCCCTCGACCCAGACGGCGCCGAAATGGTCCTCAAGGGTCTCTTTAATCGACTGCGTAAGATCCGTTACGCTGTAGACCTTTCGCCCCGCGCCCATCGGAGTCCCGTGAGGTACTTGGAGGAGTGACATCAGGTAGCCCCTTCAAGAAACTCTCTCATCCTCGTGATCTTCCTGGCTTTTCCGCTTTTCTCATCCACGTGAAGAAGGACCCCTTCGAGTGCAACCTTGTCGGTTGCCACTTCGGCTTTCGCCGGCAAGCCGTCCATAAACCGTTTCACGATCGAGTTTCCTTCCCGGCCCAGCACAGAGTCCTTGGGACCGGTCATGCCGAGATCCGTAATGTAGGCCGTTCCCTTGGGAAGGATGGCCTCATCCGATGTCTGAACATGCGTGTGGGTACCTACCACGGAGGTAACGCGTCCGTCGAGGTGCCGGCCAAACGCGATTTTTTCCGAGGTCGCTTCCGCATGGAGTTCGGCAAGAGTGACGCGGCACGCCGGCTCGGATTTCAGGATGCGGTCCGCGGTTCTGAACGGACAATCCTGCGCGGGCATGAATACGCGGCCGATAACGACCAGTACCGCAACCGGTCCCTTGGGCGTTTCGATACGCACATACCCCTTGCCCGGTGCATCCGGCGGAAAGTTCGCCGGTCGAAGAATGCGAGGCTCGGACGGAATATAAGGAATCAGTGCCCGCTGATCCCAGGCGTGGTCGCCCAGCGTGATGACATCGGCGCCGGCGGAAAAAATCTCCTCCGCCAGAGCCGGGGTCAGCCCCCTGCCTCCGGCCGCGTTCTCTGCATTCACGACAACCACATCCACCTTATTGCCGTCTCGCAGCCGCGACACGATTCGCGCGAATGCCTTTCGGCCGGGCGAGCCGACGATATCACCGATATGCGCAATGCGAAGCATTACCGGGCATACTCAACACACCGCGTCTCACGCACAACCGTAACCTTGATCTGTCCCGGGTACTCGAGCTCGCTCTCGACCTGTTTGCAGATGTTCCTGGCCATTTGGGCGGCCTCCCCGTCCGAGATTTTCTTGGGCTCGACGATCACGCGGACCTCGCGCCCCGCCTGAATGGCGTAGCTTTTGTCGACGCCGCTGAAGGAATTAGCGATTCTCTCAAGTTTTTCCAGACGCTGAATGTACAGGTCCGTTGTTTCGGAACGGGCCCCGGGTCGCGAGGCGGTGATGGCGTCAGCGGCTTTCGTGAGAATCGCGTAGATCGATTCGGGCTCCACGTCATTGTGATGGGCGGCTACCGCATTGACGACCGTGCCTGATTCACCGTGTTTGCGGATCAAGTCCGCACCAATGATCGCGTGGCTGCCCTCGATCGAGTGATCGAGCGCTTTCCCAATATCGTGGAGGAGGCCGATTCTTCGCCCCACCGCCGGATCGAGTCCCAGTTCTGACGCCATCATCCCCATGATGTGCCCCATTTCCACCGAGTGACTGAGGACATTTTGACCGTAACTGTAGCGGAACTTCAGGCGGCCGAGGGTACAAGTGATTTCGGGCGCCAATCCCGCGAGTTTCAGTTCGTAGTTGGCATCATCGCCCGCCTGGCGGACCAGCAGGTCCACTTCCGCTTCGGTCTTGCTCACGATCTCCTCGATCCGCGCCGGATGAATTCGCCCATCGTTGATCAGCGCTTCGAGGGATCGGCGCGCAATTTCCCGCCGGAGCGGATCGAAACCGGAAATTACCACGATCTCCGGTGTGTCGTCGATGAGGATATTGACTCCGACTGCCGCCTCCAGCGAACGGATGTTTCGCCCCTCGCGGCCGATGATCCGGCCCTTCATCTCGTCGTTCGGTAAAACGACGCTGCAGGTGGTGGTCTCGCCGACCTGGTCCGCCGCATACCGTTCAATCGCCGTGGCGATCACTTTGCGGGCGTTTTTCTCCGCGTCTTCTTTTGCGCGGTCCTGCGCGTGCCGAACCAATCTGGCTGAATCATGCGCGAGGTCTACTTCAAGCTCGGACAATAACGTCTGCCGCGCCTGATCCTCCGTCATGGAGGCGACCTGCTGCAGCATCGAGCGCTGTTCCGTGTTCAGCTGTTCGAGCTTTTTCTCGCGATCGAGGTTCTCCTGCTTTCGTTCCTCTATCTCCGCGATCCGGGCATCAATCGAGTCTTCCTTTTTCTCGATCATGGATACTTTCCGCTCGAGATTCGCCTCCCGAGCGCTGATCCGGTCTTCGAGCGCTGACAGCTCCTTGCGTTTGTCGCTGGTCTTCTCTTCGAAGACTTCGCGGGCGCGGATCACCGTGTCCTTCGCCTCCACCGAGGCGTCTTTTCTGATCACTTCCGCTTCGCGGTTGGCATTTGCGATGATTTTTTCCGCGTTTACCTCGGCAGCCGTCGCCCGGATCCTGGACATAATGATCCCTGCCAGGTATCCCAACAACGCCCCAATCACCCCCATTAACAGCGCTAACGTTAAGTCCACCTGCATGGTTCCTATCGGGGCCCCGATGATCCCGGGCAACAGTGCGGACTGTATGTCCACCTGCATAGTGCGTTTCTCCTGCCCGGATCTCCTCGACACATGTCGTAAAACCCGGGACGCGTTTTTCTAGTTTTATGGTTATTTTGGTTTCGAGATTCATGATCATAAAGTCGTTCCCAAGCTCGATGTCAGAGAGGACAGAGTGTTTATTAGAGTTTCCAATCTTCAGCATCGGTGCACATCCCTTTCGGTCACGATCGTATTCAGTCTCTGATCGTGTCCTGTTTCAGGAAGGGATTCCACTTCCTGGAAAGAAAAAGCAAGTCCCATTCGGTATCCGCCGTATTCGGCGAGTAGCCGATCATAGTATCCACCCCCGTGTCCTAACCGTCGACCTTTCCGATCAAAACCCACGCAGGGAGCTATAATGACGCCTAGCGGCGCGTGTCCTGCCCAGTTCGGGGCATCGGGCTCCGAGACTCCATACGGTCCATCCACCCAAGTCGTCGCCAGACTGATCCAGCAAAATCCATAACACTTCTTCATCGCGTCGTAGGCCGGAACGCAGATTCTACGAGACCCTTCCTCCAGGAGGGCCACGAGGAGCAAATCCGTCTGCACTTCCCCGGATTTGGCCACATAAAGTGCCACGGAATCGGCTTTGTCCAATTCCGGCAGCGATAACAGCTTTTCACGAATGACGGCGCTGGTGTCGGAAGTCCATTGGCAGGATCGGCTGTTCCGGATGCCTACCAATCTACGGCGGATGACCGATTTCTCACTTTGAACATTCTGTGAAACCTCTGAGCTCATGGCGTTTCGTCCGTTTGCGGCGGTTTTGCGCTTTCGCGCAGGGTTGCCCAATGCTCAAGCCGCTTGCCGATGATCTCTTCATACCCTTGTTTTGTCGGGCTGTAATATATTTTCTCCGTTGGGACGTACACCTGCTCTACCACGTGGCCCGGGTGGTCATGTGCGTAGTCGTAGCCTCCGTGCCCAAGGCGCTCCGATCCCTTGTATGATGTGCTTCGCAGATGCAGGGGCACCGGCAGGGTGCGGCCTTCCTTGATATCACGCATCGCTTCATCGATGGCCTTGTAAGAGGCATTGCTCTTGGGCGCAGTGGCCAGGTAGGTCGTGGCCTGCGCAAGAATGATTCGCGCTTCCGGCATCCCGACAAATTCGACTGCCTCCATCGCCGACACGGATATGGAGAGTCCCCGCGGATCCGCGTTTCCGATGTCCTCCGATGCGAGAATGATCAACCGTCGCGCGATGAAGCGCGGGTCCTCCCCCGCGTAGAGCATTTTTGCGAGCCAGTAAATCGCGGCATTGGGATCGGAACCGCGAACGCTTTTGATAAACGCAGAGATCGTGTCGTAGTGACCATCTTCGTCCTGATCGTAGACCACAGCTTTCTTCTGGATGGACTGTTCCAGGATCTCCAGCGAAATGTCCCGCGCCCCGTTTGTTCCCGGTGGCGTCGTCAGGCATGCTATTTCCAGTGCGTTCAAAGCTTTTCGCGCGTCCCCATCACATACGGCGGCAAGGTGCTGCAACCCGGCCAGACCGGCCAAAACGTTCAGACCGCGCAGTACGTCGTCCCGTTCGATCGCGCGTTGCAGCAACGTGACGATCGCGACTTCGTTCAGTGGTTCGAGCTGAAAGATCTGCGAGCGTGAGGTAAGCGGGGTGTTGATGAAAAAGAATGGATTGTGCGTGGTGGCGCCGATCAGCGTGATGGCGCCCTCTTCCACGTAGGGTAGCAGCACGTCCTGCTGTGCCTTGTTGAACCGATGAATTTCATCGATGAATAGAATGGTTTCGCGGCCGACCGCCGCGCGCCGTTGCTCCGCGGTTTGCAGGATGGATCGAAGAATTGCAACGTTGGCGAGTACCCCGCTGGTACGTTCGAATGTACGCCGGGTTGCGTCAGAGATGACTTCCGCGAGAGACGTTTTCCCGCACCCCGGGGGGCCGTAAAGGATGATGCTTCCCAGCCGGTCCGCCTCGATGGCGCGGCGCAGCAGACGGCCCTCGGCGAGAAGGTGCTCCTGGCCGACAAGATCCCCAATACACTGAGGTCTCATTCGTGCCGCAAGGGGCTGTGTGGGCGCCGGGGTGCCGGACGAGTCGGACTCTTCGAACAGATCGCTCATGGCTCGGATTCTCTCTTAAGAAAACACCCCGCCACAAGTCGTTTCGAGGACCACGCTCTGATCCATAGAGCTATCGAGGTGGGTGCTCTGCCGTCCGCATCCCGGATCCCCGTTGAAGGGGCATGCGGTCAGCGGATCAGACTCCGAGCTCCCGTAACGAGTGATTAAGGTTCAGAAGCATCGTTGGGTCCAGTTCGCGAACAAGGCAGGGTATTTTAAATTTGTGCCGGACATCGTCGTCCCGGCGAAATTCCATTTCCCAGCTGGCAAAGATCAACGAACAATTCGTAAGCAGACGCCGTTCCAACTCTTATAACGCGTAGTCAACTTTGCGCGTTGCATGGCCGCTTACACATGTCCACACTACTTATACCTGCTTGTACCCGGTAACACAAGATTCTAATCGTCGTTAATGATCACGAATTTCCGCATCGAGGTCTTTCCGAAGTGCGGATTTAATTTCGTCGTGAAGGCGGTTCGCCTCCTCATCGGTCAGGGTGCGTTCCGCAGAACGATAGGTGAAGGCATATGCAAGGCTCTTGCGGCCGGCCTCGATTCCTTTTCCGGAGAAGATGTCAAACAATGCGATGGTTTCGAGCTCCGCGGGACGCACTTTATCAACAACCGAAAGCACCTGCTGGTGCGTGATTCCTTCGTCCAGGAGCATGGCCACATCGCGGCGAATTGCCGGGAACACGAGAACTTCATGGACGGGCCCGCCCGGCCGTTGGCCGGCTTCGAGCAGTGTCTCAAGCGCTACTTCGAGCACCACAATCGGCACTGAGATCCGCCAGGCGGAGCAAATGGAACGGTCCAGCGCGCCAAGGATTCCGATGCGCCGGCCATCGCTGGTGATTTCGGTGCTCATTCCCTCTTCCAGCGCCGGCGCCTGGAGAGGGCCCATTTCCCACGACGTGAGCGATTGTGCTGCGGAAACGGCTTCCCAGATTCCCTTTGCCCAGAGGTATGCGTCCCCGGGGGTGGTGGCTGCTCCGCTACCCACGCCGGTGCGGCCCACTGCACCCATCAGCCCGATCGCAAGCATCTCCTTTTCACAATGGCTGCCTTCCGGCTCCCGGTGGTAGACCCGTCCGAATTCAAAGAACGCCGCCTGGTCGATCTGGCGTGCAGCGTTCCTGCTCAGCGATTCAACCAGCTGGGGAATCAGCGAAGATCTCAGAACCGAATGATCACGGCTCAGCGGGTTGGGCAGCAGTACGCGCTCCCCCGGATCGTCCAGCTTGAACGTGTCAAGCAACTCGGTGGATGTGTAGCTGTAGTTCATAATCTCTTGGAGGCCCAGTCCGGTAAGACGGGCGCGGAGATCGAAGAGAGCCCGGGTGTGCCGGTCGTCGGCGCCTACCACAATTTCCGCGCGGGGAGAGGGCGTAGGGATTTTGTCGAGGCCGTGCAGACGCGCAACTTCCTCGATCAGATCCACCTCCCGCTCCAGGTCGCCTCGAAAAGATGGAATCTCCACGGTGCATGATGCTTGCTCTTCGGCGGTTATCCGAAGTTCAATCGATTCGAGTAGGCGCCGAATATCGGCCTCCGGAATCTCCAGGCCAATCAGGGCCGACACTCTGTCGTACCGAAGCTGAATGGAGCGTGGGGGCGGTTGCGGCGCAATA
>Ga0310121_10004627_pt1 | contig 12050 bp, 10 predicted proteins | sample CB27_Tmax_986_MG_FD_203504 | JGI IMG/M metagenome (GOLD analysis project Ga0310121, IMG submission 203504) | Marine microbial communities from Western Arctic Ocean, Canada - CB27_Tmax_986 | ecosystem: Environmental > Aquatic > Marine > Oceanic | place: Canada: Western Arctic Ocean | collected...
AAAGTGAAACTGACCACGACAAGATCGTACGGTTTCCGCACTTACGATGCTGTTGAAACCGCTTTGTATCACAACCTCGGAGCCCTACCCGAACCGGATTTTACCCACAGATTCTGGTGAGGAGGCTCAGATAAATGCATATTCGACACAAGCAAGATACTATACCTCAAGGTTTCCAAATGAACGCAACCGTGCCGGTACGCCTGGGTCCGCTGATTCCCGCCGTTGGCAAGTGCTACAAACCATCGCAAAACGAGTGCCAATTAAACAACGCCGCGACGCCAAATCGCGGCGATTTGCTCCAACCGGCAAGGCAAAAGCATACGGACATTATCGATCTTGCGGCCAGCGAATCAACCAACCTTCCTGGATTACCCTGGAAAAACCGCGAATTCGTGCCCGCCATCGGGGAAGAGCTTGTGGGCATGATGAACCTGCATCCAGGGCATCAATGCCGTCACGACTCGTCCAACCGTTAGCGTAGGTCCGGTGTCAGTGATTACATTTCCCGACCCAACGGTTGTGAATTATCATCATGGGCTGCTATTGCGACACTGTTTCCACTGGTTTTTTCACCAATCTTCGTTACTTTTTGGATACGAATCCGCCCTGCATGAATAGGTGGATTTCTTTTTTTGCCGCTAAAACGGTAAACAGGAAGGGAGAAAGAAAATGCATTGGTTTCGGCGCAGTCAATTGGAACCGCTCGAGCATCGGCTCTGTCTAACCGTGATCGTCGAGGTGGACGCCGGTGATTTGCGGATCACTGGAGACGCGGATGGCCCCGTGGTAATCGCCGCGGTTGGCGAACAAACCTACCAAGTCTCCGACGGCGGCGTGGTCGTGGGCAGCTTTGATGGCGTCGACGACGACATCCGCATCCTTTTGGAGGATGCGAACGAAGGGACTAACGACAGCGTCTTGATTGACCTGGGAGATCAGACGGTCGATCGGATCCACGCCAACTTGGGCGACGGCACCAATGAACTGACGTTGATAGGCGGTTCCGCCACCGGCGGGCTTCATTACCACGGCGGCGATGGAAGTGATACGGTCAATCTGGACACGTCGTTGGATCGCCATGCCAGCCTCTGGCTGGGAGACGGAGACAACAATGTGTCGGTCGTAGGCGCGGTTGGTGGACTTTCCGTCTACGCCCGTGATGGCAATGACAGTGTTCAGATCGCCGCGGACACGACGGTGGATGGCAGTGTCAGGCTGAAGTTGGGTGACGGCGATAACACCATCACTCACGAAGGAATGATCGACGGTAGCCTCCGTGTCCATGGAGGCGGCGGCACGGATTCCATCTCCCTGACGGACGGTGCCACGGTTGGCCGGCAGCTAAAAGTTGGCTTGGGCAATGGACTCAACCAATTGGATATGGCAGGCCAGTTGGACGGCTCGCTCGGCTATTACGGCGGCGATGGCGACGATACGGTCAGCCTGGCCGAAACGTCCCACGTGGCGGGTAACGTTCGCGTCAAGATGGGTGACGGTGTCAACTCCTTGAGTCAGAGTGGAAGCGTGGCTCGCGATTTGAATGTGACCAGTCTCAACGCTGACGACGTAGTTGAGGTCAACGAGTCACTCATCGGTGGTGTTTATGAAAACACCGTTGGGGATCAAGGCGACGGATTCGTCAATCGATTTCGAGACGCGATCCGTAACTTTGGCCGTCGATTCTTCGGCGGCTTTGGCGGTGGCCGTTTTAGAAGTTGGTTCCGCTAGGCTCCCTGGCTGCGACCGGTTTGAATTGGCCAGCGTCATTTATCGACGGATTGATCCGCGTGTGATCGGCGACCGAGAAGTTGTCGATGCGTGGCAAACGGTTGAGCTCCGGAAAGGATTCACGCACTGCCACGGATGGCATTTTCTCGCTAATTGTCATTCGCACAAATCAGGGAGACACCGCCTTAGTCCTTCTTACCTCGACACGATCGTCCTCGCCGCTAGAATGAAATGGTCGCGTCGACGAACCGATGGGTGGAATCCATCGTGGGCTCATCCAACGCGACGGGAACAGAGTGCGAACCATGTGTCGGTTCTTGCGTAGTTCATGGATGACCGAGCCTTGGCACGACCATTTGGTTTGCAGGCCCTTGTGCACGGGGAGGCAAACGCGTGGCACCTTCTTTGAGAGCGTATCCGTCATCGGGATCCGATTCCTCGCCTGATCATTTGTTGCAATCGGTGCGTGAGGGAAGTGGATCGGGTCTGGGACGATTGCTGGAACGGTACCGCAACTACCTACAGGTTCTCGCGGACAGCCAGTTGGATCGTAAGCTTCGTGGTCGAATGAGCGCCTCGGACGTGGTCCAGGTAACCATGTTGGAGGCACACCGGGACTTTGACCAGTTTCGCGGTGCTTCGGAAGCGGAGTTCATGGGTTGGTTGCGCCGCATCTTGGTCCACAATCTGGCGAGCATCATTGAGACTCATGTACGCGCCGAAAAACGAGATGTCCGACGAGAAGTGTCGCTGGAGCGATCGAACTGTGCGTTGAAGCAATCGGCGGTGCGGATCGGGAGTGCCCTGGCTGGACGCGAGCTCGCCCCGAGCCTCGTCGCGGAGCAGCGAGAGAGAGCCGTAATCCTCGCGGACGTGATGGCCGAACTCGCCCCCGATTACCGCGAGGTGCTCATGCTAAGAAACATGAAAGGGCTTCGTTTTGACGAGGTCGCATCCAGAATGGATCGATCGGTGCCGGCCGTCAAAATGCTATGGACACGCGCCCTAGTCCGTTTGGGTGAGCGATACGACCTGCGAGCACCGAAATGACCGACCCGACCGCCGCGGGCGATGCGGCCTCTCATACCGATTCGAGATTGGCTGAGATCTTGGACCAGTATCTACTGGATCGTGAGCACGGACGGTATGTGGACCCAGATTTGTTGGTGGCCAAGCACCCTGAGTTGGCCGATCCGCTCAAAGAGTGCTTGGGTGGCATGGCTTTGTTGGATGGTGACATTGCCGAATTTCATCAGGCCGATACGTTGCCGCACCTGGATCTCGATTCCGCGGAAGTGGGCCGCCGGAGGCTGGGTGCCTACGAGTTGATTCGCGAAATCGGTCGCGGCGGGATGGGCATCGTTTACGAAGCCCTCGACACAGAATTGGACCGCCGGGTTGCCCTCAAGGTCTTGCCGCCGGCATCCTTGTTGAGTTCCCAGCAAAAACTTCGTTTTCAAAACGAGGCCCGCGCGGCGGCACAAGTCCAACACCCTCACATTGTTCCCGTGCACGGCATCGGCGCTGAAGGTGGTTTGCACTACTACACGATGCCAATCGTCGAAGGTACCTCTGTTCGACGCGTCATTGACCGCCTACGGCGCGAGAGCGGCGATCCTAGGCCTAAGCGGCTCTCCGTTGAGGACGATGCCGCGGAAGATGACGCCCAAAACGACATCACCATCGAACAGTTGGACCTTGAATCGGTCGTTGGACGGTTTCCCAGAGGACGATCGGTTACCGCTCCGCAACATCTTTTCGCCGTCGCTCAATTGGGACTACAAACCGCCCGCGCCCTGCATGCAGTTCACGAACGAGGCGTGATCCACCGTGACATTAAGCCCTCCAATCTGCTGCTGGACGGTCAGGGAGACGTCTGGATTACCGATTTTGGCTTGGCACGATGCCAGTCACATGAGAACCACACTCGCACCGGCGACGTCGTAGGCACGCTGCACTATATGAGCCCAGAACAAGGGAACGGTCAGAACACGATGATCGACCGACGGACGGACATCTATGGGCTGGGGGTCACACTTTACGAGCTCCTAGCACTGCATCGTCCTTTCGAGGACCAACCACCACCGTGGGCGCTTCCATTAGAAAACTGCCATCGAGGCAAGTCCCTTCGCCAATGGAACCAGAATGTCCCGAAGGACTAGGAAAATGTGGTAGCGAAGGCGACTTCGCCCGCCAAAGAGGATCGCTATTCGACCGCCGCGGATTTGGCAGAGGACTTGTCTCGGTACCTCTCAGGTGTTCCGACACTGGCCAAGCCGCCCACCCTACGAAAACGTGTGGCCACCTGGACGCGCCGACATCGCAAAGCGGTTGTCGCATTTGCCGCCGCCTGTGTCGTCGGTATAGTTGGGTGGACCGTAAATAATTCCCGCTTCGCACATGTCAGGGCCGAAATCCAGAAAGCAGAAGTGACCGCTGAGCTCACACAGCGAGAGGCGAACGAACGGCGGGCCGAAGCGATGTCGCATTTGCTGGAAGCCAAACAGGTTGTCAAGAAGATCGGTCTCAGCAGTGTAGATTTTTTTAGTCAGATCGACGGTACGGAACTTGTCCAGCGTCAGTTGCTCGAGGAGATCCTCGGGCATCACGAACGCACACTAGCCAGCACCTCGACGAAGGGCGTCATTGCGGCCGACTTCGCATCGGCACACATGAACATCGCCGAAGTCAGGGAGCGACTCGGCGAGATTCCCGAAGCTTTGAACCACTACCGGATCGCTGAAAACACTCTGCGCGAACTCGCGGCCGATGCACCACAAGATCTTGCATCTCGCGCTGAATTAGCACGATGTCTGGACCAGATCGGTCGCGCCCAACGGTGTCGTGGCGAGCTCACCGCGGCCCAAGCCGCTTTGCACGAGGCTAACGATTTGCAGTCGGATTTGGTCGCCACCGCGGATCGATCCATCGAATCGCAATTGGCTTGGGTCGCCTATCAAAACGATTTGTCGCTTTTACTCTTCGATCTCGACCGCCGCTCGGAGGCAGCCGAAATCTCGAACCAGATTGTCAGTCGGCTGCTTCATTGGCGGCGTCTCGCGGCGAATGACCACCGGCTTTCCGAATCGCTGGCCACCACGTATCAGAACGCCAGCCTCTTGTGGCGTGCCGAGGATCCCAATCTGGCCAAGAGTTGGCTCCGCCGTGCCATTGATACTTACTCATCGATCCCGCCGGACTCCACCGATCCAACGCAACACCAGTCTTCCTTGTTGCATGCGGTCAATGCCTTGGCGACTCTGTCCGCCCAAAACGACGACGTCGAAGCGGCTCAGCGAGGTTACAAAAATCCCGTTGATATCCTGGATGAACTCCGCCGGGCAGAGCCATTCGTTGTCGACCACCGTCGTGCCATGGCGATGACGTTGAACAATCTTGGACTGGTGCTCAGCCAAACAGGGCAGGTGGCCGAGGCGGAAAGCGTTTTCCATCAAGCCAAACAGATTCAAGATCATTTGGTCGAGCGGATGCCTGGCGACATGGTAGCCACCAATCGACTGGGAGGAATCCACAACAACCTCGCCATGATCCACCAATTGGATGGCGGCCACGAATTAGCTGCGTATCATTTCGAACGTGGGATTCGCCTACAACAAGCCGCTTTTGATGCGGCGCCTGAAATGAATGAGTTCCGCCGACACCTTAGTCGCGGGTTGCGAAATTACGGCCGCTTTTTAAGGCAATTGTCGCGTCTTGAAGAATTGCTCCAAGTGACACTAAGACGTCGGGACCTTTGCGTCACCGACGGAGCTCTACTCTTTTCCGTCGCCGAAGATCTGGCCCAGCTGTTTAACGAGCTTCCAGAATCGACGACCAGACCATTGGCCAGTAACAGCGGCCACTTGCTGCGAAACAAGATCATTGAGGCAACCACGACGACGATTCGGTCGGCCCAGCGAAACGGCTGGCAACCCGACAACTCGGTTCGAGAATGGGTGGTCCGACAAGTCATTAGTGCCCGCCATCAAAACCCCCGCCGTGACAGCCCAAGTCCAATTCTGTGAGGTGCGAATATGCGATTTAAAGCCACGAAGAGCACGGTCGGAATAAAGGTGGGGAGAGAAGTGAATCGGCCGTTCGGTTTTGAACCGCTGGAGACTCGCAGTATGTTGGCATTCGGCGTCGGAGCCGACTTCTTTGATCGGCCGACGGGTCCAGCCACACTCGATTGGATGGACCACGGGCTGAACCCAACCGAGTCTAGGGCGAGCTTTCGAAACGGGGGCGAATCCATTAACAGCCGTTCGCCGCGGATGCTTGGGTCCAACGAACGTTTTCATGGACACGATAGTCCGACCAACGCTTCTTCGTTTCGCGATCCATCGGTCGGTTTCAAAGTACAGATAAACTCTCAAATCAGCGGTCGCCTGGGGTTCGAGAAATCTTTGCCATCCAATTCGTTGGGAGCCGGCCATGGTCACTGCGTCAGTGAAGGCTGTTGGCTGACCGGCTCGGCAAGGAGCCTGGGCGCTCGTTTTGATTCACATATTGCCGCGGCCAGTCACCCCGACAGGTTGGCCCTCAGCTCCCTCAGCCTGCATGACCAAGATCTCAATAACGAGACTCCGCTGGTCTCCACCACCATCGTCAGCGAGCCCCTGACAAGTCCACTGGCCAAAGACCAACAGCCAGAGCCGGCGATCACATTCAACCTCAATGCGTCTCGCCCGGAACCCTCTACGAGCTTCCCGGTACCTTTCCGTAGGCTGGAACCGATTGGGGCAATCGCTGGTCAACCCAATATCGGATTGGCGAACGACTTGGGGTTGGTCTCAACGGGATTCACGACGCTGGCATCCGTCGCTGTGCAAGATAACTTGACCGTCATCTTAGGCCCGATCTCTACAGTTGATTCCGTGGAAGCGGATTCAATGTCTCGTTTTGACAATTCATGGGGCGAACTGTACGGCGGCAGCTCGGATGATGGTGTTTCATTGACCCCGCTCTTTTCATTGCCCCTGGCCTTCGAAATGACTGGTTATGGGACTGGCGACTATGGACTGCTCGTCAACAATGATGACGAAATCCCTCTGGACGAAGAAGACAACGCCGAACCGTCGGATGAATTCACGCTGGAACTGTTCGACCAGTCGGAATTGGAGTCGATCTGGCAGGAGATCGGCGAGCAACACCAAGAGATGCTTGCGTCGGAAAGCACAACCACGCCAGGAGCGTCTGGCTACGAACACGCCGACATTAAGGTATCCAGCGACGATTCCCAACAAGTCAATTTGGCGCTGACGAACGACGAGATCATGGACAGCATGATTGCGTTCGATAATACCAGTGACACGCATCCCGGCCTCCCACGCACTGGGATGCCCGTCAACTCAACGGGAGGCGCCGTTGACGATTGGCAACATCAATCCGATCGGTCCATGGGACTTGAATTCGAAGCGACCATTCATGTCCGTCCCGGGCAAGTGTTCGAGGTCTTCGCTGACCAGTTGCCGACAGAGAAGCAAGTCGACTCCACGGTGCAAGACGAAGCTGAAAATGACGATGACGCCTCGAATGTGACTGACGCGGACTCCACCAAAGTCTCCGCCTGGCAGGGAACCGTTGCTGTCGGGTTATTGGGTTGTCATTTTCACAAGCGAAAGAAACGGCAAGACCCAGTTTCCAGGAAGTGACAGTGCCCCGCCCATGGTAACTCGGCGACAGTAACTCGGCGACAGTAACTCGGCGACAGTAACTCGGCGACAGTAACTCGGCGACAGTAACTCGGCGACAGTAACTCGGCGACAGTAACTCGGCGACAGTAACTCGGCGACAGTGACTCGGCGACAGTGACTGTACCGCCAACGACGATACGACTCGCCGACAGTGACTCCGACAGTGACTCCGACAGTGACCGTCCCGCCAGCGATACCCCGCCAGCGATACCGCCCGCTGAGAGTCAACGGGATTCAGGGTTCGAAATGCGACGAGGCGCGGCCTGCTGTCGCAGCAACGAAGTGATTGGTAGCGGATCGTCCCGATATTTCCGTAGCTGGCCGTTACTCTTTTGTCTACAATCCGCCCCTCAAAGTAGAGAAACCAAGACGGGTTCATCTTCTACATTAAGGGATGCAAGTCACATGACAAAGCGGTTCGCAAAGCAACGGGCCAGGAGGATGACACTACCGCGTCAGTTGCATCGGCACGGTCCAGAGCGACTGGAACCGCGATTGGTCCTGAGTGGTTCGAGCCACCCTAACACGACCGATTCATCCGCATTGGCCGACGTCGACAACGAGTTGGACGAACTTGCGGTGAATATCTCCGCGGCGGACGACAACTACTTCTCGACCGCTCAGGATCTCGGCACGTTGGCGACCGCCTGGCAAATTGATAATTCCGTCGGCCGCCGGGACATTAGCGACGTTTACCAGTTTGAGTTGACCGGAATCGCCGACGTGACGGTCGGGTTGACCGGCCTCCAGTCCGACATCGACGTGTTTCCCAGCGTGAGCTACTTTGGTGGCCAGGCGGATTGGAGCGTGAACTCCATTAACGCGCCGGAGTCCTGGGCAGTAGGCTACACCGGCAGCGGAGTCGTGGTGGCGATTGTCGACACGGGCATTGATTTGGGACACGTCGACCTTGATTCCAACATCTGGACCAATCGGGATGAGATTCCGGGCAATGGCATCGACGATGACCGCAACGGCTATACGGACGATCTGTACGGCTGGGATTTTTCCAATGACGACAATCACCCTCGGGACGGTAACAATCACGGCACCCATGTGGCAGGAATCATCGCCGCCGAAAACAACGGTATTGGTGCGACCGGGATCGCCTTCAACGCCACGGTGATGCCGGTTCAAGTATTAAGCGGATCGGGAAGCGGCTCCTCCTACGATGTGGCCGCTGGAATTCGTTACGCGGTGGATAATGGCGCCGACGTAATTAACCTCAGCTTGGGAAGCGGTGGTGTCAGCCGAAGCATCCACTCGGCATTGGCCTACGCCCAGCAGCAGAACGTCTTCGTGGTTGCGGCCGCCGGAAACAACGGCGGCTCCTCTCCGAACTACCCAGCCCGCTTCGCGGAGAGCCTCACGAATGTCATTTCCGTGGGTGCATATAGCCAATCGAATCGTATCGCCAGCTTCAGCAACGACGTCGGTGCGACGAACACGGTCCAGGTCGATGCACCCGGAGTAGGTGTCTACAGCACTATTTCCGGGAATGGCTATGCCTACTATAGCGGCACCAGCATGGCGGCGCCGCAGGTCGCTGGATTAGCGGCGCTGGCACTTTCGGCGAATCCAAATTTAACCGCTTCGCAGCTTCGCGATTTTGTCGAACGCGGCGCGGACCGTGACATATCCCAATCCGATGCGGTAGGTGGTGTTAACGCGGCAATCACGGTGGCCCAAGCGAGGGCTTCATCGACCAGTCACCCGTCGTCCGCCAATGCGAGCAATGCGAACGCAATAGCCAACAACTCCCAATGGACTTTGGGGAATACCACGTCGCAGCGCCGAATGAAATGGTACACCAACATTCATCCGGATTTTGCCGCTGAGCCAATCAGCCAAAAGCCAGTCGACCAAGCCTCGATCGCATCGCATGCCTTGGTTGGCGCGAATGCGTCCCATGTTGAATCCGATCCGGTGGTCACTGACCAGCTGCCGTCGCGGGCCATCGAAAGCCTGTTGGTTCGCGAACCAGGCAGCGACCTGGCGGACATGTTGGCCAACTCGTTGAGCCGTGATCTTCAAACAGAGGCCAACTTGGACTTGGCTCTCGGGGAGGACAGCGAAAACGACACCTATGAAAACGGTAGAGTCGCGTGAACCGAGTGACCAATCAACCAATTCGTTGCGACTATCTGGCTGAATAGCGCACGCAACGCCTTTCGCATCGGCAACTCATTGCTGATTGTCGGAAAACCCAGGGACGCCGTTTTCGAAGCCTTCCAGTTCCGGCAGGCCGAGCGTAGTGTCCTCATCCACATCCACATCGACCTCGTCCAACTCGGTCGCGTCCGTCGACAACCTTAAGAGGAGGTAAATGGCTGTGGCGGCACACCAAAAGTAGCTGTAAGAAAACCCAGTCGCGACGCTACGAACGGTAGCGACGTTGAAAGCCACGCATCTTGCTCCAGCGGAAAACATGCCACTCGGCCCAACTTCTTCGCCCGCTTCGGTGAGGGTACCGGCCGTGGAAGAGTTGGCCACCGCAACCAGCGTCTCGATCCTTTCGGCACCGGCTCCCCAGGAAGCCCCCCAATAGGTGATCGAGATCACCGTCTCGGAAAAGCCCCAAACGACCAGCCACCCTAAGGTTCCCAATGCCGCAGCCAAAAGCGCATAGAAGAGAAAGTGCAATGGACGTTGGAAGGTGTAGGCATAACTGCGGCTGATGGCATCGAAAGCATCCGAACATTCGCATCCAAGAGCTCCCCACATGAGTGGCCAACCGAACAGAAGGCCCACCGCGCCGATAGTCATCAAAATGCCTCCGACGATGACGGCGAACCACAAGAGTCCGCTCACGAAGATTCCAAAGTCGGTCAGCATCAACCACCCCAACGCCATCATTGGCAAGGCGATCCCCGCAATCACTGCCATCGAGAAGAGAGGCGCTCCGACGTAAGCGGGGAACTTCAACCGCGCGTGAGATAGCGCGTCGTGTAGCCTGACTCGCTGGTGAAGAGCCAGTTGCATGGCGGCGATTCGTGAAATCGCGCCTCCGAAAAGCGACCAGACAAGCAAGCTCCCGAGGCCGCCGAAGAATAGGTAGCCGTTTTCTCGCCATCCACGGTGACGGTGGAAGAGCCTCACCAGCGGCAGTGCCAACTGCGTGGGGACGCCAATCACCGGATCCAGTGGAGCTGGAGGCAGCCGCACACCCTCCCTCGCGGCCCATTCCATTAACGGATTGGGCCGGCAACAGTCCGCGGCGTGACAGCGGTGCCCGGGCCAGCGGCTCAAGGAGCAGCGATTGGCTAACCGATATTCCTCGGTGACCGCAGCTGTCCCATCGGCGGCTTGCGTTGGGAAAACAGCATCGGCGGCGCGCCAAATCCCGCTGGTCACCACTACAGCCACGGATGCCAAAAACAAAACGTGAATGGAGACGGCAACGCCGAATACACGGAAGAGAATGAGCCACGGACAACCGTCACGCCACCATGCTTCTCGAATCGCCGCGGCGTCTTGCGACATAACTCCCCCTCCTCGTTGACGTTTTCATGGGTCGGTACACCTAGCCAAACAACTTGAGACGTCACTTTGGATACGCTGTGGCTCCACGGCCCGTGGCAGCCGGGACTGGGTCCGCAGTCGGTTGGGTCGGCAGCTTGGATAACCGCGAGTTCAGTTGATTTCGGACTCGACATCTTTGTCTCTTTCGAGGTCGGCAGGCATGCCATATTCCTCGTTCAACCATCGACCCAGATCAATTTGGTGGCAGCGTCGGCCACAAAACGGCATCGACGGTGAATGCTCCGAATCGAACTTCGTGTTACAGATTGGACAGCTAATGGCGACCATGGTGCGATTCAATCAGGTTTGGTATCCTTGCCTGTCGACTTCTTGGACTGGCTTGCAGACGAATCCGATTTGGACTTCTCGCTCTTTGGCTTGTCTTTTCCGGACGAGGAATCCTCAGACGACTTTTTGTCCTTCTTGGCAGCTTCTTTGTAGGATTCACTACGGTAGTCGGTCTGATAGAATCCAGACCCTTTGAAGACGATAGCGGCTCCTGTTCCGAAAAGCCGCCGCAACTTATTCTTTCCACACTCTGGGCACTTCCGTTTTACCGAATCCGCAATGGACTGAAAAAGCTCAAACTCATGGCCGCAGCCGTTGCATTCGTAGTCATAGGTGGGCATTTTGGCGTACCTCGCCGCCTTTTTTAAGCTTTGTCGCGATTAGGGGTCGCTGGTCACTTTTCTTAGGCTTCGTTTTCCACGACGTCGCTGGACGGACCCTGATCCGCCAGCGTTTCCTCACAAGCTCGCGCCACCACCACTCGTGCGGGGCGGACCACTCGATCGTGCAATCGATATCCAGTCTGTCGAACCTCTATGATCGTCCCAGCTTCCATTTCGTTTGTCTGTCGATGCTCGATGGCTTCGTGCACCTCCGGATCGAAGGCCATTCCGGCGGCCTCAATCACCTCGCAATGGTGGTCTTTGAGAACACTGATCAACTGACCTGACACCATCCGCACGCCGTCAATGACTCCGGACGTTCCATGATCAGCCGAATCGGCTCCCAATGCCAATTGGAGATTGTCGATCACCGGCAGCAGACCACGGAGTAACGGCATGGCTGCATACTTTCGCTCCTGTTCGGCATCTC
>Ga0310121_10004628_pt1 | contig 12050 bp, 7 predicted proteins | sample CB27_Tmax_986_MG_FD_203504 | JGI IMG/M metagenome (GOLD analysis project Ga0310121, IMG submission 203504) | Marine microbial communities from Western Arctic Ocean, Canada - CB27_Tmax_986 | ecosystem: Environmental > Aquatic > Marine > Oceanic | place: Canada: Western Arctic Ocean | collected...
ATGTGATTCCGGAAGAATCGACCAACGACATTGTAAACGTACGGCGTTACTTCAACTCATTGGCGACCATCGACACCGAGCGTCTGAAAGAGTTGCAGTTCGATTTGGCTTTGGAAGAAACGGACCCACTCCGGCGGCAGTTCAACGAATGTTCGGCAGAGCGGTTCCGAATGCTCAACTTCGTGGTCGATTTGCCCATACGGGTGGATCATGTCTTGGAACGGCCTGAGTATGAGCACCTCAAACGCTTGGGTCACTTGGTCTTTGTCTCCGTGGAGTTCCAGGTGTTTGATCGGGAGACCTTTGACTACAACGAGCGTGACTCTGACGCCAGCCACAAAGCGTACAAGATGCGCCAAAAAGAGCGTGTCCGCCATCGGCTGGAGATCGGTCTGGAGGTGCACAACAATGCGCTGCGCTCCCAAATGTTGGGCTTGAAACGCTCAGAGAAATAAGAGCAGCCATGTGACGAGCAGAATGGCCGAAAGGGCCGTCCACGCGTCCCGACCAATCGTCACATCGTCCATTGCTTCTCGGGGATCCTTTTCAGTCCCCTTTGCCTTCGTGGTTATTGGTGAGGATTCGGTGTTCTCCTCCGTCGTGTGGGTGGAGATAAGGCGTTCCAATGCGGCGCGATAATCTCCTTGGTTGGTTGTGTCCGCCAGGAAGATCTCTGTGGCGCTCGTTACCTCGCCCCGCATGTCGGTCGTCTCATCGCCCAACTCTTCGGCGCTGTAGAGCAAGCTCTTCACCTCGTTGTCGGTCAGATCTTCCTCCACTCGGGCGGCGTCAGGAAAGATGTTGTCCATCCATTGGGCCATAATTTCATCATTGACCGGCGCACTCTCCGTAGCCAAGTAGGCATCAAAGTGCTCCTGAACCATCCGGTGGTTGGCGGGGCGAACGTCGCGATCTCGTTGGAGCATCGAGTGGACAGTTTCGGCCAACTGAGGAGGTACATCCGTCAATGCGGGTATGGGCAAATGAAGGACTTGGTCGATGGTGTCTGCCATGGACTTCCCAATAAAGAGCCGTTTGCAACGCAGGAGTTCGTGCAAAACCACGCCCAAGGACCAGATGTCGCTTCTGGCGTCGAGGGTCTGACGGTCCGCATGCTCGGGTGACATATAACTGTATTTCCCCTTGAGAATGCCGACATCGGTTTGCACGGTGGCATTGGCCACTTTTGCGATCCCAAAGTCGATGATCTTCACCGAGCCATCAAACCCAATCATGATGTTCTGTGGGCTGATGTCCCGATGAACGAGGTGCATGGGTTCGCCCTCTTCGTCATCGCGTCGATAGGCGTAGGCGAGTCCCTCGGCGACCTGTGCGCCAATCCATGCGGCGATCCGTGGATCGATATCTCGGCCGGTTTTTTTCAGCGCTTTGAGGACGGCGCGCAGGTCGCGCCCATAGAGGTATTCCATTGTGATGTAATAACTGACCCCGACTTTTCCCAACTCATAGATTCGACAAATGTTGGGGTGTTCGAGGCGTGCTGCCAACTGGGCCTCTTGCAAGAACATGTCGATGAATTGTTGGTCTTCAGCCACATTGGGAAGAAGGCGTTTGAGCGCCACGATTTTTTCGAGTCGGCCATCGATGTAACACTTCGCCTTAAAGACTTCGGCCATGCCACCGAGCGACACACGGCGTGTTAGGTAGTATCGACCAAAGTGACGAAGATCGATGGGCATATTTTCCCTATACCACAACGACGGGTCTCGCCCTAGAACGGAACGAAGTGAGATTGGCTGACGCGGAGGGCCGAGAACTGTGGGCTTTGGCGGCTGAATGTGTCGATCGGGCCATCACGAATTGGCACTAGCCAAATCGGAAAACTCAAAACAAGGTTAGCAAAACCATCTATTATTTCAATATATTGAGCGGTTTCTTGGTGCGAATCTACGCAAGCGACTGGTATAGTAGATCAAACCTTGGGGAGAGGCGGTTGATGAAGGCTACGCGGCGATTGTGCTTCGATCCCGTCAGTTGTGTAGTGACTGTAGACGTCAGCAACACAGCCGGAGAGGGTGTCTTGACGGTTTTGGAGCCAGACTCTCACTTCGTGCGTCGCCAAGAAGATGGTCACAAACATTACCCAACAGTCCATGGTTCCGTCGTGCTATTGGGCATGTCGTTTGCGCGCCACTGGGAAGGGCCAGCGGTTGTGTTGGTGGATCTGCCCGATGAACGAATTCGTGGGGATGGCATTGCGTCGATGAAGCGGACGAAGCCAGGCCAAGTGGATGTCATGCTGAGTGCCACCTCATCTGCCGGCGAGTCGTTTGAACTGCATTTGCATTGCTATGAGAATCAAACGTTGTCCATGTTTTCAGGCCCACTCCAATCGACCGGTTCTTGATCGGACCATCTATTTCTGTTTTTGCTGAGCCGCTGCTTGCTGGAGTGCGTGCCAGCCCCGTCGTAGGACCACTTGGCGCCAAGCGCGTTCAATGCGCTGAATTGGCTCCGTGTCAGCATGCATGACCGGCTTCAGTGCCGGTGGCAGGGCAGGGCTCGTCATGAGAAGCCGTTTGTGATGATCGTCATTCACTTGTTGGGCCTGACCGTCCATGCGCGCAACGGCCTCCACATCGGGGAAAGTCCAGTCAGTCTCTCCCTCTCCGGGGGACGCATGTGTCGGATTGAGTCCATCCAAGATTGCGATCTGAGCCCACACAAGTGCTGTGCGATCCATGGCTGTCATCCAGTTGGCCAGGGGCGAGGAATGAGCATCGTCAGGGCTTGGGCTCCAACTGAGATTTCGCAAATCGTGTGCGGGGTAGCCATTGGGTGGCTCTGGCCGCTCTCCGAGGGCCCGACGCCACAACCGTGTCATGCGTGTGGCTACGTTCGTATAGAGGGCAGCGCGCTGCCGAAGCCAAGGATTAGGGATTCGTATGGGCTGTTTTCGAGGAACACTGGGTGGTCCGGTTTTCATCAGTGTCCGAAGAGTCTCCTCCCCTTGCACTCGTGCCGATACCAAAAGCGCCAACCAGGACAGTCGCCATCCATCCAGGTCTTGGTGGCGATGTTCCCGGATGAGTCGTTGTGAAAAGAGGGGGATGCGTTGGGCAGCCCACATTGCTTCACGAATACCCGCTCGAATGCGTGCGGCTAGCAATCCCAACTCGAAGGCTTCGGTGAGGTTTTGGTATTGTGTCGATCGAAAACGCCCCTCTGCATGTGCTTGCGATTGCGACCAATTCTCCGGTAATGGAAGCGAAGCGGTGTGACCATGGACAAGATCGCCCAGCACTTGCTGCAGCGCTTTCAGAACCGATTTTGGGGGCGTTGGGGCCGCCGTCCTTTTCCCGTCGGGCCGCGTGCCCGCGACCCATGCGCGTGGAGGCCGAGGGTCGGACCAGTAACGAGCCTGCACTGCGGGTGCATCACCAAGCGTTTTGTGGGCTTGTTTTGCCACCGACTGGAGTGACGACCATTGCGATGAATTGAACAGGCGATAACTGGGGGAGACCGTGCCCGCCAAGAGGTCGGATTCCGGATATGCTTTGCCAAGGACTGCGCATCGAATGGCTAGTGTGAGCGATCCCAATTGGTGAAGACTCGGTTCGGCCTGAACGGGGGACCACGTCAATCGAATGCCTGGGGGGGGATCCGTGACCGATTCCAAAGCAACAAACGCGGCAACGTGGAGAAGGTCCCTCCAATGGTCGTGGTTCAACGTGGACTCTTTGGACTCAACAGTCACGAATACGCCGGGCTGCGGCACGCGCTCTACCCGGAGAGTCGTTTGGGAGACGCCGCTGGTGGAAATTAGCGCCATGCGAAGGGTTCGATCCCAGGTGAGGTTCGGAGCGTCTGATGTTGGTGTTTGGAGCGTGTCTGTAGCGGCGATTTGTGGCGGCAGTTTGGGTTCGCTGGTCTCGTTTAATGGTGGTGATGATAGGACGACCCAACCCGCCAGGACGCACAGGACGAGTGCGATCCCAATGAACCAGCGGTGTTTCATGACGAGGAGCCGAGGTCACCAACGATCAAGTGGGTCTTGGCGTTCTGAACTCCTTGAGGAATGGACGCCAGCGCACCCGAAAACGCGTGTTCTTCTGCATCTTGGTTTATGTCTCGGTCGAGGATCTTGATTTTTGGACGACTGTCTCCACCCATCCTCGATGCTCGACTGACGACGATGCCGAGCGTGTTGTCTTCCAACACCACGATGGTGCCTACAGGCACCTCCCCCATCCAGTTGACGAAGGCCTTTACCAGCAGGGGATTGAAGGCGGTGCCTGCCATCGATGCAATTTCCTTGATCGCTTGGGGAGGCGTGAGTGTTTTTGGCCGATAGGGTCGAGACGTAGTCATCGCATCGTATCGGTCGCAAATGCCAATGATCTCAGAGAAAATATAATGTTTGTCGTACTTGATAGTGGGGTAACCCGAACCATCAAAATGTCGGTGATGCGTGAGGCTGGCCATGACCGCCCGAATCAACGAAGTGTCCATCTCTTGGGTGTTGGCAAGGACGTTGACGGCTCGGGTGGGGTGGGTTTGGACAATCGCCCACTGTGCGTCGGTGAGTGGTCCGGGATGGTCCAGTATGGCCGGATCGATCAACGCATTGCCGATGTCGATGGTCATGGCAGAGATACCGAGGTCACGCAAGGCTTCGCGCTGGATGCCCAAAGCGATGGCGAATCCCAAAGACAAGACACAGGTGTTGACGGCGTGATTGAACAGATATCCTTGCCAATTCTTGATGTCCGTCAGCAGAAGCAGCAGGTCACTATGTCCATGTTCGTCTTGACTCAGCGCGTCGACATAGTTCTGGACGACCCGCTTGGTGGCTTTGAGACGAATTGGCTTTCCGTCCTTCGCATCGCGGTAGAGTTGGCGGACAACCTGAATGCCGCGGAAATAGCTCTGTTTGACAAAGGTCTTCTTGTCGATACGGGGCAGATCATCCCAGGCCTTTCCCGTGTACTCACTAAGAACGATGCTCGTGACGTTCTGCTCTTTGAGCACAGCAATCAGCGTTTTGAAGGGATGTTCTACTTTCTTCGGATGGACGTCGTTAAACGCGAGGGCAAACTTCTCCAACTCGTCACGGGGCGGACAGACGAAGCACTCGATCTTTCCGATGTTGCGTTCTTCAAAATCTTTCGTTAACCCATCAAACATTTCGAACGTGGTCGCCGTCGTCTTGATTCGGGTCTCGTTAACGTAGAAATCTTTGCCGGAATAGAAGATGGTGACGCGATTGTTGATTCGGAATATTTCCTGAATAACCTCCGCAACGCGGTCCATTGCTTGCTGTGCAGCCGCATTCTTTATGGAGTGAAATCGCGAGACTCGAAGAACCTTGTACAAGTTGATGATCAGTAATTCGGCCTGTTTCTTGAAGGTCCGGGAGACCTCGTCGGCGAGGACCTGTTCTGCTTTTCGGGGAGGATCACTCACTCTGATATCCTACGCGTCGGTCGACAATGCGTCGACAGAGATCTCGAGTCCGCAAGGGCGCCGACTGAATGCCTCGTTTCAAGAGGTTGTATGCACTCTCGTCACCAATCTGTTCAAGGCACAGGGCGGCTTGCTCGCTCATGTCGTTGCCGATCTCCGGGGTCAGTGATGTGAGCGATAGCCCGGAGAACGATATTCCGATGCCCGCGAGGAGTATGACGCCGATTCCAATCATGGCTCCAAAGAGGTACACGAGGCCCCACGTGGCCAAGGCCACTGTACCGACGAGAATGGAAGTGAGTACCGTGCGATTTTGAAAGATCCCCTGGTTGGACAATAGCTTTTGACTCATTATCTCAGTGACCTGGGGGCCGCCCAGTTGTCCCAATACTCGAAACATGTGCTTTTGTTCTCGTGGTTCCCAGCGCAAGAAGGTTCGTTCTTCCATGAGTGCGATCAGCGGCCGGATCGCGGTTTGGTCTCCAAGGGTGGCGATACCGGCCATCGTGGCGATCCGTACTTCGAGCTCCGGGTCGGTCATCACCGGTTGGACATGGATGCCGAACTGGGGGTCTCGCAGCTTTACGAGGGTACGAACCGCTTCCTTGCGGACAGCCGTAATTGGGTGCCGAACGCATTTGGAGATTTCATCCAACGCGCCGGCCCCTCCAATGTTTCCAAGAATGACCAGAACGACCCGGATGACTTGCGGCGAAGAATGGCTTAATGCGTCGTACAGAAACTCGGGACCCTCTTTGCATTGTTGCCGAAGTGCCATCATTGCGATGCGCTGGGCGGTGGGATTCAGATCGTTGGCCAAGAGGTCCAAAATGGTCGGAACAACACTTCGATTGACAATCGATAGGTACGTTCCTGTGGCGAGTGACTCGTCTTCAGGGGTGTTTTCCGTCAAGTTGGTCAGCGCGGCCCGCACATTGTCCTCGGATCCCGCGTGGTCCATGAGTTCCTCCAACATGGTCCGAATGGCCGCATTGCTGGTCTTGCTGAGCGTGGCTCTCACCGGCTTCAGCACTTCGATTGAGTGCGTGTAGTCTCCCACGCCCAGCAGCACTTGGGTGACTTGCGACATGATTCGGATGAGCGCCTTCACATCATCGGCTTTGCGGGTCACCCCTAGAACGGCCGTAAGGATGTGAATAAAATCCGCGATGTGGTCGGCTTCAAGTTCGGTCCCTACCAATGATTGAAGCTGCAAACGATCGGATTCGCTCAATGTGCCCCGTAAGGCATCGTGGGTCGCGTGCTGCTGTTGGGCGCTTTTTGATCCGTCGATGGAACCACGAGGTTTGCCGTGATATCCCGTCGTTCCGCCGACATTGAGCCCGCTGTCTTGCAGCTCTTTAATATTGGGGAGGTTCTCTTCCAGGATGTCGTCTGCCAGCATGGTGTCGATGTACTTGAATTTCTTTTCCCACATCAATGTGACCAAGTCGCTGTGGACTTTCTGACCCGATGAGACCTCGCACAGGCAATCGAGAAAACGGGCGATCTCTTCCAGCGTAATGCCCTTGGAGATGTAGATTTGACGAATGCCATCCGAGAACATCTTGAACGGATAGCTCGTTCGCAGATCGGTGTCTTCGTACACTTTCTTCTTGGCGTAAAAGACCGCCAGTCGATCCACGGAGAGGGACAGCCTCTCCTTGTTGGTGAAATAGACGTCGAGTTGGTCCTTTACGGCCTGAGCCATGGTGGTGAAGATTGGGTTGTCGGACGGGTAGGTGACGAAGCTCTTGTATGCTTTGCCCAATCGTTTCAGAAAGTCCACCACGATCTCGACTGGGCGATCCTGTTCCTCGTTGCCGAACGAACGTCTTGAGACCGGTAAATCCCCCTGATCGCCTTGGAGTTCAGAGGCTTCCTCCAGCGTCAGAACGTTCTTCCCCGCCTGTTCCTGCAGATACTCCTCCATGGCCTCCAAGAGTTCTCCCGCCGTTTGGAACCGGTCATCTGGGTCCTTCTCCAAACAACGCAGGATGATGTCTTCCAGGAGTCGCGGCACACGAAGATCGGGAGCCACCTCTTCAAAGGCTCGGGGCGGGTCAAAAACATGTCTTCGTAGCATCTCGATGGGCGTCTTGGCCGCGAAGGGGAGATGCCCAGAGATGACCTGATACAAGACCACGCCCATGGAATAGATGTCGCTTCGTGCATCCAGAACTTTGGCTTTGCATTGTTCCGGCGACATGTAGTGTGGTGTGCCGCTGATCTGCCCCACCATCGTTTCTTTGGCAGCGTTGATGTTCTTGAGTGCAATGAGATCGACTTTTGCAATGGACGAGCTCTCATCGAGTACGTCATCGACTTTGCTGATGCCGAAGTCCAGGAGCTTGATGATGGGACGTGAGGAGTCCGCTTCCAGCACCATGATGTTGGCGGGTTTCAAGTCGCGATGAACAATGTCCAATTTGTGAGCAGCGGCCAGTCCTTGTAGCGCCTGGACGGTCAGCTGCGCCAGGAGTACGCCGCTCAATGGCCCGCGCTCTTTGATGAAGTGTTCCAGGTCAATGCCAGACAGATACTCCATGACCAAGTAGAGTGTGTTGTCTAGGTCCGTTTGGCCGAAGTCGTGAATGGTCACCACATTGGGGTGGTTCAACGTCGCGTAGATCCGTGCCTCGTTATAGAAGCGGCGGACAACGTTGGGATCTTTGCACACCTCGGGCTTAAGGACCTTGATGGCAACCTTTTGCTGCAGACTGACCTGAATGCCTTCATAGACTGTACCTAGGCCGCCTTCCCCGAGGGGAGCGATGGCCTCATAGCGTCCGCCAAAACGGTGACCGATATATTTGTCCGTATTCGGGGTCGGGTCGGGCATTCTCAACTCGTCGGGCGTGTGCACAATATGTGCTGCCATAGAGTGATTTCCAGCTTGCAGTGGTACCCGAGTGGTGTCAAGTGGTCGAGGGGGGACAGCGAGGTGTCATTCCGTGGTTTTTCTTGGGCCTACCGCCTTCTCGCACAAGCTTGCATGCTCCAGAAACAACGTCTAGCATCCCCCTACGTTCGGAAATGGGGGTTGGCGTGACGCCGTCCGTTGTGCACTGACGTTTGTGTGGAGGACGTTTGGCTCGGGTTCTGGCCGACATTTGGTGGTTCATTCGCCGGTACACCCTTCGGTACAAGTGGTGGTACCTCGCCGGTATCGCCGCCTTGTTGGTGACCAATCTGATCACGGTAGCCATTCCGTATTTCTTGCAAAAGGCCTTGGAGTCCGTGGATCCCGTGACCGGGGACGGCCAAATCGAGCGATGGATCGCGTGGATGATGGGGCTGGCGCTGGGCCTCGTCGTTGTCCGTACAGCGAGTCGGATTCTGGTGTTTTATCCAGGACGTGAATCCGAGACCGTGTTTCGAACGGATTACTTTCGACGGTTGTTGTCGTACCAAGCCCCCTTCTTTCGAGAGGTCACCACGGGCGACTTGATGAGTCGCGGGACCAATGACATTCAATATGTCCGCGCGTTGGCTGGTTATGCCGCTCTACAGGTATTCAACGTGGCGCTCGCGTTGCCTCTCAACCTGTGGATGATGGTTCGGATCAGTGGGAGTTTGACCCTCGGTTGCATCATCCCCTTGGCTCTGGCGGGCCTGGTCATGCGAAAGGGTGTGCTGGCTATGCTTTCGCACGTTCGTGTCATGCAAGAGGAGCTCTCCGCGCTCAGTGGCGAAGTGCTTGAAAGCTATCACGGTGTACGTGTGATCCAGGATTACGGTGCCCAGGAAGTGGTTCTGGGACGCTTTGATCTTCGCAACGACCGGTACGTTTCTCATCAGTGCAAGATCGTGTTCATTCGGGCGTTCTTGTTGCCCGTGGTGTTCGTGGTGGGAAACCTGGGCATCCTCATTCTCTTGTATTGGGGCGGCAAACAGGTCGCGACCGGTGAGCTTCATTTTGGTGCCGTGTCCGCATTCGCTGTGTACGTGGCCAACATTGTGGCTGCGCTCGTGTCATTGGGCTGGGTTCTGAGCGTCATCCAGCGCGGGGCGGTCTCATTGCGACGCGTCTTGTCCATCTTTGAACATTCATTGCCTACGACAGAGGGTTGCACCTCGCTTCCCGAGGGCGGATTGGACTTGGCGGTCAGTCACCTCCATTTCCAGTATCCCGGCTCGGACCGAGAGGCGGTCTTGACCGACGTCTCTTTCACGCTGCCTGCCGGTCAAACCCTTGGCATATACGGCCCTACTGGCAGTGGTAAAACCACATTACTTCGCCTGTTGACCCGCCTTGAGGTGCCTCCGCCGAATACCATCCGATGGGGCGGTGTGGATGTGTGCAATGTGACGCTGGACGACCTGCGAGAGCGCATGGCTATGGTGCCTCAGATAGCCTATCTGTTTAGCCAGACGTTGCGTCAAAACATCGGTTTTGGATCGCCGAAGTCAGCGATCGACGGCGAGCGTGTCAAAGAAGTGATTGGCCAAGCGTGTCTCGACCAGGAAGTGGCGTTGTTCGACGATGGCCTCGATACAGTGGTGGGCGAACGCGGAGTGATACTGAGCGGTGGGCAACGACAGCGGGCTACGTTGGCACGCGCGTTGTATCGGCGGGCACCTATTTTGATCTTGGACGACACCCTCGCTGCAGTGGATCACGACACGGAATCCCGCCTCATTCAGACCATGCTCAACGATCGCAACGAACGGACGACCTTGATTGTCAGCCACCGTGTGTCTGTTCTGTCCCGCGCGGATCACATTCTTGTGCTCGACGGTGGACGAATTGTGCAGCAAGGGACCCACCGCGAATTGATGGAAGAGGGCGGACTCTACACCCAGGCTTGGCAGGCTCATTGGACCGACTCCGAACACGTCGGGGGCGATGATGGCTAAGCCGCAGCAGAGGCAAACCGGCGATTGGGCCCTTCTTCGTCGATTCCTTCAATGGACACGACCGTCCCGTTGGCAGTTGATCACGTCTATCGCCCTGATCCCATTGGTGGTGGTGTGTGGCATTGCCCAACCTCGAATCTTGGGTGTGGCCATCGATGAATACATGTTGCAGGGCGATCTGGACGGTCTGATGGGGGCTGCCCTTCTGTTCTTTGTGGTGATTGTCCTTGAATACATCATTGGCGGCGCGCAGATATTCTTGATTACAGCGTGTGGCGTTCGGTCTGTGGGCGGACTACGGCGAGATGTCTATCGGCATGTGATGCGACAAGGGCAGCGCTTTTTTGACCGGCGACCGATTGGTTCGTTGCTCTCACGCACAACCACGGACATTGAAGCGGTGGGGGAGGCGCTGGCGACGGGTGTGGTTGGCATCCTAACGGATGTGGTTCGACTGGTGGGCATCGTCAGTTACATGTTCTCCTTGGATTGGAAGCTGACGTTGGTCGCCTTTGCGGTGATGCCCCTTGTGGCCATTGCGGTGCATTTTGCACGCGCCAAACTGCGGGACCTAAGCACCTGGATCCGGATCTACACCGCCCGAATGAATGGGTATATGCAGGACCAATTGGCGGGGGTGGAGATCGTTCAGTTGATGGGTGGCGAAGAGTCATCATCTCGAGAATTTGATGTCTTGAATCGCAAGAATGTACGGGCGGTTCATTGGGCCAATTTCTACGATGCCATGCTCTATGCCGTGATGGATGGTGTCTCCAGCATTTGTATCGCTGCGGTTGTTTGGTATGGCGGGGCGCGTGTTCTTATGGGAGGCCTGACGCCTGGGATGCTGGTCGCCTTTGTAGAATACATTCAAAAGGCGTTGATACCGGTCAAGGAGTTTTCGGGGAAATTCGCCACTCTTCAGCGAACGATGGCCGCTCTCGATCGAGTGTTCGGTCTTTTGGACACGCACGAAGAAGTTCACGTCGGCGATTGTCTTATTGCCGAACCGAAGGGCCACATTCGTTTCGAAGACGTGACGTACCGGTATCCCCAAACTCATCACGATGTGTTGCACAATGTCTCGTTCGAAGTGAAGCCAGGGGATGTGGTTGCGCTTGTTGGCTCGACGGGCGCGGGGAAGAGCACGATCTGTCGCTTGCTCACCCAAGCATACGATGGGTATCAGGGTTCGATTACGGTGGATGGAATCGAGGTGCGAGACTTGGCACCGAGTCAACTCTGTGAGCTGGTCGCGGTGGTGCATCAAGATGTCTTCTTGTTCCAAGGGACCATTCGCTTCAACGCGACTCTAGGCGATCCGAATATCACCGATGAGCGCCTGTCGCAGGCGCTCGACATAGCCGAAGCGCGCGGATTGGTGGACGCCATTCCGGGTGGTCTGGAGGCAATGCTCGTGGAACGTGGAAGGAATTTGTCGGCGGGGCAGGGCCAGCTCTTGACCTTGACGCGTGCGGTCAGTCGCATGTCGGATGTCGTGGTCTTGGATGAAGCCACCGCTAGCGTCGATCCCATAACGGAAGCGTTGATTCAGAACGGCATTGGTCGGATCCTGGCCTCCAAAACAGTGCTCGTGGTGGCGCATCGTCTGTCTACTGTGCGGGCTGCTGACAAGATTGTTGTGCTCGAAAATGGTCAAATAGTGGAGTCTGGAACCCACATGGAGCTTCTCCAAGAAAAGGGTCGCTACGCTGTATTGCATGATACTCAACGCGCTTTTGATGGGATTTTACTGAAATAGA
>Ga0310121_10004629_pt1 | contig 12047 bp, 14 predicted proteins | sample CB27_Tmax_986_MG_FD_203504 | JGI IMG/M metagenome (GOLD analysis project Ga0310121, IMG submission 203504) | Marine microbial communities from Western Arctic Ocean, Canada - CB27_Tmax_986 | ecosystem: Environmental > Aquatic > Marine > Oceanic | place: Canada: Western Arctic Ocean | collected...
GGTCAAACGGAGGACACTGGCGCAACGCAAACGAGAGAACCTATGCACACTGCGGAGTGCTGTTAACCGGCGGGAAGTCTCTCTTACGAAACAGACTCAACGGTCCGAATTGATTTGACAACGTACACTCGCCGTATTTATCCAAGGTCACGGGTTGACAGTGCCCAGGCTTCCGGTGAGAGCACATATCCCAATCTGCTAGACTCCGTAAATTGAAATTGGGTAATCCCATTGGGGGGTGATATATGCCTCGCAGCATTTTGTTCTTTGGAGAAAAAGCTGAGTTGATCACAGGCAGATGGGTCTCAAAGAATGCCCGCACTGTTCAGTTGATTAACATCTTCCCGTTACCTGATGACTTTATGTATACGCTCAATCCAGATTTTGCGTGGGTGAACTACCTCAGCGAACAATTCCCCAAGGATGTGGTAGTGATAGAAAACCCCCTACCAGAAGCCGAACCGGGGGTTGTTTATTGAAACGCAAACCGGGAAGAACACATTGAGCACCCTTCTCCGTGTCAAAGACTACGAGAGGCTGGCGCAAACGGCGGCGGATGACTCGTGGAGAGGTCTAGCGGAAAAAGTCATCGATGACCTCGACGCTTGGTGGGAAGCTAACGCGGCGGCAGTTCAGTCTCTTCCGTGAAGTCGCTTCTGAGTGATGGTGCCACGTGGGAGCACAGACCCTGCTAGCGACGTCGGTCTGATCAGGAGGCGCGATGAATACCCGTAACCATGGCGGCAAGCGAGCGGGCAGCGGGGGCAAGCGCGGGTCCATCTACGCCCCGACGCGGCGGAAGCAGGCGTTGCGGGCCGAGTGGCAGGCGGCGGTGGCTCTCCGCTTTGGCGGCCTCATCGAGGCGCAACTGCGTGCCGCAATGGGGGCCAGTGCGGTCGTTGCGAAGATGGACGGTACGTGGGCGCACATCCCCAACCCGGATGCGACCATCCTGGCGCGGGTGCAGACCGGAGATGAGGCGTATCGCCTGACGACCGTCGCGCCGAACCCCGCCATGTTGAAGCAGATCTTCGACCGGCTACTCGGGCGGGCCCGTGAGGTCCTGGAGGTGGAGGTCCCCGCCATGCCCTCGACCAGTGACGCGGACCTCGCGGCCTCACTGACGGCGCTACTGCGCCGCTGGCATCCCGCGACCGGCTAGGCGGCGGGTGGGAACTTCAAGTTGTTCAACGGGCCAACCCCAGGGCATGTACGAGACCGGCGAGGGGGTCCCGAGGGCGTTGTCCGGTTAGCGCCCACGGTGGCGGAGTAGGCGCATGACGAGCCAGCCGCCCAGCTACCGCGGATACCGATTCCCGCCTGAAATCATCAGTCACGCCGTCTGGCTCTATCACCGATTCGGCCTGAGCTTCCGAGATGTCGAGGATCTCCTCGCCGAACGCGGCGTTACCGTGACATATGAGGCGATTCGACAGTGGTGTCTGACGTTCGGGCTCGACTACGCTCGTCGGTTGCGGCACCGCCGAGGCCGGATGGGCGACACCTGGCATCTGGACGAGGTGTTCGTCAAGATCCAGGGGCGGCAGCAGTATCTGTGGCGTGCCGTGGACGAGGACGGAGACGTGATCGACATCCTTGTACAGTCGCGGCGCAATCAGCGGGCCGCCGCCCGGTTCTTCCGGAAGTTGTTGAAAGGACAAGGCTGTGTCCCCCGACGAGTGATCACCGATAAGCTGCTCAGCTACCCAGCCGCCTGCCGCACAGTGATGCCATCCGTCGTCCACTGCACGGACCGGTACGCGGACAACCGGGCCGAAGCCTCTCACCAACCAACCCGGCAGCGGGAACGCCAGATGCGGCGTTTTAAGTCCGCCGCGCACGCGCAACGGTTTCTCGCGGTGCACGGCCCCGTGCAGAATCTCTTTCGGGTCGGCCGCCACCTTCTACGATCGGCCCACCACCGGCAACTGCGACGGCGGGCGTTTGAGGTCTGGAACGCGGCGACCTGCGCCTGCTGAACGGGCGCCGACGTTCAGCTACAGGGCAGGAGAATGCGCTGTTTCTTCAAGTTGACAGAGTCTCGACAGCGCTCCCTCGCACCTCACCGTCTGCCTGCGTCATTCTGGACTGGTTGTGGTCAACCGGCCCACCCGTATGCCGTGGCCGTAGTCATCCGGGTCCGTCGAATCGTGATAGAACAGCCAGCTGCCATCCGGCATCGTCAGCACATCGGGTCCGGCGGGGTCGCGTGTGGTGATGAGCGGGAACTGTTCGGTGAAGGACAGACCGTCGTTGGACGTGCTGTAGCCGACCACGGCGACGCCCTCGAAGTCCGTGATACCAGCGTCTTGCGGTTTGTTGAGCTGATAGAACAGGGTGAGGCATCCGTCATTGCGGAGCACCGGATCGACCTCGCGCGCCGACGCCGTCAATATCGCTGCGCCCGGCCCAATCAGGACTCCAGGTTCAACGTCCCATTGCAGGAGGTCTGACGACGTGGCACTACGCAGCCAATGGTCGGGTGGGCCGCTCTGGTTCGCGCTTGCCATGTCTTGCTTGCTCTGCGGCGCCGGGCCGAAATAGCCGCGATACACCCCGCCGGCCAGGGCCACGATGCTCAGTTTCTGGATGGCGTCCATCTGCGCCTGGGCTTGTGTGATACGCTCTCCGGTTTCAAGAGCAAAGGTCACCCCATCATCGCTGCTAATGAACGACGACACCCCAGATTCGGATGAACCGACATAGAGACGTACCCGACCATCGGGCAGTCGGAAGATCCGAGAGGGACCCAACGGCGCGCCTTGCTCGCGGGCATCCCGCCCGGAGATACGAATGCCTTCATAGGCGAACGTCACACCGTCGTTTGAGATGGCACTCCCGATGCCGCTCCCCGCGTTGGTGAAGAACAGACGCACGCGCCCATCAGCGAGCAAGAGGGCGCTCGGATTGGCGACCGGGGCCAAGGGATCGACCTGGCCGACGTCTGTCGCGCTGAACACCAACCCGAGATCGGTGAAGCCGTATTGAATAGCTGCGCAGAACGCTGCCGGTGGGGGCTCCGGGGCCGGAGCGGAGGCTCGAATCTGTTGCAGGACTTGGCCGCGCGCGGCCGCGTCGCTCGCACCGTCCACTCGGAAGCGCAAATACTCCTGGAGCCACACCGCCTTGCCCTCGAGGTCAACGTAGCTCAATTGGACCGTGCGTCCCAATTCGTCCCGGTAGAACGCATCCAACGCCTCCAGGAACTCCAGGGACAGGTTCCGGGGCGGGAACGCGATCGTGCCAGATGCCACCTCGCTACACACCGGCTGGATGCCCTGGCCCCGAATCTGCATCAGTACTCGCGTGGTCGCTTCGGTCGCCTCACAGCCATTCAGAACATAGCGCAGCCATTCGGGGAACCATACCGCCGACCCTTCCGCATCCACGTAGCTCTCATTCGTCTGTGAGCGCTGCAAGGTGTCCCGATATTCAGTTTCCAGACTCTCGTAGAAGGTCAGCGCCTCGTTGCGCGGTGGGAACGGGATACCGACCATCGCCACCCCAGCCAGTGTCAGCGCTCCCTCGATGTCGTTAGACTGCAATACGTCAACATCACCAAGCTCAGTATTCATGAGCGCCGCTACGGTCTGACCGGCAGCGTCTGGATGTCCCAGCCCAATCACGTGACCAAGCGCGTGGGTCACGGTCCGTTGCAGGTCATGAACGGCTCGCCCCGGCTGCATCGCCCCACGGTAACAGTTGAATGGCTGGGCTTGGTTGACCAGCACGTCCGCCTCGATCGTCTCGTCGAAACCAGCCCGGATAATCGCAATTGTCTGGGTCGCGCTGACCAACGACGGGCCGAATGGGGTGCCGAAGACGTCAGCGGCGAAGACGATGCTGTTTATGCCATCAAAGGCAGCGGCGGGCGAGCTAGACATACCTCGAACGGCGGTGAAACGCATCGTAGTGGACGCGAGGGCTGCATTCCACGCAGCCAGACTCTGTCGCGCACACGCATCCCAATCAGCTGACCCGTCAACCAACCCAGCAGCGTTACCCAGCTGCAGTTCTACCGGCACGACGTCTGTCGTCCAGCGTTGGCCCACCAGGCTGAAGCCCACCACCGTTGTCGTGGCGAGGACCGAAACAATTAGGGCGACACCAGCGTAGTTCGTCATCAACTCTCAGGACACAAGGAGATTCTTCTTGGCGCCCATCTTACCGCTGGCTGGCAGGCGGTTCAATGTGAGAGCTTACGGCTCACGCGGGTGCGCTGCGTCCCACTCGCGAGCGAGGCGTTGGGCTTCATTGAGACCGTTAGGAGTTAGGTCGCCTGCAGCTAGGTCGCGACCTTTAACGGCATTAGAAGTCCCCACGAAGCCACCGCCGAGACTCGCTCGGTGCCCTGAACAGCAATATATATTAATAGATTAGAACCTGAACTCAGCCCAAGCTGACCTTGATGCCGGTTTTCAGGTCATTTAATCGCTGCTGCAGCAGGCTAATCGAGATATCATCCTCAACCCTCACCCCCAGGTAATCGATAGTCCTGTGCATTGTGCCATCAATAAAACTCAGTCCACCAACTGCCTTTGGTCCCGTCAGATCAGGACCCAAATCCAGGCTTTCTAACAGGTGATATGCCCGCGCATTGGGGCTATCAACCCGGCACCAGGAATCAATCACCGTGTCAAAGGGTGCTGCATCATCAAGCTGTGCTTCTTCCAGTCCCCAGTGAAACTCAAACTCATCCAACGAACCTGGGTGGTAGCGGGTCAGGTATTCGCGCCACGTCATGTCTGGGGGCTGCTCCCTGGGGTCACCAAGATTCAGTTCTCCTTCGAATTCTTGGCAGATGATGAGTTCATCCACAACCCGCTTCGGCGGCTCCAGCAAGGGTTCTTCAAACTGATCCACGAACTGGAGTGCCCGAGCATAGAACGATGGAAGGATAAATCCGCCAGCAGCGCCAACGGTTGATAGCAAAAACTGTCTACGGGTAAAACTCATCACATTGCTCCTTACTCGACTGTTGGCATCTCACTTCGATCGATGGTCCTCACGGTCACGTGTCCAACGACGGACCTGATCTCACTGATCCGCAAGCAACGACGCAATGTAGTCGGATGCGACCTCGTAGCCGTAGCCGCCGGAGTGGCCATACCCCCCATCGGCGACATCGAGTTCACCCGCCTCCTCCGCGTCGTCCACGCCACGCCGGAGGAGGTCTGCTGCCAGCGCGCCGAAGGCGTCGCCCCCGTCCCAGTTGAGGGCGTTCGGCAGGGTCAGGGTGGCGACGTAATACGACTCCGCTCCATCCCACTCATAACCGGGCGTTTCGTTAATAATCTCGGCCTGACTGTCGCAATGATCCTCGCAGGCCGCCGTCATCGCAGCCGCACATTGGCGGGCCTCTTGTCGATTAGAGAAGCCGACGGGGCTCACGAGGTCATAGTCGATGTCACAATTCCCTTGGTAGCCCGCGCATCCCCAGACGATATATTGCAGGCGTGCGAAGCGACGGCGATGCACGACGAACTGCGGGCTGTCGAATGCCAATACGGGGCGAGCGCCTGATGTCGGCATGGATCTGTCCTCATCGTGCGCGGAAAACCACCCACCGAGCGTGGGTTGGTGACCGTCACAGGGCCGCGCCCCTCGGGTCGTCTGGATGAGCGGACGCACGAGCGCCCCGGGCCGCATCACGCCGCACGACGGACGTGCCGGGCGCGAGGCGGACTTCGCGTAAGAGACGCTATGCCGAACTGAAAGGGGAACATCGATGTCCTCGTATCTTTCCCAGTGCTCACTGGGCGGAAATTAGCACCATGGCTCTTGCAGCCCGGTTGCTGTGGCGTCGTCGGGTCCGGTCCCTCAGCCACTCGTGATAGCCGTCACACGGTAGCGCGTGTGACAAAGAGCATTATAGCAGCAATGCCAGCAGGGTGGCATCGACTTGTTCGGTTCGACCCTTTTTGTTGTTTGGCACTTTGCGGCCAGTCCGCGAACAGCTCAGCGCACCACGGCCATCTGAGGCCGCGGTCCAGCCATGCAGCACGACGCGTGCTGACAGTCAGTCGATAGTCTGGGTTCAGCGGGAACGGGGGTTACGGCTCACGCGGGTGCGCGGCGTCCCACTCGCGAGCGAGGCGTTCAGCTTCATTGAGAGCGTCAGGCGTTAGCTCGTCTGCAGCTAGGTCGCGACGTTCGACGGCGAGCTCTCGAACCACACCGGTCATTCGTGAGGCCGCGAGGTTGAACCACATGTGTGCCTGCACGTAGTCCTGCGGGACGCCGCGACCGTTGGCGTACATGTACCCGAGGTTGCCTTGCGCGCTGGCGTGTCCCTGGTCCGCCGCCAGCCGGGACCACCGCACGGCTTCAGCGGCGTCCTCCGGGACGCCGCGACCGTAGTCGTACATGTTCCCGAGGTTGTCCGGCGCGTTGGCGTTGCCCTGACCCGCCGCGAGCCGCAACCACCGCACCGCTTCGGCATCGTCCTGCGGGACGCCTTGACCGTTGGCGTACATGACCCCGAGGTTGTCCTGCGCGTCGACGTCTCCTTGCTCGGCACGCGCCCGCCGTGCATCGATCTCCTGCGTCTGCGCCTGCGCACCGACCGCGAGCGCGACCAGGCGGCGGCGAGGGTGATGATCCGGGCGTAGAGCGCCATCGGCTAGTTCCGACCACGACGACGCGGGTGTAGACGCCGATCCTACCGCTGGCTGGCAGCGGGTGCAATGCGGGGACGAGAGATCCTTAACGTGATACTGCCCGTGCCGCCCAGACAGGCCGGCCGTCTACTGAAATTGTGGCCACCCACTGCGGGTCGAGCAGCATCGTGTGACTACGATCCGGTGAGAGCTGATCCTCTGGGAACAGTTCACGAATCCGCACGAACACTAGGCGTCCCTCTTTTGATCCCACGAACCGCATCCCACCAAAACCAACTCGGGCGTGACCGCTGGTATCGTCGGCGAAGACAATCTGATCGGTAGGCAGCGACACTCTGAGGCCATTTGGGAAAAGGACGAAGGTGCCTGGCGGGCCGTTTCCAATAACCGGAAGTGCCGATGTCCGGTTTGGTTCCCGGAGGAGGGACGTCGGCGCTACGAAGTCGATGAGCAACGGGCCGTCTTCCATCTGGTGCTTCGACCGACCCGACACTAGTAGCGCAACACGGAGGGATCACCCTGCTCGGCACGCGCACGCAGCGCATCGATCTCCGGCGTTTGCGCCTGCGCCGGCGCACACAGGACGAGCGCGGTCAACACAGCGACAACGAACCGGACGGCGTGCGTCATGCGGGTCTCTCGGCTCAAGACGATGTGGTATTGGACCTCGATCCTACTGCTGACTGGTAGGGGTTATTCCACATCACCCCAGTCCGCAAGGTCATTGTTTCGGACCCACCGTATCTTCTTGAACCCTCGCTGGACATTGAGATGACTGGCCCGAGGATCCTTCTTGTAGAAGTGCCTAAACAAGCCCTCAAGTTCGACGATTTCATCGTCGCGAATATTCTCCCAGACCTCAAATATTGAAAAATGGGTCCACGAATTCCCCTTGGTACGTCGATGAGAAGCGAGTCTCCGGCGAATACTCGTCGTCGCAAGGCCGACATAGACCACGGCATAGGTCTCTTTGCCTTTAATGCGACGTTTCCGATACAACACATACAGCCCTCGTCGCTTTGCCGGCACAAACGCAATTTGATCAATCGCCTGATACTCGGCACACCGCTTGACCAACCGTAAAGGACTCTCAGGCATTGATCGCTGTGTTCAACGGAAACGCAAGTTACGGCTCACGCGGGTGCGCGGCGTCCCACTCGCGGGCGAGGCGTTCGGCTTCGACGATCTGCTCGGGAGTCATCCGGGCTGCCGCCTCGTCGCGCCGGATGACTCCAATCTCTCGATACGAACCGGTCGCTCGTGAGGCCGCGAGGTTGAACCACATGTGTGCCTGCACGTCGTCCTGTGGGACGCCCTTGCCGCTGGCTTGCATGAACCCCAGGCTGACCTGCGCCCTGTGGGGCTGACTGGGTACGATTCAACACATATTCATGCCACCATGCTCCTCAAGAACATCAGTGAAAGTCAGCACCACTCAGCGTTTTTGCTCAGGGGTGGCGTCGATGGGCCACCGTTCGCCGTCATTAATTGACAATGCGTCTGGTGAAATTCCAATTACACGAATTCAGGTGAGAGAACATCTCGCGGTAAACCGCTGCGCGCTGGGGATCGGCGCGTCTCGCCTCAAAGTTCAGACGTTCCCAACGGTCCCACTCTCCAAGATTCTCAAACCCCTGGACAAACCTATAGAGGCGGCGGTTGTTCACCGCCCCAAGGAATGTGCCAACAAGGCTACCAGGAGCTTCGATTGGATTGGCGACGATGTATTCAACCAATGTCCGTTGTGCCTCTCTAAATGCGGCTCTTTCGCCCTGGTTGATCTGACAATCACGCACTGCGACGAACGGCGCCGGTTCCTGGGCATCGAGCACCGGCCCCATGGCTACAATGGCCATCACGAACACCAAACCATAAGTCAATCTCCGCATCACGTCTCCTTATCTGGGACGACAGGTCCCATTTGATGCTTGGCAAGCCACTAAGATCACCAAGACATCCATTTGAAGGGTAACCCCCCACGTCCTGTAGATTCCAGGACAAATCCATTAGCCGAGAGGCGATCAGGCCGCCAACGTCGCACAGCCCAATCGGACAGCCAGAGATTCCAGTGCGAGCGCGACCGGATCGCGCCCCACGGGGGGGTGTTGCGCGTGTCTGCGACCTTGGCACAGAGGCTAAACAGGGGCCTAGGGAGTGTTTTTTGTTAGCCCGGCGTTAGCCCTTACACAAAAACAGGCTCCTCTGGGGGGAGGAACCTGTCGTAGTGCCCTGTAAAATATGGTCGGGATGACTGGATTCGAACCAGCGACCCCCTGACCCCCAGTCTTGTGTAAACGCGAGTCACACGTGGTTACAGCCTGTCTCTATTGACAGAAAGTTTCCTGAGTGGTCACCGATGAGCGCCCGTGACGGAAGAATGGCCACAAATGGCCACACGGGGAAGGAGAGCTTACGGGTCACGCGGGTGCGCGGCGTCCCACTCGCGGGCGAAGCGTTGGGCTTTGGCGAGTTGGCGGGGGGCATGAGACTTGCCAAGGCGTCGCGAGCCTTGACTGCTCGCTCACGTCGCGTTCCAGAACAACGCCACCCACAGCGTGTCGTCGCTCTACCGCCTGGATATGTCATCCGGAAGCGCGAACACCCACATAACGCCGCTGCCCTGCGGAATGTTGGTATCGGTGAATCGCGCAAATGATGTCGTCTGCGCGATTCGACCACCGGCGCCAACCGCGAGAAACTGCCGGCCATCGACCTCGAAGGTAACCGGGGCGCCCGAGATGTCACCGTTCAAACGCGTTTCCCAGAGCAGTTCGCCGGTCTCGGCGTCGATGGCGAACAGGCGCCGGTCAGCAGTGCCACCGAAGACCACGCCACCGGCAGTGGCCAACGCCGAGGCGGTCATCGCCACGCCGCCCGGCGAACGATACTCCCAGGCGCGCCGGCCGGTGACCGGGTCGAATGCCACAAACTCGCCAACGTAGTCATACCCCGGCACCGCCTTCGCCCGCGACGCGATTCCACGATAGATTCGACCGGGCTCATACTCCTCGGAAACGAACGTGACGTCCATGCAACTGTTGTTGATGCCGAGATAGTAGAGTCCGGTCACTGGGCTGTAGCTCGGCGCGTTCAGATTCCGCGTTCCGTGATAATGCGGGCAAACCTCGAAGACCCGGTCCGAGTCGACGTCTGCCATCGTCGGAATGAGTTCCGGATTGAAGATCGGGCTCCCCGAGTCTGTCCATCCGGTAATGAGATTGTCGAAGCCGGTGCGGAACGCGTGAAGAAAGCGTCCGGTCTCCCGGTCGAGGACGACGCCCCACCCGATCTTACTGGTCTCGATCAGTGCCTTGACGACCGTGCCGCCAAACTCCAGGTCGACCAGCATGCTTTCGTGGGGCGAATCGAGATCCCAGTTGTCGGCCGGAACCACCTGGAAGTGCCATTGGATCTCCCCGGTGTCAATGTCGAGCGCCAGGATGGCATTCGTATAAAGCGCATCACCAGGCCCGCGCAAGGTCGACGCCCACGGCGTCGGCTGGCCAGTGCCAAGGTAGATGAAGCCGAGATCCGGATCGTAGCTGATGGTGCCCCAGGTGAGGCCGCCCAATGGGGGAATCTCGTTCTCGGTCCACGTCTCGTAGCCCGGCTCGCCCGGTGCCGGTACGGTATAGGTGATCCAGAGCCGCTCGCCCGTCTCGGCGTCGTGTGCCACAACGGCGCCGCGTGCGCTCCGGTCGCCGCCGACAAACCCCAAGATCACCTTCCCATCGGCGATCAGCGACGGATGAGCGTGCCCGAGCCCGGTGCTGTAGTCGCCAGTGCTCACCTCCCATTGATGCTCGCCAGTCCTCGCGTCGAGCGCGACGAGCGCGGCGTCAGCGGTCCCCCAGTAGATCATGTCGCCGTAGACCGAGACGCCACGCGAGCGGCCGAGCGCCTGCGACTGCCGGATGTCATCGGGATAGCTCCGCTGATGTACCCAGGCGACGTCGCCGGATGTGACCTCGAAGGCGGTGATCCGATCGCTTTCCGCGACGAACATTAGCCCGTTGGCCACGACCGGCGTCGGCACCCACCGGCTGCCGTCGCCCATCGAATGGGCCCAGACGAGCCTGAGCTCATCCACGTTCGCTCGATCGATCTGATCGAGTGGGCTGAATCCGGTGACGTCGTACGTCCGTCGGTAGCTCATCCAGTCGCCGTCTTCCGGGCTGAGTAACCGGTCGGCCGTGACCGGGTCCCAGTCGGATGTCGACGTCTGCGCGAACGCGGCGCTCCCGTCAACCAGCAGCACAAAGACCAGACACACAAGCACGAGTCGCCACATTCGAGTCATTCGCGTCATCTCCTTCCGGCTCACTCCGGCAACCGCAGTACCGCAAGCGAGCCTGGCAGGGGTTCAATGCGGAGGGTTACAGCTCACGCGAGCCCGCGGCGTCCCAACCGATCCTACCGCTGGCGGGCAGGGGGGTTCAATGCGGCTCACGCGGGTGCGCGGCGTCCCACTCGCGGGCGAGGCGCTAGGTTTCGCTGGTTAATCATTTTTCCCATTTTCCGAATACTCCCAAATACATTCCTCCTTGGAGGGTCTTCTTCGGGGTCTGGGGCGTTCGGGCATCGTCGCTGGTGGGCCGGACCCACTCACGGGCCCGCTTCTGGAGTTCAATAATCTTTGATGGAGAGAAATGTTCAGCAGCTTGGTCTCGGAGCTTGCTGCAACCTTCTCGGAAATTTCTCGGCGCATTACCAACCGCCAAATTGGCCCAGATGTGTGCAAGCTCGTAGTCCTGAGGCACACCGAACCCCTCCAGATAGCTTCGCGCCAGATCGACTTGCGCCCCGAAGTGTCCTTGCTCGGCTGCCAATCGGATCCAGCGGACCGCTTCAGCGTCGTCCTGCGGCACATCGTGACTATTCTTGTAGGCGTCCCCGAGAACAAACTGTGCCTCGGCGTATCCTTGCTCGGCTGCAAATCGGAGCCAGCGGAACGCTTCAGCAGCATCCTGCCGAACACCGAGACCATCCCTCAATGCGACCGCGACCTTTAATTTCGCGTCAGCACCCCCTTCCAAAGCTTCAAGGTACAGCCGTGACCCACCCATTCCCTGATCAGCTGCCAAGGATAGGTTATAGGTAGCAAATTTATCCCCTTGTGCGGTCGCTCGGGCGTACCACATAACTGCTTCCGCCTCATCTTTCTTCACATCGTGTCCATTAGCGAACCGCGAACCGAGAGTGGACTGCGCATCCGCATCACCCGCTTCAGCCCGAGCCCGTAGGTCCTCCATTGCACGTCTGGCCTCGCGTTCCAATTCGGACATGTCGCTGCCGATGTAGACGCCGATCCTACCCTCGGCGGACAGGCGGTTCAATGTGAAGCATTTCGGCTCACGCGGGTGCGCGGTGTCCCACTCGCGAGCGAGGCGCTGTGCCTGCGCGATCTGTTCAGGGGTCATCTTGGCG
>Ga0310121_10004630_pt1 | contig 12046 bp, 14 predicted proteins | sample CB27_Tmax_986_MG_FD_203504 | JGI IMG/M metagenome (GOLD analysis project Ga0310121, IMG submission 203504) | Marine microbial communities from Western Arctic Ocean, Canada - CB27_Tmax_986 | ecosystem: Environmental > Aquatic > Marine > Oceanic | place: Canada: Western Arctic Ocean | collected...
CGCTAACAAACGAGGTCTTGCTAGCGCTATGCGAAACTCCATCACTGTTACAAGAAACTTCATCCCGGCAGTTCCTGTCCAGTAACTCTTCGGAAGAGCTCGGCTAGGCCTGGCTCTCTCACCTCTAACCCTAAGATTTTCACTCTCGCTGATATGAGTGCAGCCCATATCTCTGGCAGTGCAGCCTGTCCCCTGGTTGTCTCAAACACCAGCGGACCAGAGTCGTCCACCAACTCTACATCCTCCCCGAAGTACTGAGGCAATTCGATCGAGGCTGTGTCCACCGACACCTGGAAACGTGTCGCTGTTCCAAGGGAAGAAAGCAGCTCAATCTGAGAACCAGATGAGACTACTCGACCCTCATCGATTACAAGAATCCTGTCTGCTAATTGTTCTAAGAAATTCAGATCGTGGCTGGCCATTACGATCGCCGAACCCTCCTGGCTGCATTTGCGCAAAATGTCGGTCAGAGCATCTCTGGAGACGGGGTCAAGCCCGACAGTCGGTTCATCTAGTAAAAGCAGCTTGGGCCGGTGAACAAGCGCCTCAAGTAGTAGCAGCTTCCGTTTAGCCCCAAATGAGTACGAGGACACAACCTTATGAGCCTCATTCGATAGACCAACCAAGTTCATGAGACCAGAAACCATCTCTGATACTTCATGTTTCTCAACCCCTGCTGCTCGAGCAAAAAAATGTGCATTCTGGATACCGGTCAACGAATTGAAATGCGCAGTTTCCTCCCCTGCATAGCCCATTAAGACTCGGCCTGACTTCATGCTCAAGAGCGGGCCCACAATGGTTCCGCTTTCGGGGGTCAGTTCGTTCAGCAGGATGCGTAATAGCGTGCTCTTACCGGCACCGTTAGGACCCAATAGGGCAACTATCTCACCCGCTGACACTTCCAGATCGATGTCGATAAGCACCGGGGGGCCAGAAGCGTAGCGGTAATGCAATCCGGAGACCTTGATCAAGGAGATCAACCCACTGTTCATGGCCACCGTCTCATCGGCCGTAGTGCTGTTCACATCCCCTCTAAACCTAGTTCAGATCTAGCTCGATCCATTACATCAGGCGTGATGACCTCTATCTGCTTTTCCTGAGCGTAGTCCGTGTAGATCCTCTTCACCATGCCACGAACAAATCTAGGGACACCTCCAAGCCGATCATTCGCTTCGGGAGACCAGGTTACACGAATCCTGACAAACTCCTGATCAGGAACTGAGGTCGCGCTTGAACTTCCCTCACCCCCACCCGATGACACTTCCTCATCCGAAAAAGCGTCGTCACGGGGAGTGTCCAACCTACTGCGAGTTTGCTGAAGTGGCTGCTCTGGGACAGTCCTGCCACCTATCTCAATACCCAAAGATGTCACGAGTTGAGTTTCCATGGGGTTTGTGAGCATTGCCATTTCACGACCGCAGGCGCCGCACCTGAATAACGCAGTAATCGTCCCATCTCCAGGCAAGTCGCGATCTGAAAAACTCATAACCTCATCGCATTGAATGCAGAGAAATTTCACTTTTTCTCCTCCCTTCCTCCGGGACCGTGCTCTACTCGCTCAGCCAGATCTGTGAATACCTGAGCTACAATAGAATCGCCCTCCCCTCCAACCGGGTCACCCCGGTCAGTCCTCGAACTTAATACCGGATCAAATGGAATTTCCGACCATAGTTCAAGACCGACCGCATCCGCAATCTCTCCAGCACTCGGGCCGGTAAAGAGGGGAAGCAATTCATCTTGGCCTGGCTGAGTATACCCGGCCATGTTGCCTATAAGGCCAATACAGGGTACCCCGCCCTCAAGCAACTGTGTGGCCGACCTGGCCACAACCGCTCCTGCTACTTCCGATGGGATGGTCACGAGAAGAACTTGATCAGGCTGTAGATGCGAGGGTCCTACTTCCGAGACTAGATCAAGAAAACGCCCAATCTTATCAGTACCAGGCGGTATGTCGATGATCAGATAATCTATCGGCCCCCAAACAACATCCGAGATAAATTCCCGGAGTGCTACCGCTTCGGTAACTCCCTGCCAAACAAATTGATCGTGACCCGGTCCCTTCCATCTCAGGGGCACTCCTTCTTCTATAAGCAGGTCCGTCGAGATTCCCTTAACCCCAGCAACTCCAACCGCAGGTACAATACCATCCGGACGATCTTCCAACGGGCTCCCCAAGAGACCCAGCATTTTCCCTAAAGAAGGTCCATTCAGATCAGCATCAACCGCACCAACTCTTGCGCCGCGGGCCGCAAGAGCCACGGCCAGGTTTGCCGTTACTGCACTCTTTCCGACTCCCCCTTTTCCGCTTGCAATGACTATGATCGCTCCTACTTCAGACAGTCGGCTCGCCAAGCGGGCATGCTGTTCCCCGATCTGTTCTACAATTCTCGACTCCACCTCTCCGGTGAGATCAGCATAGCCGCGTACCGTACGAGCCCGAGTCGTACATCTCTTGCGCGGTGTCTTGCCAGAATCTGAAGTCGGTTCAGTCATCAACCTTACGGGTGGAGTTGATTGCCCGAAGCATCGAGAACCACCAGAGCATCAACCGGACATTCCTTACAGGCCTCCAGAACTGTTTCCTTATCAACTTCATTTGTATCTGACGTGAAGATAGCAATCCCTTCCTCATCCATTTGGAATAGGTCAGGTGCCACCTCTACACACGTCTCGAAGCCAACACAGATAAGTCGGTCAATCTTGACCATCAAACCTGCGACCTGACGCTCCTCGATGTCCAAGGACTCCTCTCAGATTTTTGGGAAGGGCCTTCCCAGCCACACTGGGGGGCACCACCGCCATCCGGCTATACGCACCAGCACCGTCAGGATCTTCCGCTGCACAGCTACGGTTTGTTCAAAGCAGGCCGGATAAACGTCGGCAGAATGCAAGACCAACAGGCTTCCGAGCCCGATGGTGATCCAGCAAAGAAGCACGAGCCCACCCAGGACCCATACCGCAGCAAGGGAGATCTCCACTCCAATATACTCCAGAACTAATTAGTGAGTTACACCAACGTTAATCAGCTCGGCTAACACTCACTCCCACAAGCTTAAACGTCACCCGAGTTAGTAGCGGTATAGAAATCGAGGCAATGAGAACAGGAAGGACAATCCCGCCGATAGCCACGCCAGCTACGCTGGTTAGAGCCATACCACAGATTGTATAAACGCCCAGATACGAAGCAAAAAGAAGGAGAAGGCCTAATGTCTGACGACCGCCCCCTCCTCCCTCAATGTTAATTGCAGCCCCACCCACATAGAGTGCGGAGAGAGACCAAAACACTGCAATTGGAACAAGCCAAGCGACCACCGACAACCTCCTGGGAATCGAGATCAGAAAGCAGCCTATGTTGGTATCGACTGCCTTCTATGGAAGTCCGGTCCAACCCCATGTTGGATCGGTTTTTCAACTTCAGAAATCCTACCACTGTGGTGGGGTGCATAACAAGATGACTCCTCCTGGCGAGATCCCCAACTTTCCCGCCTAGAGCGTTTTCATTACCGAACCAGCCGCAGCCTGGAAGTATTCAACCTCCGAGTCACCATGCGCAGTCGAAATAAAGCATGCCTCGAAGGGTGAGGGAGGTAAGTACACACCAGCCTCTAGCATTCCATGGAAAAAAGAAGCAAAGCGCTCACGGTCACACGTCTCAGCTTCCTCCCAGGAATTGACGGTGTGCTCGGCAAAGTAGAAGCCAAACATACCCCCAACGACCGAAGTCTGAAGTGCTACTCCAGCGTTCTTTGCCTCATTCGCGAGCGCGTCCACAAGCGCATGACTTCTAGATCCTAAAGCCTCGTAGACAGCGGGATCTGTGAGATGCTCTAGTGTGGTCAGGCCCGCACGCATGGCGATTGGGTTACCGCTAAGCGTGCCTGCTTGATATACCGGACCCGCTGGAGCCATCTGGTCCATAATTTCTGCCCGACCACCAAAGGCACCCACCGGGAAACCACCACCAATAACCTTTCCGAAAGTCGTAAGATCAGGAGTGATCCCGTACAGGCCCTGTGCCCCGGATGGTCCGACACGGAAACCCGTCATCACTTCATCAAAAAGAAGTAAGGCTCCCCGTTCCGAGGTAAGCGACTGAAGACCCTCTAGAAAACCATGATTCGGGGTTATCAACCCCATATTCCCCGCTACTGGTTCTACAATCACAGCTGCTATGTTGTCTTGGTTCTCGTCGAAGAGGTCGGCAACCGCATCCAAGTTGTTAAACTGTGCTACCAGCGTGTCCTCGGCTGCACCGGGGGGAACCCCAGGGGAATCTGGCAAGCTGAGTGTCGCCACCCCGGATCCCGCTCGTACGAGCATCGAATCAGCGTGACCGTGATAGCAGCCTTTGAACTTCAGAATCTTTGAGCGGTGTGTATAAGCACGTGAAAGTCGGATTGCACTCATTACGGCTTCCGTTCCCGAATTCACCATCCGCACGCGCTCTACACTTGGAACCACCTTGCATATATGCTCAGCAAGTTTGACTTCATCAGGGCAGGGGGCCCCGAAGCTTGTCCCCCCCCTCACCGCTGCCTCGACCTCTGACACGATCGCTGGGTGGGCATGCCCAAGAATCATGGCTCCCCAGGACATCACTAAATCGAGGAACCGCCGCCCATCCACATCAACCAGATACGCACCCTCACCTCTTTCGAATGCCACCGGTACACCGCCCACTGCCCCGAAAGCCCTAACCGGTGAATTCACTCCTCCTGGAATGACCCTGAGACCACGTTCATAGAGCACTCGAGAACTGGTACCACCACCTCGGCTCATAAGGTCTCCTGTAGAATGTCAGAGTTGTGGACAGCTGTTGCGGCACGCATCCCGGATCGGATCACGGCCTCAATACTAGCCCCGTCGTAGGCAGATCCAGCCAAGTGAAGACCTGGTAACTCCGTCAATCTAGCGCGGAGGTCACTAATGCGTTGGGCATGGCCAACCCGGTACACAGGAACAGACCAGCTGTGGACCCAGGTTTGAATTGGGGCCTTAGTGATCGCAAGACTCCCAGCCAGTTCATCTCTGGCCAGCGCCACAGCTTCTTCTGGGTTTTCAGGCCTTCCCTCCTTGTTAGCGGCTGGTGCCATACGGATAAAACACCTGAGAAGCACCTGATTAGGAGGAGCCCTATGTTGGAACTTTGTAGAGGACCATGTGCATGCGGATACACCATTGCCAATCCCACGACCATTGAGGTAACCATGTGCGTCTAGGGGACGACTGACGGCTGAGTTGGGGTACGCTAGGTTCACGACAGTGGTTCGGGCCGAGGGAACCTCCGGTACTGATTGTTGAACATCTGTCAGCTCGGAAAGCATGTCCCTAACGGCGGAGGCAGATGTGGCCATGACCACCACATCACATCTCTCCTCCACACCAGTATCCATCCGCACTACCCATTGTCCGGAATCGCGGAATATTCTCATCGCTCGGGTAGAAGTGTGGACGTTATTTACCCCCAGTTTATCCTGTAACGCTTCTGCAAGTGATGACATCCCCTCGGAGAAAGTCAGAATCGGCGGACGCGCAGTACCTTTATCATTTTCTTGAGCCCCCCCACCCCGGATCAGGCTACCACCATCGGCCTCTACCTGCACTAGAGGTGCTAGCGTTGCTTGAGCACTTAGTTCACCCGGATCACCGCCGAATATTCCTCCAAGGAGTGGCTCGTAGACCTCCCTGTAGGCCCTAGCTCCTAGCCGACGCTGGATAAAGCTCTTAGCGCTTTCATCTTCACCCTTAAGCCGCCTGGGTATGAGGGGCTCGAGCCTTACCCTCGCTCGACCCAGGAGTGATAGGGCTGGATTCGACAGGAGTGAAGAGGGCCGCCCGACAGGACTCCCACCTTCAGCCAGGAAGGGTACGAACCCATGATTATCGCGGCGATAAGCCCGAACTGAGCACTCAACTGCAGGAGTAATCTGATGAGCTAGTCCAAGTTCCTCTGCTAGAGACTCCACCTCTCCGCTCCGTGGGACCCAAGAGTCTGCACCACCCTCTATAACAAAGCCGGAGGTGCGTTCAGTACAGAGCTTGCCACCAATTCGATCTGACGCTTCTGCTAGAACAACCTGTGAAACGGCTGTTTTCTCGTTCTCACTCGAAGCTAGGTTCAGCCGAAACGCAGCTGTGAGTCCCGCCAATCCACCACCCACCACAACAATACGGGGGGTTGGCGTCACGCAGCTGTGGCCTCGTAGGAACGCAGGGCATCCATCGCTATAGTCACAGAGTGTGGTGGCGTTTGAGGAAGCATCCCATGTCCCAAGTTGAAGATGTGGCCCGGACGGCGATCCACCCTCTGCATCACATCTATGACTGCTCTGCGAATGTGTTGCTCTGAGCCCAGGAGTGCAGTGGGATCGAGGTTGCCCTGAATAGCACAGTCCATGCTAAAGCGGCTCCAAGCCTCATCGATTGAAAGGCGCCAATCCACACCGAGCACGTCACTTCCCACTTGTGACAGCAACTCGATGAGATGGGGAGCACCAACCGCAAAATGAATCGTGGGGCAACCCGTCCCCTTCAGATTATGAAATACAAATCTAGAGTGCTCCATAACCTGCTTCTCATACGTGATAGGATTGAGCCAACCCGCCCAAGTGTCGAAAAGCTGCAGAGCATCTGCCCCCGCCTCCGCCTGTGCTGTTAACCATCTGCCAGACACCTCTCTCAGCTTTGTCATGAGTGCAAGAAATGCTTCCGGCTCATTGGACATAAAAGACTTCACTCGACCAAAATTCTTGGTTGGGCCGCCCTCAATTAGGTAGCTCGCAAGAGTAAATGGGGCACCCGCAAAACCTATGACAGCGGTATCTTGATTCACTTGCGTTCGCACTGAGGTGATCGCCTCAAGTGTTGGGCTCAGGTGGTCTCTTGGATCAAAAGGCTTGAGGGCCTCCACGTCCGCCGGAGACTGAATTGGATTTTGGATCACTGGTCCTTTGCCCGGGACAAAGTCCAGGTCAATGCCCATCGGTACCAGGGGAAGCAAGATATCTGCGAATATGATCGCAGCATCAAGGTCAAAGCGCTCCAGCGGCTGAAGTGTGACCTTGGATGTGAGTTCAGCATCTGCGCAGATATCTAACAGGGAGTGGGCCTCTCGCACTTTTCGGTACTCGGGTAGATACCGACCGGCCTGACGCATCAGCCAAGCCGGTGTTCGGTCGACTTCCTCGCCCCGGCACGCCCGCACCAAGCGAGGAATCAAAGCCAACCCGTCCCCTTATCACCTGGAGACACGTGCACCCCTACGTATACCGGTGTATCGCGCTCTGTATACAAACGTGCCTCAGTCATCCTAAGGTCAACGACAAGTGCAGAGAAAGCCCTCAGATCAGCTGACTCGTACGCCACAACGAACTCCTGATCCTGGAGCCCAGTCGAGTAAAGTAGAAGCTGATCAATACCCTCATGTTGTTTCCCGATACGAATATGTCCCGTCATCATTCTCCGTCGTTCTTCGACAGAGTGTTGATACCATTCATGGGTTTTAACGAACGGATATACAATGAGGTATGGCAGAGAACGCTTGACCATTGGATCAATCTCTCTGTCAGCACTACCCCGAGCATATTGAGATGGGCGCGTGAACCCCCAGAGAACATCCACAACTTGGATATAGCTACGATATGGTCTCTGCACCTCAAGAAACTTCTCGAAGAAGTTAGCCGGAGCTTGACCATCCTCCGTCGGAATTGAACTCCACACAAGCACATCTCCGTCGGTCCGGGTCCCGCCAGTCCTATACAAGTGGACTGAATCAGCCATCTCCGGAAGTGCTGTGCGCCAAGCCTGCGCAATCTCCACACGGCCCTCCTCAGGCAGGGCCCAGAAAGACGAGTTGAAGGCGAAAACGCTGAAGTGGCTTAAGATGCTTCGTGAATCCATTGTGCGACGTCCATCGCGTGGTATGTGATTATGATATCTGCTCCCGCCCGCTTCATTGAAGTCAGGGTCTCGAGCACTACTGAGCGCTCAGCTAACCATCCCATTTCAGCTGCTGCCTTAACCATCGCGTACTCACCACTGACGTTGTAGGCAACTAGAGGAACGCCCTCGAATTTTTTTCGCAGCCGCCGAACGATATCCAGGTATGCAAGCGCTGGTTTGACCATGATGAGATCGGCTCCCTCAGCTAGGTCCTGGGCAGCTTCCCTGATCGCTTCGGAACCATTCGAAGGATCCATCTGTTGGCCACGCCTATCCCCAAAAGACGGGGCTCCTTGGGCAGCGTCCCGGAAGGGGCCATAGTATGCCGAGGCATATTTGGCCGAGTAGGACAAGATTCCGACCTGTTCGTGTCCGGCTTCATCTAGCGCGCCTCGGATCACCCCTACCTGACCGTCAATCATACCTGATGGGGCTACTAAATCCGCCCCGCTCTCTGCCTGTGAGACCGCGATCTTCGCAAGAGCTGCGAGTGTCGCATCATTGTCGACGTCCATCCGATCATCTAAGAGCCCACAGTGGCCGTGATCCGTGTACTCACACATACATGTATCCGTCACCACAACGAGGTCTGGTATTTCCTCCTTGAGAGCCGTCACGGCCCGCTGGACGACTCCTTCAGAATCATGGCTCCCACTTCCAATAGCATCTTTCAAGTCCGGTATGCCGAATAGAATCACCGCACGAATACCCATCTCGCTCGCAGAACGCGCGCGTTCGATCATTCGATCCACTGACTCCCTGTAGACCCCCGGCATCGATTCTACCGGCTCACTTTTCCCACTGCCGTCTAAAACAAATAGTGGAAGCATGAGGTCATCGATCGTCACTCGAGCCTCTTGAACGAGTGCTCGAAGCCCAGGACTGCGACGCAGACGACGCAGACGATGAACCAGATGAAGGCCATCTGTCCGCCTCGCTGACCCAACTAACCTGTCTTGTTTGAATGATGTATCCATTACCTGCCAGCCTTACTTGTGAACTCAGTAACGAGTGCACCCACGAGCCCCTCTGTCGTGTGTTCCTCTGCTTCAACCTGCACCTCCACTCCCATCTCCCTAACCGCGGAGGATGTCAGTGGGCCAATGGTCGCGATCATCACACCAACCGTCACATCCCGCCAGTCTGGGCCTAATTCAAGGAACCCCCTAACAGTTGAAGGGCTTGTAAACGTCAGCACATCCACTCCTCGCTTCAACTCTATCACCGCATTTTCTGGTGGCGGCTGGGTTACAGTCCGATATGCGACAACCTCATCGACTTGGGCACCACGTCTGGCTAGAACCTCTCTTAAAGTTGGCTCTCCAATATCAGCTTTCATGACCAAAATTCGCTCGTCCGCAACTGGATTTAGAGTCTCGCCTAAGCGCCCGGCCACATACTCGTCCGGAACGAAAGAGACTGTCGCACCCCCAGCTTCTAGTGCTTGCCTTGTCGCAGGCCCCACTGCTGCCAACGACACTTCCGCCAACTGATCTGCAGACATGCCGATCTCTAACATTCTCCGAAAGACACTACGCACACTATTGGCGCTAGGAAAAACAATCCACCGGTAAACCTTGATCTGTGAAATCGCCCGGTCCAGCTCTGCGCAAGAAGCCGGAGGAATGACCTTGATCGTAGGGCAAAGAATCGTCTGAGCCCCCTGGGCCTCGAGTCTAGCGGATAGCAACTCAGCTCGTTCGAGCTGGCGGGTTACTACGATTCTCTTTCCCATCAACGGGCCCTGTACCGCATCGCGCATCACAGTAGCTCTCTGGCTCCGTCGCTAAGCATTTGTGCTGCAAGTTTCTCCCCTAGTGACTCGGGATCACCACCCGTTACTTCTGCTCTCAAAGAGAGGCCACTGTCATTGGATCCGACAAACCCGAGGAGCTTCAGCTGGCCGGACTCTCGCCAGGCATGGGCCCCCACTGGCAGAGTGCATCCACCTCCTAAGCCTCTGAGAAATGCTCTCTCTGCTCCTGACGTCGCCCTAGCGTCTGGATCGTCTAAATTTTTTACTACTCGGTGTAATTCAGAATCCTCATCCCGCATCTGCACTGCGAGTGCTCCCTGGCCCGGCGCTGGTGGAAAATCCCGTACCCCTAGTTTTTCACTAATTCGATCTGCTAGTCCGAGCCGAAACAGGCCAGCTGTTGCCAGCACAACGGCATCATACATCCCCTCATCCACCTTACGAATTCGGGTATCGACGTTGCCCCTAATTTCGACTACATCAAGGTCAGGCCGGTGGAACATCAGCAATGCAGCGCGGCGTGGACTTCCAGTTCCTATACGGGCGCCACGGCCCAAAGACATCAAAGATGCCCCCGAAGAGCTCACCAACGAATCACTCGAGTCGTGCCGCAGGGGTACCGCTGCAACCGTTACTCCTGCGCTATCCTCTACCGGCAAGTCCTTCAGAGAATGCACCGCGACATCAATACGCCCCCCAGCCAAAGCCGCTTCGAGTTCCGAGGTAAAGTGTCCCATGCCCGGAAGACTTCCTAGATCTCGATGCTCATCACCTCGGGTCCTGATTTCTACAAGCTCGACCGAGCACTCAGGGGCCGCTTTTGTTAGATGTTCTGAGACCCAGCGGGCCTGCCACATCGCCAGGATTGATCCACGCGTTCCGACGCGCACCCTATTGGAGGGCAAAAGTTTCTTACTCGGACGGGGTGGGTTCGCCCGGATCACTCAGATCAAACAATTCGCTAACGGCACCCAAGAGCTCTGTGTGGCGGCCGTTGAGTTCCTCGGCTCCGCGCAACCTCAGCATCGGTGTGTGAAACAACTTATTCACGATAGACCGAGTCAGGCGGTCCACATCCTCTTCGCTGACGGCCCCGTCAACTGATCCAAGCCACCGCCCCACCTCACGGTCTCTGATCTGCTCAGTGGTACGTCGTAGTTGAGTTATTAAGGCCTCTACTTCCGCAGATTCCGGACTGTGTAGATGAGTATCGACCACATTATCAACCACAGATTCTGCGGGACCTACCTCCCCTAGCCGGAGAGACATATGGCGGTCCAAGCGAGACTTAACATCATCAAGCGTAAGCAGGCGGACCCCCTCAAGTTCTGCGACGGACGGGTCAACATCCCTCGGGATTGCAAGGTCAATGATCAGGAGCGGACCCACTGTATTTTCTCTTTCTGCAAGTGATTTTCTTACAGTAGCTTCGTTTATGGTTGGCTCATCGGAGGTAGTTGCGGTAATCACTACACTTGCACTCTCTAGAAGCGCAGGAAGCTGATCGAGTGTGGCTGTTTCAGCTCCTATTTTTAGGGCGATCTCACGAGCACGGTCCGCTGACCTATTTGCAACTGTAATCCTTGAGGCACCGGCTCGACCAAGAGCTGAACACACCAGGCTACCTACCTTACCCGCACCAACAACTACAATGCTCCCCCCTTCGAGGTCACCCAATTCGTCTGTTGCAAGATCCAAGGCAACCGTACCCAAACTTGCAGAATGACGGCCCAGTTCCGTTTCCTGCCGAACACGCCCGCTTGCGCGAGCTGCGATCCGACCAACGTCTCTCAGGACACCCGCCTCGCCATTCCAGCTGGAAGGTTCCACAAATGCACGCGCCACCTGTCCACTGATTTGATGCTCACCAACAACAACGGAATCCAGGCCAGCAGCCACCCGAGCAAGATGTCTTATGGCGTCTGCATCCCTCAGTTGGTAAGACACGTCAGAGCAAACAGACTCGGCATGCACGAAAACCTCACCGGCAATCAGATGGGCCGCTGCATCCTCATGGGCAGGGTCCACAACTGCGTAAATTTCGACTCTGTTGCACGTAGCCAACACTGTCATTTCTCTGATCGGTGGCTCTGAACCGCCCTCCCAGGAGTCTTCAAATCGTCGACGTAATCGCTCCGCTCCACGTACGAAAGATTCGAGGCGATCCACGCTGGACGTATGATGACTCGCACCCAGTACTAGAAGCGTAGCACTGGTTGCGCTGGCGGGTGTCGGTTTTGGCATGGTCGGTAGGGTAAAGATTCCCGTGACTGGGCGACAGATCCGCTCAACGCTTCCTGAAGCGCAAGCTTATGCCGCGAATCATGGGGCCGACGAGTCCGCCGACCG
>Ga0310121_10004631_pt1 | contig 12046 bp, 9 predicted proteins | sample CB27_Tmax_986_MG_FD_203504 | JGI IMG/M metagenome (GOLD analysis project Ga0310121, IMG submission 203504) | Marine microbial communities from Western Arctic Ocean, Canada - CB27_Tmax_986 | ecosystem: Environmental > Aquatic > Marine > Oceanic | place: Canada: Western Arctic Ocean | collected...
GCGTTTCCATGGCTCATACTGTTTCTCGTAACGCTGGTTGGCGTTGTAATCAAGACAGGTACGGTGAGACGGCCGGTCGGCATGGGGCTACTGATGATGTACGCACTCTATGTCATCGGACTCTTTGTATTGCCGTCGTAAGTCTGGGTGACAAGGACGGCCGCGTTATAATCGGCTTCTGTGGCGTCTCGGAAATACTCTACATATCTTTTTGATCTTGATGGAACGCTCATTGACTCGATTGAGTTGATCATGGAGTCGTTTCGTCATACGTTCCGTATCAATTTAGGTGCTGGTCCTACGCCGGATGAGGAGAGACGTTGGCGGGAAGGATTTGGTACGCCACTACGCACACAGTTGGCTAAGTTTGTTTCGTTAGATCAAGTCGACGACTTGGTAGATGGGTACCGTACATTTACCCATGAGCATCACGACCGTTTAATTCGACCGTACAGTGGTATCAGTGAAGCGCTAATGGCGCTACAGCGATCTGGTGTGCGCATGGCTATTGTTACGAGTAAAACGAACCTACTGGCGCGACGAGGACTTCAGCTGTGCGGTCTGGAGGATTACTTTGAGACGGTTGTTGGCATGGACGACGTTAGTGAACACAAACCGCATCCGGCGCCCGTGATTGCAGCACTTTCCAGAATGTCCGTTGGGCCATCGAATGTAGTATTTGTGGGAGATTCGCCGCATGACATCTGTGCTGGACGTGGTGCTGGCGTAGACACGGCAGCGGTGGTGTGGGGGCCATTTGAAAAGACGGCGTTCGTTAATGCACCACCGGACTATTGGTTGTCGAAACCAGGAGAGCTTCTGGATCTTGGGTAATGACTGACGAGATTGAGCCATAGTTGGGTAACATAGTCGCGGTGCTTCCCAATAACTAGAATGAATTCAGAACTTCCGCCAGAGTTTCAACCATACGAGTACGACGATCCCTTTGAGGAGCACGTCGGTCCTTTCGGCTACAAGGTTGTTGATGGTGCTATTTCGTTTGCCTTTTCGGCTGATGTGCGGCACGCGAATAGCAGTGGAACATTGCACGGTGGCATTTTGATGACTTTTGCTGACTTTGCGCTCTGTTTGACAGCTATTTGGGACCAGCCTCGCGAGCGGTGTGTCACGGTATCGTGTAACAGCGAGTTTGTTGCTGCCGGGCATCCTGGTGACTTGGTAGAAGCCTCTGGAGAGGTGGTACGTCGAACCCGTTTGCTCACTTTTGTAAGAGGGCAGGTGTTTACTAAGGGTAGAGTGTTACTGAATTACAGTGCGATTGTTAAGCGTATCCCTGGCGGACGCCGCGGCTAGACGCGGACGTCCTATAATCCAAGTCCGAGGACGTGAAACGAACGATCAATAGCGGAGGAATGGCGATGTTCCAACGGTTGTGTTTCAGATTTTTTCGAAGGGTTGACTTGGTTGCAGCCGTGCTGTGTGTCGTGTTGGGTGCAGCTTCGGTAGCTGCACAACATGGTGCGGTTGATGGTGAATGGCACGCTTATGGTGCTGACAATGGAGCCACTAAGTATTCTCCGCTCGACCAAATTAATGCTGACACAGTTGACGACCTCCGAATCGCGTGGACGCGTCGTACGGTCGATCAGTCGATTCTCGACGTGGTGCCCGACCTGGGTTACAGCAACGCGAACAGGGCGACCCCTCTTATGGTTGACGGCATTCTGTATGCACCGAACGCGGTTGGTTTAGTGGAAGCCTTTGATCCTGGTACGGGAGAAACGGTGTGGGTACAGCAGCCATACGACAATGATCCGAGGTCGTACCGTGGTGCGGGCACTCGAGGTGTTGCGTATTGGGCTGATGGTGATGAAGAGCGCATTATTGTCCAGCGTGGTGAGTGGATGTACGCGTTGCATCCAGAAACGGGCGAACTTTTTCGAGATTTTGGAGACAACGGGCGAGTTGATCTCACGACAGGGTTGTCAGAAGGAGCTCGCTATAGGTGGGGAAGCGCACCGACTGTTGTTCGTGACGTCATCGTTCTCGGTCAGTCGATGTCTGATACGTTTGTGACCAAAGAGGATATCCGTGGTGACGTTCGAGCGTTTGACGTGCGGACAGGTGAACTGCGGTGGCTGTTTCACACGATTCCGCAAGCAGGTGAATTTGGTACGGACTCATGGGGTGACAACTCGTGGGAGTTCAGTGGCCATGCCCCTGTGTGGTCTTTGTTTGCCGCTGACGAAGATCTTGGCTATGTCTATATGCCGACGTCGTCGGCCACTAATGATATGTATGGTGGTCACCGTCCAGGCGACAACCTGTTTACCCAGTCGCTCATCTGTGTCAACGCGGAGACCGGCGAGAGGGTATGGCACTACCAGCTAGTGCACCATGGTCTCTGGGACTATGACAATCCGGCCGCACCGATCCTGATGGATATCACGGTCGATGGACGAGATATTCAGGCGGTGGTGCAAATTACGAAGCAGGCCTTTGCTTTTGCGTTCGACCGGGTCACAGGTGAGCCAATCTGGCCCATAGAAGAGCGTCCCGTCCCGCAAGGTGGGACCGCCGGTGAAGTGACATCACCCACTCAACCATTTCCAACAAAACCTCCAGCTTTTGATCGTCAAGGAGCCACAATCGAGAACCTGATTGACTTCACGCCTGAACTGCGCCAGGAAGCGCTGGCGATAGCTGAGCGGCACACCATCGGGCCGATGTTCACGCCACCATCGGTGAAAGGAGATGGTCCTAATGATAACCAGGGGACTATCCAGTTGCCCGGCTCGCAGGGGGGTGCCGATATACAGGGTGCGGCATTTGATCCAGAAACCAGCTATCTGTATGTGCCATCTATTACGTCACCGTTTGTTGCAGATATTGTCGAAGGCAATCCTGACCGTACAAACTTGAACTACGTGAAGGGTAATCGCCGATGGATCGGCGGGCCACGAGGGTTACCTCTGTTTAAGCCTCCGTACGGAAGAATTACTGCGATCGATATGACCACGGGCGATTTCGTGTGGCAGGTTCCGAACGGGTTCGGACCGACAAATCATCCGGCTATACGCGACCTTAACTTGGGGCGACTCGGCAGTCCCGGACGTCCTGGACCACTTTTGACCAAAAGTCTCTTGTTTGTAGGAGAAGGATCAAACGTTGGAGTCGGAGTGCAGGGCGGAGGACGGGTGCCTGCGGATATGCCACTCAGCATCGTGACGAACTACGGAGAGCCGTGGTTTCGCGCTTATGACAAGGCGAGTGGGGATGTCGTTTGGGAAATGGAACTTGCTGCCGGTACGACGGGCGTCCCGATGACGTATATGTACGGCGGGAAGCAGTTTATTGTTGTTCCGATCGGTGGCCTTGAAGTGCCCGGGCAGTGGGTCGCATTGAGTCTGCCCTAGCCATGCTTCACGGCCAGAGTCCTTGGTTGAAGCTGCGTAGCGCTATGCCACAAGTCGAAGCCAGTTGGGCGGGGGTATAACCCGAAGGGTGAATACGATCGACGGTCAACTACCTCCGGCTCTTCTTCGCGGTATCGATCAATTGGTTCAAGGGGTACCGATTGGGAGGTTGCGTCGGGCATCGGTGCGCTTGACGGATGCTTATCGACGCGACGCCGGCCGTGTCTCCGCTATGGCATCCACGGCTGACCGTCTCGCATACATTGGTGCACGGTTGCCAGCAACGTTCCACGCAACTCGATCGGTTCTTAAGAATTTCAGTCGATGTGGTCTTGATAGTAGGGTGACCAGTTTTCTCGAGCTTGGTGCGGGACCAGCCCCGGGTCTTTGGGCTGCTTACGAGCAATTCCCTTCGTTACTAAAGGCCACTCATGTTGAACAAGATCACGAGATGGCCGAACTGGGGCGTCAGTTGCTGAGGTCAACAGTCATCGCTCAACGGATACAGTCCGCGTGGAACGGACAACCGGTACCAGTATCGAGCGATTTTGGAAAACATGATGTGACCTTACTCGCATATTTGGTTGGGGAATTAGACGACGATGTACGCTGCCAGGTTCTTACGTCGGCTTGGAATTCCACACGGGTTGCGCTTGTGGTCATCGAACCAGGCACTCCAGCCGGCGCCAGGCGCGTGCTTCAAGCAAGAACGTGGTTAGTCAGTCAGGGTGGTCATGTTGCGGCGCCCTGCCCTCATAGCGTGGCGTGTCCACTTCCAGATGAAGATTGGTGCCATTTCTCCGTGCGTTTGAATCGATCAAGTCTTCATCGACAGCTGAAAGGCGGGACGTTGGCCTATGAGGACGAAAAGTACTCGTATGTTGTTATAACGCGGAACGCTGTCGCAAGATGTCAATCACGGGTACTTAGACACCCACAATTTACTCCTCGTCGTGTAACGCTTCAACTATGCAGTGGCGACGGACTTCGTACGCAACAAGTGACGCGTGGTGAAGGGGCTGATTACCGGAGGGCGAGAAAGGTTCGTTGGGGTGACGCATGGGAGACCCCTGCGAAGCCAAACGAAGATGGTAACCGAGAGCTTAAAGAAAACGTCCGAGATTTGTAGCTTAGGTGCATTGAGAGTCGACGCGGGTCATTCAACAATCCTTATTCGATGCGCCTCACTGTCACCGACATACAGTTTGCCGCGGCTATCAATCCAGATACCGTGCGGACGATTCAATTTGCACAGACGAGGACCAGTTTCCGGGCCATCTCCACGTTCTCCCGTACCAAGCGCCGTCGAAATGATGCCAGTGTTGAGGGTAATACGACGAATCACATGATTTTCGGTGTCCGCAATGTATAGGGCTCCGTCCGCGGCATATGCTAGACCCTTTGGTCCAGCCAAGGTTGCCGTCTGGGCCGGGCCACCATCTCCGGTGTAGCCCTGTTCGCCGGTTCCAGCAACATGGTGGACTGTTTCGTTCTGAAGATCGATGCGATAAATCGCATTACCCTCACGAAGCGCAAGATAGAGGTTTCCGTTGGGATCGAGCGCCATCGCCCTTGGTCCGTTGAGAGGTGTGCCCCTAATAGGTGCGGCATCTGGTGTGGGTGCTTGCGTGCCTGTGCCTGCGAAGGTGGAGATAAGTCCGCTATCTTGGTCAACAACACGGATTCGATGGTTCCCGATATCGCAGATGAGTAGACGACCATCGGGGTGGAAAACGATACTGTGGGGTCGTTGGAGTTGCGCCGCTACAGCCGGTTCACCATCGCCAGAAAATCCAGGTTCACCAGTTCCAGCAACAGTGGTGATGATGCCGCTCTCCATATTTACCTTACGTACGACATGGTTGTCTCTTTCCACAATGAAAAGATCGTCATTTGAATCAAACTGGATTTCGTGTGGCATGTTAAGCATGGCAGCCGTCGCTGGACCATTGTCACCACCGTAACCACGTTCGCCATTTCCCGCGATTGTCGTTGTTGTTCCCGTGGAGAGGTCGAGCCTACGGATGCGTTGATTGTCGAGGTCACAGAAATAGAGACCCCCGTCAGGTCCGATGACAACGCCATAAGGATTTGCCACCTGAGTGTCGGAATAGCCTGGACTGCCGTCGCCAATAATTGTGGACACTGTGCCAAAGACTTCGAAGCTCTGCTCAAGAGTCAGTTCGACCTCGGCATTGGCGTCACGAATTTTCGTGCGGACAAGGTAACGCCCGAGCGGGTCTTGGGGGTTCAGGTCAATCTCGGTGTAGCCGATACCCAGACCGAGTGTGCCCATCTGAGGACTAGGCTTACCACGCCACAATTCTAGGTTGTTTGTACTGAAGTACTCAGAACCGTCTGGCTTTAACACTTCAAGGTCGAAGGATGTGTTGCATGAGGCGGCGCCGTTTTCTTTGCAGCCGACAAAGAGAATGAACGGTGCAAGTGGCACGCCACGTTGCCCGGTGCCCGTGGTCCGGATTGACACGCCTGGTGTTCGTTGACTCCAATTATCGAGAAACTCATCTGGGGCATCCGACAGTAAGAGCATTGCTCCGAACGTGCCAACAGACTTACTCCACGCTCGATCCGGAATGCGCTCACCATCCCTGAACCATTGAGCGGATACGGTTGACGAAAGTGACAGAACAAGCGAGACAGTAAAAAGCGAAACGAGAGGTTGTCGAATGTGCATCACATATCACTCAAAAAGTAGCGATCGGATTAAGAGGAGAGCCCATGCCTTGCTCGATGCGTAGTGGGGCTGCTGTGAACAGGAACTCGTACCTTCCAAGTTCTCGTGCAACGTCGGCGACATCATCGAAGTCGAGATTGTCAAAAATCCAGACGCCGAGAGATACAAGTGCGAGATGATGGAGCGGCAGTCTCACGTCGTCAGAATATTCGTGCGGGAAGGCATCGTTCCACATGTCGTGTCCGATAAATGAAACGCTACGCTCTTTCATAAAGTACGCGACGTCTGAGTGATAGCCTGCAACTCCTTCCGACGACGGCCAGGGACCAAGTGCAGCGCGCCGTTTCCAGCGTCCAGTGTGAAGAAGGATGACATCACCAGGTTCAACACGAACGCCCTGAATACGTTCAAGCTCTTCTAGGTCTGCTGCGCGTATAGCTGTTCCTGGCTCGAGCCATCCGTTTCCGGTCGCTTTGTCTGGAAGCAACGTCGCATCAAACAAGATGCCACGTGTGAAAACACCGTCCCGCAAGGCGTAAATGCTGCCACGCGGACATCCATTGGCTGCTTCAACTTCTTCGGCAGTGACTCCGTTGTAGCCTTTACCCTCGTACATGATGTGACAGTCGACAGAGTCTAGGTGGCTGTGGATGACACCGTGGTAGGTGCCGGTGTACTGGTAGCGATCGGAAGCACCGGTTTCACTGACGTTTACCACTTGTCGGTCTAGGTACCAAGGGCCGTCGAGGGTTTCTTCCTGAATAATGTCGTGAGCTAGCGATACACTCCGACCTTCTGTTACTAGTGCGGCAGCAGCCTTCCTCTTTTCTGGAGTGATGAAGTTGGCAGCTCCTAATTCGTCATTAGCACCCCACCGACCCCAGTTGGATAGTTCATCCATTGCTTGGTGGTAGTCCGCTTCGGTGGTCATGGCACGCCGGGATTGCGTGCGTCCCATTGTGACGGTGAGAACACTTAAGCCAAGCACAATAGACAGGGTTACATGAGTCCTGGTGTTGGTGGGCTTTCTCATGGCGGTTCCTCCAGTTCAGCTTGTGCATCTTACAGCGACTTGTCATGTTTGCTTACAACCGAACACATCATCTCGGTGTTAAATAGCCGAAAAGTTAATTTGCATTGGCAAGGCTTGTTTGGTTCGAGAACAGATTTCACAGTATGGTATTTGAGGCCGTGTGAAAAAGGCTTACGCACTGATGATGAATGATCCACGCTGGCGTATCGTCACGGCCGTAGTATTAGCGGCCGTCTGGCACTTACCGTTGACGATGCCTGCAACTGCCCAGCAGTCCTACTCGATTTATCCCGTTTACGATGGTTACACTAAGAACAGTGATGGCACGCTCACGCTTTCGTTCGCTTATTTCAGTCACAATCGTGAAACGGTCACGGTTCCGATAGGGGCTGACAATGCGTTTTCCCCGGGGCCACCTGATCGTGGCCAACCGGAGACGTTCCTCCCAGGACACCATCGATGGCAGTGCATTGTGGTTGTCGATGCGGAGTTCGATGGGAATTTACAGTGGACGATTACACATCGTGGAGAGACGACGTCCACAAGTGAATCGATGTTGCAATACAACTGGGAATTTGACGCTAGCGGGGTGTCTGCGATTGGTCGTGGGTTTAATCCGGTTGATTCTCCGAGAGACTCTTGCGTTAATCGGCCGCCGATCGTCCGCGTGCTTGGTTACGGTGGTCGGCGCGGGCCTCATGAGCTTTATGTCGATGTCGGTGCTGAATTGAAATTGTTCGGTAGTGTCCGTGACGAAGGGTTACCGAAAGGGCAGCAACTCACCTCTAGGTGGCGCCTCGTGAGCGGTCCCGGAGGAGTTTTGTTCGAGGACGCTACCAAGCCTCGCACACGTGCCACATTTGAGGTTCCCGGTAGATATGAGCTGGAATTGTCCGGTTCAGACTCGCTCTTCGATGCGCAGACGCGCGTTTCCGTGACTGTGCAATAGGCGGACAGGCCTACTCTTGTTCGCTTCCCGCAGTTGCGCCGCTTCTGGCTTCCGCACGAGCTCGACGTTCTGCTAGTCGGTCCTGATATTGTGCCTCTGTCATAAAGGCGATATCAGTCCACGCATTTCCCATGTCGTCCATTGTTCGACCACCCCAGCCGACCCATGCTGTTGGGTCCGGATTGTGGCGGTTGGCTGACGTGTTGTCGTGCCAAGCGATGGAGTGGAGGATAGTACCTGCAGGAAAAAGATGCGGTTCTTTGTAGGTATACGTAAGCTGCCATACCTGTTCATAGTTTGGGACGTCAGTGAGGATTTCGCGCCGGCCGTCGGCATGAATGGCTTCGAGCAGCATACGGCTTCCGCGGAAATGCATGTGGGGCTGAAAATTTAGAACGACCGCTGGATTTTCGAGGCGAAGAAAACGTTCTGAACGAGCCACAGTGTGTGGTGGAATACTCAGCTGAGCCAAACTGTTCACGGCATCTTCGGTCAGAAAGGGTGCGAGTGGCGTGTCTCCCTCGAGCGGCAGGTCGTATCCCTCCCGTAGCAACAAATCTTCGACTTTTTCACGATTTAACATCCAGTCATCGCCGACGCTTGTTCGGATTCGGTGTGACGTTACCTCGAGTTCTGGTACAACACCTTTCGGGTAGAACTTGATGCCCACTCGAGAGATGTCGTGTACTTCCTCACCCCACGGGTGATAGTGAGGTGCGAAACGAAACTTTGAGCCCGCTTTTAATAGTTTGCCTACTCCGTCCGGGAAAAAATCTCCATTATTCCCCATTACATACTCGGTGACGTGCACTGACCCCGTGTTATCGTCAGCACTTTCCTCGTCTTCAACGTACGCATAGACATGCTCGTGATGGACACAACAGTTCGCTGTAGTTAGCACCTGAACCCACTTCATGTACCGGTCTTCGGTAAGACCAGAATCAACGACTTCGGAAGGGTAGAAATCCGCACCTTCAGCCGGAACATTGAAGCCATCTTTCATTGAAACAATGAGGTCGGGTTCGCCAAAGGCCCACTCGTTGAGTGCGGCTAACTCAAGTGGAGGTGGTGCGTCTTCCGCGTTGCCCCTAGGTGCCCCTCCGTCAACCCATGCTGCGATCGTTCCGATTTCTTCGTCGGTAAGTGAAGGGTCATCAAGGTATTCTCCGATATTTCGGTCGAGATGCCATGGCGGCATTTGGCGGCGAACCACACGGTCTTTAATAGAACGAGCCCACGGCCTTACGTCGTCATAAGTTAACAGTGCCATCGGTGCAGCGGTTCCCGGTCGGTGGCACGGTTGGCACGAGCGTTGCAATATGGGTAAGACATCCCTTGAGAAGGTTGGTGTGTCAACGTTTTCCCCAGCCGCGGCCGTTCCAGACCAAATCATACTGACCTGAAGGGCAACAGCTATACCGATGACGATTCTCAGATTTCTGTTCACGACAGCCTCCAGTGTCTCATATTGTCGTCTTACCCATCCCAAAGAACCATGACTGCTCGAGCCTATCACCTTAGGTAGAGATCGTCTATGGCGTCCGCTCTTGGACCCGTGCCCCACGGAGCAGATTTCCCATCCCGTAGTTGCCCTCATGGCACGCGTATTCATAAATCGGACCTTCAAATTGTCGCATTGGTATCGAGGCGGTCCATGGCTGCAGGTAGGTCTTTGGGGCGTTCACTGTGTATTGGTGGTCAATGGTATCTGGGGCGATACGGCGGAAATGCTCAACGAGGGTGAGGTCGCCGGTCGCGCCGGGACAGCAATTGAATGAATTTGTGTAAATTTCATCACGGTAGTTAGTTGTTTCTACAACGAGTGAGTCGCCGTCCCATCGGCCGCGACTATCACCCATCCATTGCCTAATATTTGTGTTGATGTGAGGGCGTTCATCGAGGGGAATGATGCGTGCTTCGTTAATCATCTCCTGGAGGATGACGACGTAGCCAGGAACTTGGAGAATGAGGAAGTTGTTGTTGTAGCCGCCGGGACGTTTCGGCGATCCCCTTGTGACGCAGCGTTCCGCCAAACTGCGGTCAGTCCAGGTATCGGTGCCACGAGACCAGTTAGCTCTGGTTTCGCCGTTTGCGGTTCGCAATGGAAGACGCCCATCGCTGGGGTCCGTGACGAGAGAAGTATTGGTTAGTGCCGTTCCCCGTTCCCACCAAAAATCGTTGTAAGTACCGGGGTCACCGGCCGGCGGCGGCCTGTCATTCCGTCCGCGATTGGAGGCGTCGATTGCGGCGACTTCTTCGTCAGTGTAACTAGCCTGGTTGCCAAGTGCGGTTGGTCGTTCCAGCGGAGTCGTTGTCGAATTTGTCCATAGTCCCTGTATGTCTGGCTGGCCATCCACGGTGTGTTTGGCGGCGTCCTGTACGCTAGGTTTCGATTGAGCGGCCAGAAAAGACGGTACGAAACAGATGATGGTTAGCAAGGTGTATGGGCGCATCATGTTATGCCTACATTTCTTGAGGACCCCGATTGTAATTGAGCCTAGTACCCCTCGAGGATTGGAAGTCGCTCGTCAGTGGGTAATGGCTGAACACCGAGGGCATTAAGCACCATAGACACGCGACGATATCGGGCGACAGTCCAGGCGATGCTCATCAATTGGTGTGAGTCGTACGACTGTGAAAGAGTGGCCCAAGTTTCGTCTGAAATCATGGTGTCTCGATACATCTCGTTGGCGGCCTCGATCAGGGCAAGCTCGTTTTCATCCCACCCTGGGGCGTCGCCACCCTGGGCAATCCATACTGGTTCAAGGTCATGGTCTCTGGCCCGCCCGACACTCCCGACATGCTTTGCCCATTCGTACACTGCCTGCGCGTTCCAGCCGGTTCGTAGAATTAAGAGTTCTCGGTCGTGTGGAGTCAGACGCGACAGTTCTGGACTTAAGATGTAGCGCTCGTTTGCATACCACTGTGCGTGCAAATCGGGATGCTGTTGCAACGTTCGCCCGACACGAAGTCCGTCACCGGCGAGGGGCTCAATTCTGGGTGCGGTAAGTGGCGGGTCTGGGTCTGGCACTACTACGGTGTAGCCGACATCGTTTGTCGGAATGCGTGCTGTCTCATCCTCATCCGGCTGGATGCCGAGCGAATTAAACAGAATGGACTGTGTGGTGATTTCACTGACTGTAATTACAGCATCGACCAGGTTCTGCTGGTTGTATTCTGTCGACAGATATTCCCAGCTGTTGCTGGTAACTGAGGCATTGCGAAATAGCTCGTCAGCAAGTCCAATAAGAGCTTCTTCAAACTCGCTCCAGTTTCCATTCGGTCCTTCCGCGATCTGGAGAACTTCATTTTCAGTTAATCCAGCGCTTCCGGCACGGTTTGCATATGTGGACCAAATGTTTCCATTTTGAGTCAGCCAGGCTGTACGTAACGCCAGCAAGGTTCGATGGCGTGCAGAGAGCGTTGAGTTATTGGCGACGTATGACAGGAATGGAAGGACTCGGTCAGCAAGTGCAGGCTGACGGATTAGGGTTTCGACGACGTTCTCGGAAATCCCATCACCAATGTATTTTGCCGCTACGGTGCGCTGTTCGTCATTCCACTCTGACCTAGGCAATGGTGTCACGCGTGCCTCGCTGAGACGTATCGCAGGTACGATGCTTCCCGGGGCTTCGACGATGGCTCTTGCCGGTTCGATGCGCATTAGGACGGAGTTGTCTTCATCAGTTAGGACGTACAAGTAGCCATCTGGACCTTGTTGCACGTCGCGGACACGCTGCTTGAGTTCTGTGAGCAGCGACTCACGCCGAATTTCTAGGCCCTGTCGATTGAAGACAATTCGTTCAAGATGGCCAGTATGTTGCATGCGACCGAGCATCATAGAGCCGACGAACAGGTTGCCTTGCCAAGCTGGGAAGTGGGTTCCAGTGTAGAACGTCAAACCTGATGGCGCGATCGATGGCCACCAGACGACTTCCGGGCTTGCCAATTCTTCCAACCACGGAGTTGCCGAGGAGGGGATGCCAGAGTAC
>Ga0310121_10004632_pt1 | contig 12045 bp, 9 predicted proteins | sample CB27_Tmax_986_MG_FD_203504 | JGI IMG/M metagenome (GOLD analysis project Ga0310121, IMG submission 203504) | Marine microbial communities from Western Arctic Ocean, Canada - CB27_Tmax_986 | ecosystem: Environmental > Aquatic > Marine > Oceanic | place: Canada: Western Arctic Ocean | collected...
TCCCGTAAATCCTTGCTCCAAATTGCTACGGAATGCTTAACTTGACGCGAATGCCCATGGGGCACTCCCAATCCATGCATTCGGATCGCCATCAGTTTGCGACGAATGCGGGGATCGATTTCGGGATCATCGAGTTCTTCCGCGATGTCCTCCCAATCCTGATCGGATAGCTCAAGTGTGATCATCGGAGAAGAATACGGCACTACTCAGACACGTATATCTCACAGGAAATGATATTCCGAAAATATAGCGCCGAGAAGTATATCTAAACCGGGCGGCACGTTATGGTCAGATCCAACTGGTCCGGGGGTAGTCGCGGGGAAACCGCCGGTTGCCTTGCCGTGGCTTGCGCCACCGGGTGGTTGGCGTGGAGCGCCGCAGCATCCGGACAGACCTACACGTCGCTGGTCTTTGATGATTCCCTGCCGGAGTTGATTGGCCAAGTCCCTGACCTTACGGCGGGTGCGCGTTACCTCTTCGAGGACGTGGCAGGCGGAGTGGATGCGGAGGTGGAAATCCTGACGCTGGAAAACGGCGCCTTCCTCGAAAGAATTGATGATCATGGCACCGCTGCGCCGACCGATATGTTTTACCCGCGCCTGGGCGGAAACCCGTCGCAGAATCCCCGCGTGACCTTCGAAGTACGCCTGGTGGATTCCATCACGTCCGAGGCGGAGTTCCTCGATTTCCGATGGACCCTTGCGGACCTCGATTCGTCCGACGGTGGAAGCGGAACCATCTTCGAGGTCGGGATCCTGCACGACATTGGAAACTACACCCTGGAAGGCAACCCGGCCGACCCCACCAATCTGACCCGGACCACTGCGCAACCCGGCGTGCACCTCTTCAGTTCGAACCCGATCGTGGAGAACTTCGACGACGTGGACCTCACGGATACCGAGGTGATGGTGCTGGTGGAATACATCGCCACCTCCACCTTCCGATTCGGATTCGGCCTCGAGGGGACTCAGATTTCCAACACCCGCAACGTGGCGGCCTCCGGTCTTCCGTCCGTGCTGGACAACTTCGCGGATCCGGTCGAGACCATCGTTCCGGAGCCGGGATGCACTCTCCTGCTGGGCCTCGCGGCGCTGCTCCCCGGCCGGCGGAGGCGGAACGGAGCGATCCCGGCCCCATGACTCCCCTCCCCGCGCCATGGCCGCGGACCGGGACGAAGTGAGCGGGCGGAGGCGGTCGAAAAGACCGAAATCCCGCTCGTCCCCGCCTCCTAGCGGACTATAGTCCCATCACTTCCCCCTCGATTCGATGCGCCAAATCGTCACCTGGCCTGCTGCTGCGCTCGTGGCAGCTGCCACCATGAACCTGAAATCGGCCGGCGATCCGCTGCCGACCATCAGGGAGGTGGATCGCACCCCCGGGGGGAAGGTGACCTTCGCGCTCGGCGCGGACAGCGGGTCCTATCATGTCCTTCGCTGGGCCCGCGACCTCAGCTTCCGGGGCAGCCACGCGGTTGCGATCGTTCCGGGCACTCCGGAGCTTACCTGGATTGCCGACTCCGGCCGGCCCGTGAACCGGGGCTTTTATCGCATCGAATCCTACAGCAACGCCGCTCCGGGCGATATCGACGGCGATGGCCTCGATGACCTCTTCGAATACTCCCGGCCGGTCACCCACAACGCCCTCAATCCCGCACCGGTGATTCCGCGGATTCACGGCGCCATCCACATCCCCACCCGAAGTTACTTCGAGAGGCTGGCGACCCGGGACAACCGGCCGGGAGCACTGTCGGTGCGCGAGATCAAGTTCCTCGTCTACGACGTCCACACCGACCGTCCCGCTCTCTACTTTGCCGACAGCAACCTCTACCAGTTCCACTTCTATTTCACGCGCGATGCGGTCGGCCGCTACACCGACGGCGGCGAGTTCAACAATGACACTTACTTCGACAACACGCGCCGGAAGAATCTCGCCGGAAGCCTCGTCGCGCACGACCACTACGTCGATGCCAGGGGGCGGCCCGGGATGTACACCGTCGAGTTCTGGCCCACCGACCCGGTCGCCTTCCGATACGTGGAAAAAGGCTACGAACTGATCGCGGCGGCCATGCCCTTCGTGGACGGAAATATCGCCTACCATCCCGCCAGCGAAACCCAGCGCCAGTGGCTGCAGAGAGAAAAATCCGACTACGAGAACTCGCACGTGAACGTGATTTCGACCGAGGAGCTCTTCGGCAACGTGGTGTATACCGGCCTCAACGAAGCGGAATCCTTCGGCCGCCTGCGCCTCGTGACGGGTGCGGAAACCCTTTCGGTTCGCGACATCGTGATTTTTCGCAGTATTCCGAACGACTTGACGCACGTGTCCGGAATCATGACGGAGATTCCGCAGACCCCGCTCTCCCATATCAACCTGAAGGCGAAGCAGAACAACACCCCCAACGCCTACATCAAGGACGCCGCCAACCACCCCGATATCGCCCCGCTCCTCGGCCAGAACGTCTACTTCCGGGTCGATGCCGACGGTTTCGAGATCCGCGCCGCCAGCCAGGCTGAGGTCGACGCCTGGTTTGAGAGCATCCGCCCCACCCAACCGCAGATCCCGACCCGGAACCTCTCGCACACCCGGATTCTTCCCCTCTCCCGCGTCGCTTTCGAGGATTCGGACGCCTTTGGATCCAAGGCCGCCAATCTCGCCGAATTGCGCCGCATCATTCCGGACTATACCCCCGACGGCCATGCCGTGCCATTTTACTTTTACGACGAATTCATGGAGCGCAACGGCTTCTACGGGGAGGCGCGGGCCATGATCGCGGAGCCTCTCTTCCAAAGTTCCCCCGCGTATCGCGAGAGCCGCCTGAAAGCGTTCCGGGATCGCATCAAGGACGACGGGGTTCTTCCGCAATGGATGCTGGACGCCCTCGAATCGATGCATCGATCCTTTCCCCCGGGCACCACCCCGCGCGCCCGCTCAAGCACAAACAGCGAAGACCTGGAGGGCTTCAACGGAGCCGGCCTCTACAGTTCCTACACCCACCACATCGACGAGGACCACTTCCAGAAGTCCGCCAAGCAGGTCTGGGCCAGCCTGTGGAACTATCGCGCCTTCGAGGAGCGCGAGTTCTGGCGCATCGACCACTTCACGGCCGCGATGGGGATCCTCGTCCACCCGAACTACTCCGGCGAGCAGGCCAACGGCGTCGGTGTGACCAAGAACATCTACGACCCCCGCTGGAAGGGAAATTATATCAACGTGCAGGTCGGCGAGAATCTCGTCACCAACCCGGCCGCCGGCTCGATTCCCGAGGAGTTCCTCATAGCGAAGCTCGCGGGCTACACGCACGAAATCCAGTACATCCGCTTCTCCAACCAGGTTCCCGCCGGCCAGACGATCCTTTCCAAGGCGCAGGCGCTCGAGTTAAAGGACCAGATGGACCTCCTGCACTACCACTTCCGGTCGATGTACGGAGTGCCTTCGGGAGATCTCAACTGGGCCATGGAGATCGAGTTCAAGGTCACCGCCGAGGGGACTCTCGCCATCAAGCAGGCCCGGCCGTGGGTGAACTGAAGGCTCCGGACCGGGATGGTTGGATTGGAAAGACAGGTCTGCCATGCTGACATGAGGTGGATTCCCGCTCCGCGGCCTGCTACAACGGTCCCGCAACCTGCGTAAAGGACCCCGATGCCGTTTCGCCGCATTTTCGCCCTCGCCAGCGCCGTCCTTTTTTTTGGCGCCGAAACTTCTGTGGGAGAGCCGGCCCTCGACCAGGCTGTCCTCACGAAGATGGACGGCGTCATCACCAGCAACATCAAGAGAAAGAGACTCCCCGGCGCCGTGTTGTGGGTGGAGCGCAATGACCAGATCTACAACAAGGCATTCGGAAAGCGGAGTATCTATCCGAAGAATGAAGCGATGACGCTCGAGACGATTTTCGATGCCGCTTCCCTCACCAAGGTGGTGGCCACCGCACCCTGCGTCATGAAACTGGTGGAGGACGGCAAGATCGGCCTCGACGACAAGGTGACGAAGTATCTCCCGGATTTGACCGGCGACGACAACAAGCGCGCTGTCACGATCCGGCACCTCCTGACCCACACCTCCGGCCTCCTCCCGGGGGTCCGGTTCGGATACGAATGGACGGGCTACCAGAACGGCATCGCCCTGGCGTGCGGCGAGGACTCGATGGGGCAAGCCGGCGCCACTTATCTTTACAGCGACCTCAATTTCATCCTGCTCGGAGAGATCGTGCGGCGCGTCGCGAAGCAATCCCTCGACCAATTTGCAGCCAGGGAGGTGTTCGCACCGCTGAAGATGACCGACACCGGCTTTCTTCCCGCCGCGGACCGCAGGAACCGCATTGCCCCGACCACCCGAATGGATGACGAAAGTGTTCTGCGGGGCACCGTGCACGATCCCACCTGCCGGTCGATGGGCGGAGTGGCCGGCCACGCCGGACTCTTCACGACCGCGGCCGACCTGGCCCGATTCGCGCGCATGCTGCTGAACGGAGGAGAACTCGACGGCAGCCGCATTCTGAAGATGGGGACTGTGAAACTCATGACCAGCGTCCAGTCCCCGAAGGGTGTGACCTCCCGCCGAGGTCTCGGGTTCGACATCGATTCCCCGTACGCGAGCCCCCGCGGAAAGCGCTTCCCGATCGGTTCTTACGGGCATACCGGTTTCACTGGAACTTCGCTGTGGATCGACCCCTTCAGCAGGACCACCGTGATCTTCCTGAGCAACCGCAATCACCCGCAGGGCGGTAGCGTCGTCAACCTGCGCAGGAAACTTGGCACCCTGGCGGTCGAGGCCGTGACGGATTTCAACTTCAAAAAGGTGCCCGGCGCCCTGGCCGAAATCGGCGAGAAGGAACTCAAAGCCGCCGCGAGATATGTCGCTCCTCCGCGCGGCATGGTCCTGAACGGGATCGACGTCCTGGCGGCCCGCAACTTTTCGGATCTGCAGGGGCTCAAGATCGGCCTGATCACCAACCACACCGGGCTGAGCCGTGACCGGAAGCCGTCGATCGACCTGCTCCACGCCGCGAAGGAACTCAAACTGGTCTCTCTCTTCGGTCCCGAGCACGGCATCCGCGGCACCCTCGACGGGAAGGTGGAAGACGGAGTCGACCAGAAGACCCGATTGAAAGTGCACAGCCTCTACGCCGGGATCACGCGGCGCAAACCGCAACCGGACCAGCTTGAGGGGCTGGACGCGCTCGTATTCGACATGCAGGACATCGGTTGCCGATTCTTCACGTACGTTTCCACCATGGGCCTCAGCATGGAAGCGGCCGAAGATGCCGGGGTCAAGTTCGTGGTGCTCGACCGCGTCAACCCCATCGGTGGCGTGAAGGTGGAGGGACCGCTGCTGGTTGGCGAGGGATCCTTCACGGGGTTTCACGAAATTCCGGTCCGGCACGGGATGACGGTGGGAGAGATCGCGCGCCTCTTCCAGGCCGAGCGCTACCCGGACCTCGACCTCACCGTGGTCCCGCTTCAGGGTTGGCGCCGCGAGTTTTACTTCGATCAAACCGGACTGCCGTGGATCAATCCCTCCCCCAACATGCCCAGCCTCACCGCCGAGATCCTCTATCCGGGGGTGGGGCTGATGGAATTCACCAATCTCTCGGTCGGCCGCGGAACGAAACTTCCCTTCGAACTCCTGGGAGCGCCCTATATCGATCCCGAAGCCCTGGCGGAGCGAATGACGGCCGCCAGGTTACCCGGCCTGCAGTTCATCCCGGTGCGTTTCACCCCCGAAGCCAGCAAGTTCAAGGACCAGGAATGCGGCGGAGTGCGGATCCTGCTGAAGGACCGGCTCAAGTGTCCGTCCGTCCGACTCGGTCTCGTGCTGGCGCAGGCCCTCCGCAATCTCTATCCGGCGGAGTGGGAAACGCGGAACCTGAACTTCCTCATGCGCCATCCTCCCACCGCTGGTGCAATCATAGAAGAGTTGCCCCGCGACGTAATCCTGCAAGACTGGAACGCCGAGCTCAAACGTTTCGCTCCTCGGAGACAGAAATACCTCCTCTATCGCTAACTAACTGACTCCAGGGTAAGCGTTGCGTTTGCCCGAACTTGCCAATCCACCCGCGGCAGCCCAAGCGGCCGGCCCTGCCTACTCGAATCCACCCATGAACGCCCCACGAACCCTTTCCCTCCTTGCTGCCCTCTTTCTGCTCGAGCCCTCCGGCGCCCAGCCGCCCGGGATGGCGGGCCCCTTGGTGGGATCCGTGACCCCCGGCAGTGCCGCGCTCTGGATGTTCGTGCCCACCGACGCAAAGTGCACGGTCTCCTATTATCCAAAGGATTCCAGCGCGATTCCGCAGGGCGCGCAATTCAAACCGTTCGACAAACTCGCGGGCAAGGCCGTGGGACATCCCGTTGCCGCCATTCTCAAAAACCTCCTTCCAGACACCGCCTATCGCTACGACGTCAAGGTGAACGAAAAGAACGATCCGGCCTGGGTCGGATTTTTTCGGACACCCCCCGCCACGGGAACCCCGCACAAGTTTCGCATGATCCTGAGCTCCTGCATGAGGTTCGACCAGCCACAGGGCTCGTGGAATCACGTGATCGCCGAGAAACCGCACCTGCACCTCACGGTAGGCGATACGCATTACGCCGACACCACCGATCCCACCACCCAGTGGGCCCATCACCTTCGCTACCGGCGGCTTCCGGAGTTCGCCAAGGTCATCCGCAACATTCCCACCTACTCGATGTGGGACGACCACGACTACGGACCGAACGACTCCGACAAGACGGCCAAAGGAAAAGAGAACTCGCTCGCGGGCTGGATCCAATTCTGGCAAAACCCGGGGGCCGGAACGCCCGAAACTCCTGGCTCCTATTACAAGTTCACCTGGGGTCAGATCGATTTCTTCGTGGTGGACGGGCGCTACCACCGCAGTCCGGACCAGGCTCCCGACGACGACACGAAGCGCATGCTGGGCGATGCGCAGTTCAAGTGGCTCCTCGACGGGCTGAAGGCCTCCAAGGCCAGGTTCAAGGTCGTGGCTTCCGGCAGCACGCTCGCGCACAGCAAGTCCGACGGCTGGAGAGTCTACACCTTCTCTCGCCACCGCTTCTTCGATTCGATCAAGGAAAACAAGATCCCGGGCGTGGTATACATGTCAGGCGACATCCACAATTCGCTGGTCTGGGAACACCCCGAATCGAAGCGGGTCGGCTATCCGATGGTCGAGGTGATCTCTTCCGGGGTGGCCAACAGCGAGAGCCTGAGCTTCGCCACCATCGACTTCGACACCACCTTGAAGGATCCCACCATGCAGGTGCGCATCATCCAGGGCGATCGCAAGGTGCGGGAGCAAAAGACCTGGAAGCTCTCGCAGTTGAGCCACAAATAGGGGCCCCGGATTCCGCTCGCCCCCACCCTGCAATCTCTCTATTGAATCCCAAAGATACCATGAAACACACGTATACTCTGTTCGCTATCCTCGCCTCCCTCGGCTTCGCCTTGCCGGCCGCTGCCGACGTCAAGCTGCCCAACATCTTCGGCAACCACATGGTCCTGCAGCGCGATGCGCCCCTGCATGTCTGGGGAACCGCCGCCCCCAAGGAAAAGATCGAGGTGAAAATCGGCCCCCGCACCTTTACCACCACGGCGGAGGAAGACGGCACCTGGACGGTGGGCCTCCCCCCTCTGAAGGCCGACGGCGGCAAGGCCCACAAGATGATCGTCAAGGGCAACAACGAGATTGTCATCGACGACATCCTGATCGGGGACATCTGGATCGGCTCCGGGCAGTCTAACATGGAATGGCAACTCGGCGGCACCGAGAAATCCGGCGAGTTCATCGCCGCCGCCGATCATCCCAAGATCCGTCTCTTCCACATCCCCAAGGTCCAGAAGGACCAGCCCGACACCGACGTGAACGCGCAGTGGAAGGCCTGCACGCCGGCAAATGTTCCGCAATTCTCGGCCGTCCTCTACCACTTCGGGAAGACATTGCAAAAAGAGACCGGCGTCCCGATGGGGCTGATCAACAGCTCATGGGGTGGATCGCCCATCGAGCCGTGGACTGTCACGAAGACTGGATCCGGCAAGATGTACAACGGCATGATCGCGCCCATCACCAGCTTCGCCGTGGCCGGCACAATCTGGTACCAGGGGGAAACCAACGTGCTGCAGAAGAACGGACTGGCCTACTTCGACAAGATGAAAGACCTCATCGAAGGGTGGAGATCGGTCTTCGACAACGAAGGCATGCCGTTCTATTTCGTGCAGATCGCGCCCTGGTCGGGCGGCTACGAACCGGGCCAGCTCCCCGCCTTGTGGGAGGCGCAATGCGCCACCCTGAAACTTGCCAACACTGGGATGGCAGTCACTACCGACATCGTCCACAACATCGGCGACATTCACCCTCGCAACAAGCACGACGTGGGCAATCGCCTCGCGCGCTGGGCCCTCGCCAAGCACTACGGCAAGAAGGGCCTCGTTTACTCCGGCCCCCTCTACAAGGCCATGCGCGTCGAGGGAAGCAAGATTCGGATCGCCTTCGCGCACGTCGCAGGCGGCCTGAAATCACGCGATGACAAGCCGCTCAACGAGTTCAAGATCGCCGGCTCAGACGGTAATTTCGTCGATGCCAAAGCGAAGATCGACGGCAAGAGGGTGGTTGTGAACGCCGAGGGCGTGAAGTCGCCGACCCAGGTGCGCTTCGGGTGGCACAAGGTCGCCAATCCCAATCTCGTCAACTCGGAGGGCCTGCCCGCCTCGCCCTTCCAGACCGAAAAATGGACCGGAGGAACCGGGGAATAGCGGTCCTTCCAACCGGAATCCTGCGTCATGAAGACCAACGCCTCAGTGCTGATTGCGCTCACGCTCAGCGCCCTGTCCGGGTCGGCCGGGAAACCCGCGCCCGTCAAGCATCTCATCGACACCCACATTCACTTCTACGACACCACCCGTGACATCAAGGTCACCTGGCCTCCCAAGGACGACAAGGTCCTCTACAAGCCGCACCTGCCCGCCGAGTACAGCAAGCTCGCCAAGGCCGCCGGGGTCACCGGCGTCGTGATCGTGGAGGCCAGCCTGCGGCTCGAAGACAACGACTGGGTGCTCGATCTCGTGAAGAACGACGACTTCTACCTCGGCCTGGTCGGAAACGTCGACGTGTATCGCGAAGATTTCGAACAACAGGTGGTGCGTTTGAAAAAGGACAAACGCTTCGTGGGAGTCCGGCCCCGGGCTGGGAAACAGATCGACTTCTCCCACGATCTGGTCCTCGCCAACCTCGGGATGCTCGCCAAGCACAAGCTGACCCTGGACTACCTCACCAATGGCGGCGGGATTTCCGGAATCGAGATCATCGACCGGGTGGCCCGCACCATCCCCAAGCTTCGCATCGTGGTGAACCACTGCCTCGGATACAACTTCGACGGCAAGGCGCCGAGCCCGCAGTGGATCGCGGCGGTCGAGCGTCTGGCCGCGAACAAGAATGTCTACTGCAAGGTATCGGGCCTCTACCAACGCTCCGTTCCGCAGCCTGCCCCGCAGGATCCTGCGCACTACCGCGCCGTCCTGGACATGCTCTGGAAAAGCTTCGGCGAGAAGCGCTTGATCTACGGCAGCAATTGGCCCGTGAGCAAGCATACCGGCAGCTACGCCAGTTACCTGAAACTGGTCGATGCCTACTTTGCGGCGAAAGGCCAGGACGCTCGCGAGCACTACTACTGGAAAAATGCCGCAAGGGCCTACCGGCTGCCTCTCAACTAGCCCTCTGGCAGGCACCCTCGATCATGCGCATTCTCGTCACCGGCGGGTCCGGCTTCCTGGGCAGTCACCTCTGCGAGCGTTTGCTGGCGGACGGGCACGAGGTGCTTTGCCTCGACAATTACTTCACCGGCCGCAAGGGAAACGTCTACCACCTCCTCGACAATCCGCGCTTCGAGTTGATCCGGCACGATATCATCGACCCCTTCAAGGCGGAGGTGGACCGCATCTACAATCTCGCCTGCCCGGCCTCCCCGGTGCATTACCAGTTCAACGCCATCAAGACGATCAAGACCTCGGTGATGGGAGCCATCAATTGCCTCGGAATCGCAAAGCGCACCGGGGCACGCGTCTTCCAGGCCTCGACCTCGGAGGTCTATGGCGACCCCGAGGTGCACCCGCAGCCCGAACACTACCGGGGCAACGTCAACCCGATCGGTCTCCGATCCTGCTACGACGAGGGCAAGCGCTGTGCGGAGACCCTCTTCTTCGGCTACCACCGCCAGAACAATGTCGATATTCGGGTCGCGCGCATTTTCAACACCTACGGCCCGCGCATGCTGGCCAACGACGGCCGGGTGGTCTCGAACTTCATCGTGCAGGCCTTGAAGGGACAGGACATCACGATCTATGGCAAGGGACAGCAGACGCGTTCGTTCTGTTACGTCGACGATTTGATCGAAAGCTTCGTCCGGTTCATGGAACAGGAGGAGATCGTGGGACCTCTCAACCTCGGCAATCCGGACGAGTTCACGATCCTCGAGCTGGCGAATAAAGTGCTCGCCCAGACCGGCAGCGCTTCGAAAATCGTTTACGAATCTCTCCCTTCCGACGATCCCAGGCAGCGCCAGCCCGACATCAGCCTGGCTCGAAAGGCGCTGGGCTGGGAGCCCACCCTCTCGTTGGATGAAGGCCTCGGGAAGACCATCGCATATTTCGAGAAGGTTCTTCAGGATGACCCTTAGCAACGAAATCTTCCACCCTCCCCCAACGTAGGTTTACCGAATCTCATGAAACTCGTCCACACCCTCCTCCTCGCCCTGCTCGCCCTGAGCCCGTTGTGGTATTGCCCCGGCGCCTCCGCCGAGGTCCGCCGCTATCTTTACTGCTCGAGCCCCGACGGAGCGCAACGCGAAGGAAAGTCCGGCACCGGCATCCTCATCTTCGACATCGACAACGGCCACAAGTTCGTGCGGCGCATCGACATTCCCATCTTCAAGGAAGGGCTGCGCGGCTTCACCGGTTGCACTGCCACCAAGCGGCTCTACTTCGGGACAACCAATAAACGCATGGGTTGCTTCGACCTCGAGAGCGACAAGCTCGTTTGGAATCGGACCTACGACCGGGGTTGCGACCGCAGCTGCATCACGCCCGACGGCAAGACGATTTACGCCCCGACCGGCTGGTGGCACCGCGGCGAGGACGACGGCTTCCTCGTCATCGATCCAGAAAACGGTGATCCTGTCAAAACGATCAAGGTCGGACCCGCCGCGCACAACAGCATCGCGAGCCTCGACGGCAAGTACGTCTACCTCGGCACTACCACCATGCTCACCCAGATCGATGCCGAGAGCGGGAAGATCCTCCAGAACATCAAGCCGGTCGGCGAAAGTGGCGTCTTTCCCTACACCGTGAAGAGCGACAATTCGTTCGCTTACGTCTGCCTCGGCGGACACATCGGCGTCGATGTCGTCGATCTCAAAGCCGGCAAGCCGGTTCACCGCGTCTTCGCCATCAATCCGGACAACAAGGAAAAGATCAAGCACCGCACTCATGGCGCCGGAATGACGCCCGACGAAACACAGCTCTGGCTCTCCGACCAGAGCGGCAAGCGCCTCTACACCTTCGACATGACCGTCATGCCGCCGAAGCAAACCGGCCACCTGGACCTCAGTATGGGCGGACACGGCTGGGTGTGCTTCTCGCTGGACGGATCGTACGGCTATTCCCACACCCCGGACGTCTTCGACGTCAAGACCCACAAGGTGGTCGCGACGCTACAGGACGAACACGGCAAGCCCTTCGCCTCCTCGAAGTTCATCGAGGTGCATTTCGATGGGGCGAAAGTGGTGAAGGTGAGCTGTGAATTCGGTCTGGGACGGGTGAAGGCCGGGAAGTAGGCGTGGCGCCGCTTATCAAGTGTCGCGGCGTAGCGAAGCCAAGACAGAAGCGCCAAGCCTGCACGCTTGCGGCAAGATGCCGCAGCCACGGTTACTTGGGCATAGCGCTTGAAAAGCGCCGCCACCTTCAGGGAATGACCCGCAGCGTGAAGTAGGACTCCAGCCTGTTCCACACCGGGGCGTCGCCGAAGAGCTCCTTGGTCTCGGGGATGTGTACGTAATTGAT
>Ga0310121_10004635_pt1 | contig 12042 bp, 11 predicted proteins | sample CB27_Tmax_986_MG_FD_203504 | JGI IMG/M metagenome (GOLD analysis project Ga0310121, IMG submission 203504) | Marine microbial communities from Western Arctic Ocean, Canada - CB27_Tmax_986 | ecosystem: Environmental > Aquatic > Marine > Oceanic | place: Canada: Western Arctic Ocean | collected...
CACAGCCTATTACACATGGGGTATCGATTACGCCGGACGGACGGTTCGCATTCATCTCAAACGAATCAATCGGGGCAACACGTGGAACCGTGGACGTAATCGATATAGCTGCTCGGCAGATCATTGCCTCAGCCGAGTTACACTATCAACCCGGTGGGTTGGCAGTATGGAAGATGGAGGGCGGGGGTTAGGACACGGAGCAATCACGGCAGAAGCCGGCAAGAAATACTAGATGTATGCTCGCCAGACAGCCTATAAACTCAGTTCCGTAAAGAGTTCTTTGAGTCGATTAGCGACCAGTAGATCTTCTCCAGGACGGAGTTGGCGGGTACGTACGGTTGTGCCGTCGTAGACGATACTCGGTGTACCCTCATGCAGAATCCGCTTGAATTCACGGGGCTCAACTGGGATCACGGACTGATCCCACTCAAGATCGACATCTGCATAGCCACCATTGTTCATCGCGTAACGAGCAACCACCCCTGGAACAACAGCCAGTTCTCCCGCGAGCCACTTGGCTCGGGCATTCCAGTCTTCGACTTCGGCCGCCTGATTTATGCGTACAGCTCGCTCGAGCGCAACCACAAGAGCGATAATCTCCTCCTTCCCGATCTTCATGCCACGCCCGATGTAATCGTTGGGCGCATTTTGCATGCGGGCTGCCTCGATAAGGTCGGCCCGGCCCGCCAAGATTCCAGTGGACTGAGGGCCCAGAATGCCCTTGCCACCGCTAACCACAACAAGGTCTGCACCAAGATCTATGAAGCGTCTCAGATTCTCCCAAGGCGGAAGATCAGAGGCCATGTCAATCATCACAGGCACATCGTGCTGCTTACCTATGTCGATCATTTCTTCGGGTAGAATCACCGTGTCAGGTGTCGGAGATGAACGCTCCATAGACCTCGGTGGCGCAATTGGGCTCCCTCGCTCAATCGCGGACAGAGCCGGAAGCATCGCGACCGAACCATCGATTCGGCTGATGAATTCCTCTCTGGAGTCTACGTATACGTTGGTCATCCCAGCGGCGCGATGGGCATGGTCATAGCTGAACCGATGAGGTGTCTGGATCAAACAGTTGCGGCGCGCCCACGTAACGTCAGGTAATGCTCGCATCCGATCCATGTCGGAACCGGTCAAGCAAGCCGCAGACCCCAACAGCAAAGAGGCAAAGCCCCCTGATGTGACGATGGCTGCTTCGGCACCCATCAGCTCGGCCACACACGCGCCCGCAGCCTCAGTTAGTTCGTTCATATCGACGAAGTACTCGTTGGCTTCGACGATGGCTTCTAGAACCTCCGGTGGCATCCGTGAACCACCCATCGTTGTGATGTGTTCGTGCGCGCCTATATGAGGGCGAACCCCTAGCAGTCGCGTATAAATGTTGTCCTCTAAACCTGTCACAGTGTTGGGTTGACCACCGAAGGCCGAGCCGGTGAACCTGGACTCGGGTGCCCCATCATCCGAGCATCCAGAAGCACCCAGGGCACCAGCAACCCCAGCTGCGGCTCCCGCCCCTAGAAACGCTCGTCGTGTGACCGGCAAGCTTGAAGAGTTGGGACGATCATCGTGCGAGGTCATAGACTTCTCCAGTTCGGCTGCATCCCCTGAGAGTGGGTAAATCAACGTAGTGACCCTCTTCAACACCTGACAGGAATAGACGGACGCGTTGCCCGAAATAGACAGCGGCCTAAGATGAATCCCTAGCTTCAACCCTAGGAGGTACCCGTGACGCTGTCTCGCCGTGAGTTCATCAGCGGAGTATCCGCTGCCGCCGCGCTTTCTGGAGTCTCTCCAACCTCACTCTCAGGAGTGCGCCCTGTAGTGGGCATAGCCAGTAAGGATGATCCGCTAGGGGTCCGATCTGATTTTCCCGTGGTAGAGCAGGCGGTCTACCTCGACTCAGCATATATTACACCGTCTCCGCTTCAAGCCGTGGAAGCTGCTCAAGCCTTCGCGGAGGCCAAGGCTCGGGATCCTGTAAGTCTGGGCGGTATGCTGCAGGAAACCAATCTCATGAGGCAGCGCTTCGCCACCCTTGTTGGCGCAAACGAAATGGAGATCGGGGTCCTTTTCGCGACAAGCGACGGGGAAAACATCGTCTCGCGAGCACTGGACTTAAAGCAGGGTGACAACGTTGTTATTGATGATCTCCACTATGACACAACGCATCTCCTGTACCAGCAATTGGCCGAGCAGCGAGGACTTGAGGTGCGTATTGTGAATAGTGAGGCAGGCGGGGCACCTGTTGACGCATTCGCTGAACATGTCGACAGGCAGACACGATTAATTTCCGTCGCTTGGGTTTCGCACCAGAACGGCTTCCGGCACGACTTGGCCGGTCTGGCTGATCTCGCCCATTCGAATGGCGCCTATCTATATGCAGACGCTATTCAAGGAATCGGGGCATTGGACATCGATGTTCGCTCGACTGGCATAGATTTTTTCACAGCTGGGACCTACAAATGGCTCCTTGGTGGATATGGCGTCGCTCCGTTCTACGTCCGGGAGGAACTGCTCGAGCATATCGGGACAGACCGCTTTGGTTCACTGAATATCGCCGAAGAACTCGGCCAACATCGCTTTCGTGTCTACGACGATGCACGCAAGTACGGATATGCGACCATGGGCTTTGGCTCGGTCTTTCAATTACGGGCCGCGCTCGACTACCTCCTGAGGGTGGGTGTTCCGAATATCGAAGCACACACAGTCAGCCTCGCCCAACGGCTTAACACAGGACTCGTTGGCCAAGGGCACGATGTGTGGACTCCGAAAGACAATCGCTCACCGATCGTCACGTTTCGTCATCACCGGGATATCGCCCTAGTGCGGAGCACACTTGAGCAGGCCGGGATACGGATCAGCTTCAAGGCTGAAGGAGAGGAGCTCCGAGCCGGTATCGCGCTCTTCAATAACTCGGACGACATCGACAAGCTTCTGGACGTAACAGGCAACTGGGCCTAATCGAGACGTCGTCCGGACTGGTCTTACCGGGTTAGCTCTCTATCTTCCGCCAGGTGAGTGTGCCCGTCGTTTGTCCTTCTGCGTTCTTCAACGACAGCTTGAGCAAACCTTCATCCGTAAACTCGAAATACCGGATGTTGTCTACCCCAGGCCAGCTCCCCCGGGTCGGGGAACCTTCAACATGGTGGATGACAATTCCGTTCGCTAAATCAAAACTTACCTTCCCCCAGTACGCGAAACCGCCCTGCACACGCTCACTCGATTCCTGAGCACGTTGCTGGCAAGTCCATAGGCATGCCAATGGCTGACATATTATCGTGTTCGTCGTAGAGGATCCTTCCGACATAGTTCATATCAACAACTTCACCGTTCGGACGAAAAGACTCGTAAATCACCAACTCGTAGTGCCCCACAAACTGTGCTTTGACAGCCTCTAAATCACCCGTGGACGCATCCTGTGCAGTCGTACAAGCGGGTGCTCCGATTGCAAAAACCATCGCCATTGCCAATAACAAGTTTCTAGTTTTTATCAATACTCCTCCACTGAAATATTCTGCAACGTCCCCTTCTGGCCCGGTATTAGTCAAGACACTCGAGATAAATCAAGGCCTAGCTTGCAACCGATTCGAGAGCCCCTGACATTTGTGTGATGTTTCATCTAGAACATTTCTCTTCATTCATGATTAACTACCGCTAGTATGAATCGACGTGATGCAATCCGAGCTGCTGCTGCGGCAGCAGCCAGTCTAGCCACCGGGACATCGCCGATCCTCGGAGCCACAGTGGATCCGCCGACTACTCATACTAATGATCTATCTGGACAACCTGCTCCGGAGATCCTCCTCCGAGGCGGTCGAATCATCAATGCCAACGGTAGCCGCTTTGCAGATATCCGCATCCTAGGAGAACGAATTACCGAGATTGGCCCTGACCTTGTTGCAGAACTTGGTACACGAGTTGTGGATACTACGGGACACCTTGTTATGCCGGGGGGAATCGATCCGCATACACACCTGCAGGGCAGCTTTATAGACGACCTAACTAGCGGCACTTCAGCCGCTGTGGCCGGAGGTGTGACCACGGTAGGTACTTTCGCTTATTCGCAAGGAGAGGAAAACGCTATCGAGGCAATGGATCGCTGGCTTGCTGAAGTACCAAAGAAGGCAATCGGAGACGTCTTCTTCCACGCATCAAGCTGGCCACCGACATCAGAGTTCGCAGACATGATGCCTGAACTCGCGGCTCGCGGCCAACCCAGCCATAAGATTTTTATGACCCGTTCTGACTACGGAGAACGTCGACGCGAGGTCATCCGGGTTCTAGAAGCAGCCCGAGACGCTGGAGTTGTGACACTCATGCACTGTGAGGACAGCGCAATACTGGATACAACGCTAGCCCATTTACAAGCTCAGGGACGAACCTCTCTGGCCTACTACGCAGAAAGTCGGCCAGAGTTAGCAGAAATCATTGCAACTCAAGATGCAGTAGCTCTGTGTGCCCATACCCATGCACCCATGCACTTAGTGCACTTATCATCCTCCAAAACACTTAACGCAGCCAGAAACCCCTCACTTGGACCACTACCGCTCACTGTCGAGACACGCCCCTTGTATCTGTACTTTACCGAAGAGTGGCTGCGCGGACAGGATGGACCACTTTACATTGGACAGCCGCCCCTGAGAACTGCTAAAGACGTGGAAGTCATGTGGCAGGGTCTGAGTGATGGAAGAATCGACATCCTTGCAACCGATCACGCGCCTTGGACCCGCGCACAAAAGATGGATCCTGCGCTGAACGTGGGTCGTCTGCGGCCAGGCGTAAGCGATCTGCGCTTCGTACGTCCTGTGCTCTTTTCTGAAGGCGTGCGCAAGGGACGTATTTCAGCAGAACGTTATGTAGAGGTAACGTCGACCGCAGCCGCTAAAACTTTCGGCCTGTACCCAGAACGGGGTGTGATCCGTGAAGGATCATTAGCTGATATCATGATTCTCGATCCGGATTTGACGCATACCGTGGATGCAGCTGACGATCCATCGAACTCAGACTACACACCGTTCCAAGGGTGGGTGCTGACAGGCTGGCCTGTTATGACAATCCGCCGCGGGGAAATTGTATATGAGAATGGGCAAGTGAAGGGACAAGTGGGTAGTGGCCGTCCTGCAATCCGGCAACAGTGGAGGAGTTAATTACTCCCTTAGGCCCGCACTCTTTCACTCTTAATGATCCGCGAATAGCGGACTTCCAAGGAACAGTACTTTGATATCGGCTATCGCTCTTATGTTGGTCGCCTCATCCGTCCAACAGCTCCCTGAACCGTTTGAAACCCCTTGGAATAGAGCTATTCCAAGAATCGTAGAACCGCCAACTGGGGCGAGACTCTCGGTTCCGGAAGGATTCGAAGTGAACATATTTGCTGAGGGACTCTTAAACCCTCGCCGAATGGCGCTCGCTCCAAATGGAGACGTCTTCGTGACGGAAAGTCTCTACGGAGAAATAGTGCTGCTTCGAGATGGGGACGGGGACGGTATCGCAGAGTACCGCGAGACTTTCGCTACCGAGCTAGACCGTCCCTTCGGTCTGGTATTCAGCGGAGGCTTCTTGTACGTAGCGAACAATAACGCCGTGGTGCGCTTCCCCTATGCCCCCGGTCAAGTAAGGGCACAAGGAGCCCCGGAGCACATCGTAGACCTACCGGTCAGTAGCGACGCACTTGATCATGATACTGCGGAACGCCTAGGAATTGACGTTAGCCGAACACGTGGCTTCAACCACTGGACACGAAACCTGATTTTCGGACCTGACGGCAATAAGATGTATATCGCTGTAGGATCCGCCACAAACGTCATGCCCGGTAGTGATTTTCGGAGGGCAGCGATCAACGAATACAATACAGATGGGTCCGGGCATCGAGTATTCGCAGGAGGACTGCGAAACCCTGTACCTCTAGAGTTCTACCCAGAATCAAGCACTCTATGGACGGCTGTGCATGAGCGTGATCACCTGGGAGACGAACTCGCTCCTGATTACGTAACATCAGTTGTAGATGGTGGGTTTTATGGATGGCCCTATGCCTATACTGGCCCCAACCCAGAGCCTGTTCTAAATGGAGCACGCCCGGATCTGGTCGAACAAACAATTATCCCAGACGTCCTCTTGCCGGCACATGCCGCCCCGATGGGATTGGCTTTTTACACAGGTGACAGGTTCCCGGAAACATACCGGAACAACGCTTTCGTTGCCCTGCGTGGTTCCATCAATCGGTTGGATCTCGTTGGATATTCACTGGTCCATATCCCTTTCGCAAATGGCAAACCGTCAGGCCCTCCAGAAGATTTCTTGACTGGATTCATCATCAGAAATGACCAGAAAAAAGAAGTTTGGGGTCGGCCTGTCGATGTCATCCAGATTAAAGATGGTTCGTTATTAGTCTCCGACGACGCGGGGAATCGCATCTTTCGAATATGGTACAGATGACGCTCAGCAATCCGGTTAGTTCGAGTTGTTAATCACAAATTTCTGAGGTCGGAAACCCGCCTGAACACTATCCCCTCTTGCGGAGTCTACAATCCATGGCCCTGCCGCCTCAGCCACGAACACGTTGCCGTCGAGATCAACCGCGAGGTTGTGCGGCCTTCCTAGCTGTCCGGGACCCGTTCCAGGCCCACCAAACTCGTCAACCTTCTCCAAATTAGACCTTCTTAGTACAACGATCACATGTGATCCACCGTCAGCGACGTACAGATACGTTTGAGCATCATCGGGTGAGAAGCCTACTGAGAATGCTGCTTCGCGACCGCACTCCAGTACCTCAGGTTGGTCTTCCGGGGCGCACCGCTGGCGAAGAATCTTCTCGGTGACGTACGTGCCGTCCTGTAGAAATATCTGGATGCGGTTGTTGGCCCGGTCTGCGACATAGATCGAGCCATCTCTGGAGCCAACGATACCGTGCGGGGTCCGAAACTGACGTGACGGTTCCCCTGCAGTCAGATCCGTCCGGTACGCGTCATCGGGTTGTTCTCCGTATGCTCCCCAGTGGCGCAGGTATTCCCCAGTCTCACCGTCGAAGACAATGACACGACGGTTCGCGTATCCATCTGCCACGAAGACCTCATTGTCGAGTGGGTCGACCCATATTTCAGCTGGTCGCCCCATAAGCTCGGTATCATTACTTCCACCGGTCTCATTAAACCGACCAATCGTCATAAGGTGCTGTCCGTCTCTCGAGAACTTGAGTGTAAGGTTGCTCTCACGGGCATTGGTCCAAACAAAGTCGTTGTGATCGATAAATAGCCCGTGGACGACGCTCCAATTCCCGTCTGGTCCACGTGCACTCCAACTCTGAACCAGGTTCCCATTCCTGTCCCACTCAGCAATCTCGCTACGGCTGGACGTCCAAACATGCCCGCGGGAGTCAGTCGCGATTCCGATTACTTGTCCCCACTCAAAGTCTGGTGGGAGCATCGGCCAGCTTGCATCAGCCTCAAAAGAAGGCAGAGCGACTTCCATTTCACTGGTATCAGGAGCTGCACAGCCCCCGATTATAGTAAGTAACGTCATCGCCATAACTGTGGCGCACTTCATGGGAGCGGTCATTTTCTCTTCCTCTTGAAACACGATGTTAATTCAGAACGTAGCACTCTCATGCTGGCTATTTCTGAGTGCTCCATCGTGACTGCGGTTTGGTGTAGCGGCAAGAGTGGAAGGCACAAATGTGCCGAGTCACCGGGGTCAGCGGCTGACGCGTGCAAGCTCTAGAAGGATGGTTTGCACTTCATCCGCCTTTCCAACTTCGCCCAGTCGAGCCCATAGGCGATTGATCATCCGTTGGTCTACATAGCCAGCAACTGCAGTCTGCCATCCTTGATCCGAGCGGAATTGGTCAACGGCATCCATTGCAGCAGGACTGTAGACCTCTGCACCTGATTCCTCAAGCGGGAGTTTGGGCGCATTAGGGCGGAAGTAACCCAAAGCGTGCAGCATAACTTTGAGCTGAAGCACGTCACGGCCGGCAAACTGCCGGAGCGTCCGAAAGCCAAGGGTCTCAGACACTGAGTCATAAATACGCCGGACTTCACGAACAGGCTCGTCATGCTCACAGACGTTGATATCGACGGTCACACCGTCCGGTCGCCGTGACCTACCTGGACGGGGATCAGCTACGAGTACGGCTGCAGATTGCGTATCCCCATGCCGTCCGTCTCCGCCGATAAGCTGACCAGCATACAGTGCTTCGATCATTCGATCCGCGAGGTGCCGAACAGACCCTTCACTGGCACGGAAGGCTTCCACGACCCGATCAACTACTCCTGTGCTAACGAGGGAGTTTCCTTGAACTGCAAAGGTTGACCCAGTTTGCTCCGCGACCCAGTCACCCTGAGCTTCGGCCCCATATTGACCAGATCCAGTCCACTGTGCGGTTCGCCCTAACATGTCAATCACCCCAACCTGCCGACGCTCCCGCCCATCATCGGCAGCGACAACTCGGTCCATCGCCTCCTGCGGGGAAAGCCCTTGCTCCAGCAGATCAAGTAAGTCGTTGCCATACTCGAGTCGAGTCCCACCCTGAGTAGCGACCGCACCGATCCCTGGCCGTACCCATGGAACAGCATTACCAACACAGGGACGCCTCGTAGTCACAGCCACACCAGATTCACCCGTGCGAGGGTCGATTGCAACGATCGAAAAAGTGTGAAACTCGAGCGTGGGACCCCAGGCAACTGGCTCTTGAGCCAGAGTATCAGTTGGAAGGGTAATCACACTCACAGATAGAAGTGCAAAACACAGCACACGAGGAGTCATCCCGCAGAGTAATCCCACAGGCAGCAAACAGCCAGCCAGCCCAGCACATTGGAGAGCCGCGGATCATCCCTGGTGGGTTCAGAACACTGTAGAGGTAATCAGGAGTAATGAACACGTTGCCCCCGCCACACCGGAGTGCAACGGGGGCAACGTGTTATCAAAGTGGGCCTGGGTAGATTTGAACTACCGACCTCACGCTTATCAGGCGTGCGCTCTAACCAACTGAGCTACAGGCCCCAAGGAGCCCGGAAACCTATAGTTTTCAATGAGTTCACTCAACCAACCCGCCCCTGATAGGAGGCGAGCTCTGATCAAGTTCTCAACTCTGGGTATTCGGGTCAGTCATGGCGACTCCAAACCGCTCCAGCACTGGAAGCGTACTCTCGAAGTCGTAGAATGTAAGCTGCTGAATCCGCAGCAGTGCACGACGCCAACCCAGGTACGCATCAAGAAAATTGCTCGCTGTGTCCGACTCCCTCTGGAAACTTTGTATCAGCTCCAAGGCCGAGATCGAGCCTTCCCCGTACAAATCGATACTTGACGCTGACAGATCATTCGCCAATGCCAGATTACCTTCCATTGCCAGTGTGCGCGCTTCAAATTCCTCTACATTTCGTACTTGATTCCGAACTTGTGAACGGATGTCCCGCTCTGCTTGTTCAATACGAAGCCCGACTTGATCTAGCCCGATTCGGGAGGATGCGATGCTTGCACTACGTTGTCCCCAATCCCAGATAGGTAGGTACGCATTTACGTCTATTGTGTAGGTATTTGACGGCCTATCCCACATCTGCCTAAAAGCCGGATCCTGCATCTCTCGCCCATAACTGAGTGCGAGATCCATCCTAAAGCTACCCCTGCTTCTGGTGTTCTCCAGACTGATCTCACTTTCCCTATAGGTAATGTTCAGTTGCCTCATACGCGGCGTGAGCTGCAACGCAAATTGTGTGGCCTGCTCTATGTCAATGTCGATCGGCCGAACATTAATAAGGGGTGTGAGAGTAATCGAGTCAGATGGGGAGAGGTTTAGGGTGGTCGTTAAACTCGCAGCCTGAAGTCGGAATTGGCTTTCCATCTGTTGCACCTGCTCCACAGCGTTAGCCAGTTCCACTTGGATTTGGCCTAGGTCAATTACTCGTGTCGTATCTGTTAATGCCAACTCCCCTGCAGCCGCGACGGCTTCTGTAAGATTGGCCACCAGAGCCTCATTGATGATCCTTTGATAGGCAGACTCGAAGAGTTCAAAGTAGTCCCCCGACAGGTCATCAACGATTTCGACAACGTCTTCATAGAATTCCAACTGGGTGTCCTCAAGGTCGAGTTCCGCTTCCTCAAGATCGTTCTTGAGGCCATTTGCCTGGAAGAAAGGCTGAGTGTATCTGATGAAGTAGCGGTTGTAGTACCGCAGGTCTTTATCACCATCAGGTTCCGTCTGTGCGTAACGGTAGACCCTGTTGTTAAGTGACAGATAACCATTCGTTGGGTAACCGAAGAGGACGATGGGTTGGCGGATTGACAACTCAGCCTCAAGACGCCGTGAGTCCTCATGAATGATCTCATCCCGCTGAAGAGTAGAGTTCCACTTCGTCTCTGAAATCGACTTTAAATCTGGCGCGGAGAGATTCAAATCCACCCGTGAACGCAGTCTTGCACGCTGCGCTTGTAAACGGAATCTAGTGCGATCGACACCCATATTCAGCTGGCGCACTCTGTAGCTGTTGCTAAGCGCCAAGTCTACCATTCCCTCAAGCGTGAGATTCACGACCCTGCCCTGAACTTGGGCATGGACTGACTCACCAATCATCTGAGAAACGATTAATAGCGCACAGATCACAAGCAATTTCAGCTGTATCTTACTCAAATCCATCTCAATATCTCCACCAGAAATTATTCTTTGACCCGAACACTCAGGTACACCCTTATATAAAGACCCCAATGAACCCTAGAATGTTAATAAATACTTCCGTAGGCCACTCACTCAGTGTTGGCGCTAGCTCTGCCCCATGATTGCTTAACCTGGGAGCCTCAGTGATAGATGCAGGTGATCACCGACTCCTAGGTGACGAAGTGAATGGAAGCCAAATGCCCAAAATCCAAGTTCGATGGCACGATTTCTCCATTCCGACCTATTGTCTGTCACTACGTCAAGCGAATGAATCAGGTCATCCGTCTGCACGAAATGAAGATTCGCTTCATTAACCGATAAGCCCATCAGGCAGTGTAAAAGCACTCGGGTCAAAGACAATCACCGGACTTGCAGCTAAACGCAGCAGCGGATGAATCATCTGGTATTCTTCGCGGATCTCATCCGGGACTACACTTGTACTCGCAACATACAAGACGGCATAACCCATTATAGATGAATGCGATCGTGATCGTGCCCCGGATAAGCATACGCCGGATCTTTCGGACCATTCCGCGCCCAGGGATAATGACCCAAGCTCCTAGGAGTAAGAGCGGCACAGTCATAACCACCGCACAGACTAGGGATAGTGATGCGCCAGGGGCCCATGTGTGGTAGGAAAAGACACTACTCCTGACGAGTATTGTAAATAGAGTGGCGACGAGAATTCCCATCCCCATCACCCAACTCACTGATCGCTTTAGGAGGCTGCCGGGATGATGAATCATCCCGATTCCACCCTTCTATCAGGCCATATCAAGCGGATCACTCGATAGGAGGCACTGCTTCCATAAGCAGTCCAAAAGCTTGATTGAGTGCTTGTCCGCCAGGTCCTGAACCTGTGTACTTGCCTAGCCGCACGACCACAAGGTCATGAGTCGGAATAATAGTTGTACTCTGTCCACCCGCGCCTCTCATACTATAGGCGCTCTCGGGCAGCCCCTGACTACCCTGACCGTTCACCCAAAAGAACGCTCCACCATATTGGAGTCGGCCGTCCGAAACCCACGTCGGAGCAAGCGTTGAGGCGTATTCCACGTAGCCTTCAGGCAGAATGCGTTCGCCATCCCAAACGCCATTCTGCAGGTAGAGGTTGCCGAGCCTGGCCCAATCACGTGCCGGCATAAATGCGAGCCCCTGACCAAGGAAGTTGCCCTGGGGATCGGTCTCAATGAGTCCATCCCTGATCCCAATTTTATCAAAGAGATCACGCTGCGGGAACGAGTGATAGTCCTGCCCTCGGCCCTCCACTCCAAGACGAATGAGATAGCTAGTCAGAACTGGGTCAGTGTTCCTGTAGCGCCCGATTGTATTGGGAGGCCACTCTTGCGGGCGTGTCGCAGCCCACTCGTAGGAATTCGATGTCGCTGTATAGAGAT
>Ga0310121_10004636_pt1 | contig 12041 bp, 11 predicted proteins | sample CB27_Tmax_986_MG_FD_203504 | JGI IMG/M metagenome (GOLD analysis project Ga0310121, IMG submission 203504) | Marine microbial communities from Western Arctic Ocean, Canada - CB27_Tmax_986 | ecosystem: Environmental > Aquatic > Marine > Oceanic | place: Canada: Western Arctic Ocean | collected...
GCGTATGTTTTCATGAGCGCCTCCATACGACTGCAGCGATACCGTGTCGAAGCCGCGTCTTTGCCGATCAGCTTTTGACGCGAGCCGGCGACGATCGAGTCGCACAGGTAATGATTGGACCGGCTGAACGTATCTCCGCAAATGTGGTCAACCCGGCCGGGCATCGCTTCGATCACCGCTTTGTCGCCCGTGGCATCCGCAACAAGAAAAATAAATGAACCGGCCTGCTGGATGCGTTTTACATACGAAAGCGCCTGTTTCACGGTCTTGTGCCGCAGGATCTCCGCGATGATCACGTACGTCGGCAGGCCGACGACAGGTTGAATCTGCGGAAAGTAACCGGATCCCGTCCACATCAGCGCCACGCCGTGCTCATTAACGCCCGCGCCCGCCCACAGTCCCGGATAGTGATATGTCACCATGCGGGGGCTTCCGGTCATGTTCAGCTTCAGCAGGCCTGCCCAGGGGTACTTGGGTGTGCTCCAATCCCAGTTCATGGCGACGATCGGACGGTCGCCGCGCGAGGCGGCGAAGGCGGTGCAGTGCTTGGTGTGCACGATCTCTTCGTGCAGGGCCAGCAGTGTCACATGCTCGAGGGACAGGTGCGCGCCTTTGGCCATGCCCTTCATGAAGCGCGCCGCCACCGGCGCATCTTTCTCCACGTGTCGCCAGCAGCGGCGGGCGTATCCGAGCCGCTTCCTGTCCGGCTCCAGTTCCATCCTGCAAAAGCCCATGATCTGCGACTCGAACGCCTCGCCGTACGCGGCACCGCAGTCCATGGCGCTGCCGCGAAATGTATCAATGGCGAGTTTTTTGTGTCCCATACTGTCGTCCGTTCACACTCTGTTTCAGTTCACGAGGAGGTACACATCATCGAAACCTGATCGAATACAGATCGGCGTCCTTCAGCACGAACCGGAACCGCACGGGCGTGCCGGCCCATTTCCCGAGGTCCGGATTGTTCTTCCAGAGCATGGGCTGCTCCAGCGAATCGCCGTACATCACTTCCGAATCGTCGAGGGCGAAGCCGGGCAGCGGGATGCCCTGGGCGTCCTGCACCTCGACCTGCACGCTGCCGGCGGCGGAGGTCGAGTAGTTCATCACCAGCTCGGACCCGGCAAAAACCAGCGGATGCGTGAGCATATCTCCCCCGTACAGGGGCGCATTCACAGATACGAAACCGTCCACGCGAAGAGTGTACCGCCGCAATTGGCTCGGCCCCGACCGCAGGAACGCCTCCGTCAGGTACATCGAAAGTTCGTTGGGAGCGCCGTCGATCGGCGAGGCCGTTTCCAGCATTCCGATCAGCACGAAGTTGTCCCAGTACGTCCAGTTGTCTTTCGTCCGCAGTCCAGGTCGGATAAAGGACTCCGGCCACATCGAGAAGTGTTTTCCGTCGCGGCTGCACATCAGCATGGCGTCGGTTATGACCGTTGCCTCGCGATCGGAAAACTGCGCAGCGCGCCTCCGCCGGTGCTCGAGCTCCGGCAGCGCTTCGACCGCCTCGGTCCATCCGCGGTCGATGTATCGCATCGGGAATCCCAGGATCAGGTGGGGAGCGCGGTGGTACGGCTGAATACTGTTTTCGTAGAGTTCGTTCAGGCGGCCCGGGGAGTACGTAATGAATTCCGCCTTGGACCAGTTCACGAAATCCTTCGAGGTGCTGGTGACGATGTCGCGCCCGTTGTCGAGACCGTCCACGGTCAGCCCGGTTCGGTCATCCGTCTCCACGTTGGGGGTGCTGAGCTCTTCCAGGTCCGCCTGGTATGCGGCGATGCGACGGTGGCGAAGGTAGGCTCGATATTCGCCCCGCGGCGCGTCCCAGAACGCCATGTGCTGCGAGTCGTACCCCTCGACGACGGGCTCGGGCACGAGCTTTCGCCATTGGATCCCATCCGGCGAAGCGAACGCGGACACCCTGCCGGTCATGCCGCTGATGCCTTTGTACCGCTGGTCCGCCGGCACGCCCGGCCGGGTATCCTCGAACGGGCTGAAATCACCGGCGCAATTGTCGCCGATCTCCGGGGGCAGGATCACGTTGTTGTCGCGCGTGCCGGCCACCTCGAACAGCCCCACGGACGGCCGGGTCCAGGTGATGCCGTCATCACTCTCCGCGTAACAGCCGAAGGAGCCGCGGGTGTCCACGTCGACAGGCGGGTTGCCCCGGTACTCCGGCGATCCATGCCTTCCGGCCTTGTAATAGAGGCGGTAGCGGCCATCGTCGGTCTTCAGGACGGACATTCCGCTGGTCCAGTTGCCCTCCCAGGGCCGGTCAAACACCATGGAGACCTCCCGCGGCACGGGATGATGCAGGCGCCGCTCGGCCCCGTGGAGACGATCAATGAGACCCTCATCGATAAAGAGCTCGAGCCGGGATCCGATGTCGAGTGCGCCGTTTGGGAGGTGGTCTGATTGGCTCATTGATCAATCCTTTCTCAGATGAACCTGTACGGATAGCTGACAACGAACCGCCTGTCGATCGAACAAACCATGGAGTCGGCGGTCTCCGCCGTGATTGCCCACCCATGAAATGAAGAGGGCAAGGTGAGCGGTTGAAACGATCGATTCTCACACCGAAGTGTATTTTTCGGACTTCGCCAGCCGCCTTTCCTGCTCTTTCCATTCCATCGGAAGAGCAAATACGACGGGGACCGCCGACTCCAGGGCTGGAGTGCCCGATCCAGAACAGGGCTAGCAAGTGCGGCGGTTGGGTCTACTCCACTTTGAAATTCGAGTCATCTACATCTTCTTTGTACAACGACTGCACATGTCCATCCACAAAGGCCGCGCTGAATCGCTCGTCGGCGTGATAGCGAACACCCAACGTTGGGCGTGCCCAATACCAGCCGTGATTACGGTCCGGACTTATGAGGTAGTTCCAGGAATCAGCAAACGTGATCGTTCCGGCCGGCTTCGCGACGTCCTCCATTCCAACCTTCCTGTAGTTGTGATTGGGACTCGTGCCCCGATTGATTCCGTAACTCTGGTGATTGACGCCGTTGATTATTCCATCCAACAAGGGGCAATCATAAACGGAACCCAGTCCCCGTGACGGCCCGTAAAGTATGTTCTCTCCAATGTAGGGCCCTGCAAAAAATGGAGTGTAGTGAATCTCACGCCTGAGGCCGTCGTATTGCCAGGTTGGACCGTCTGCAATGCCGTCATTGTTCCTGTCCCTGTAGTCGTAGTGAGGGGGGAAGACCCCATGATCACTCAGGTACAAGACCGCGGCTAGTTGGATCTGCTTCAGATTGGAAGCGCATATGACGGTTCGCGCGGCTGTCATCGCGTTCTTCATCGCAGGCATAAGCAGGGCGGCCAGCACGGCGATGATCGCGATCACCACGAGCAATTCGATCAGCGTAAACGCTCTGCGTTCGCACTTTTTAAGCGCGCCTTGGTCAGACCCCCACGAGCTTGCTCGTGGGTGAAATAGTTCAAAAGCTATGCGAGGAGTATAACAAGAAAGGAGCCTGGATTGAGCGAACGGAGAATCTCCATTCTCTTTTTCTCTCCATTCAGGCTCTCTTTGTGGTCTGTGTGCGGCCATAGCGACTAAAATGAGTTATTCACAGGGTCAAACGCGAATGGCACTGCCATTCGAGACTGACCTCAGGTTTGATTAGACCTCAAAGGTCTTATGAAAACAAATTGTGGTGAATCAGGATCTTGGAAGCAATTCTGCATGATGTTCAGTCTATCGCACTTCGAAACTCGAGTCAGCCACATCTTCTTTGTACACGGACGCGTCTGCCAAGCAAACTGACGTCTTAACGCCTGGACCAAGACAAAAGCAATCTCCGAATCGAATAAAAAGCAAAAGAATTATCACCGTTCACGGGGTCAAACGCATGGATACAGGGGGGGCTTGATCTTTGTTCGCTAAAACCGCGGGAATATAGCCATTCGTGTTACTCGAAAATGGTGTTTCTGATCCTGTTTATGGCCGATTTGACCAGGGTTGCTGAATGGTTCGGTTCCTGTATGATTCGAGGCATGGATGTCATTGTATCCACCGACGTGGTTGCCCGGACGGTACTGGGGGAAGTGCCCATCGAGAAGCTGGGCGTCGCGCTGCCCCACGAACATGTCATTCATCGCATCAGCATCCACTCGGGTAAGGCGGACAACACGATGGTCGATGTCGCCCTGCTGGCCGAGGAGTTGCGGCAGTTCAAAGCAGCGGGGGGGGGGACGATTTGCGATGTGACGCCGGTGAACGTGGGGCGAGATCCGGCGGCATTGCGCGAGGTCAGCAGGCTGTCGGGGGTGCATATTGTCTCGGCGCTGGGGCTGTATCAGCTCGACGTGTGGACGGCTGATATGCTGGCGATGTCACGGGCGGAGTTAGCGGACTTTTTGATTCGAGAGAGCCAGGGGGCGTTCAGCGGAGTCGCGGCGGGGTTTCTTGGAGAGATTGCCTCGCACAACGAGCCGGAGCACGCGGACTGGCGGAAGTATCGGCTGACGGAGAAAGAGGTCGAGGTATTCGAGGCGGTGGCAGACGCCCAGCGGGCGACGGGGCTGTGGATTTCGACGCACGCCAGCCATGGCCGGCACGGGGTGGCGCAGTTGCGTTGCCTGGCGGACGCCGGGGCGGATACGTCGCGGGTGGTGGTCGGTCACTGCGATTCCCAGCACCACGACGACCCGACCCTGGACTTCGACTACTACAACGAGCTGCTGAAATTCGGGGCGATGCTGGAGTTCGACATGTTCGGCTGGGTCGAAGAGACGGGACCGGACGAAGTACGGTGCGAACGAATTGCGGAGTTGGTACGGCAGGGACACACCGACCGGATTCTACTATCTACAGACACCTGCCGGCTGTCGCAGTTGCGCCGCAACGGCGGGCGCGGTTATGATTACTTGTTCACGCACGTGCTACCCGGTCTGCGCCGGGCCGGCGTCGGCGAAGACGATCTTCAAACCATGACCGTCACCAACCCCGCCAGGATTCTCACATGATCACGATCCACGAAACCGGGGTCATCTTCCGGAACCCGCTGCCTAACATCGTATCAGTACAGGCGCAGTTTCCCGGCTTCTGCAGGCTGGCAGAGGACGACATCATCTGCGTGTACAAGCGCGGAGCGGTTCAGATGGCAGTCGAAACGGACTACGCCCTGGCGCGCTCGGCGAACGGTGGCATTACCTGGAACGACGAAGGCGTCATCTGGGACCGTAGCAACGATGATCGGCCGTACAGCTACGGGTACGGGTATCCGCTGCTGCTGGATAACGGCGACATACTCCTGTCGGGCTACCGGTGGGATCGTTCGGTCTCCGACGCTGACCTGAACATCTATCATCCGGAAACGCTCGGGGCCGTGCCCTGCGACACCGTGTTGTTCCGTTCGAGTGACCGGGGGAGGACGTGGAGCCCGCCGCAGGTCGTGCCGGGACCGGAGGACGTCGCGATGGTGAATGCGTCGGGGCGGATCGTGAAGCTTCGCGACGGGCGTCTCATGCTGCCAATGGAAAGCTGGAAAGCCTGGGACGACCCCGGGCCGGTCAAGCAGCGTTCGCTGGTGGCGTTCTCGAAGGACGGCGGTGAAACTTGGGGCCACTTCACCACCGTTGCCATGGACCCGACGTACCGCATTCTGCACTGGAACGGCATGTTTAACCGCATCGGCGAGAATCGCATCCTCGTCATGTACTGGAGCAAGGACTCAAAGACGGAACATGACCTCACGATCCGCGCAGCCTGTTCGGAAGATGAAGGCAAGACGTGGCGGCCGACGTATGACACGGGCCTTGTCGGGCAAATGGGTTGCACGATCGACGTGGGCAACGGGCGGGCGATGGCGATCTTCAACCGCCGCGACGAGCAGAAGCCGGGCGTATGGGCGGCGATCTCCAGCGATGGAGGGCAAACCTGGCCTGGGGATGGCCACACCTGTCTCTGGGACGCCCAGGGCCGCACACTGTTAGGCAGCGCCGACAAATCCAATCGCAGCCGCAGCATCTACGACGAAGGTACAATGGCCTTCGGGAAACCCGATGTGATCCACCTCGGTGGCAACCGGTTTCTGGCGGGCTTCTGGGCGACAGCCGACTTTGTCATGCACGTGAGGTTTGCGTGCTTGACCATTGGGTAAGCGCTCGGGATTCTGAGTGTTCACTGAAGTTGCGGGCCGGGCTCGCGATCACGAGGCAGGGGTTCTGCCGGCCCCGTGTTGTCGGCAATGATCGGCGCGATGGTTCGTCTTGCAGATCCTGGCCAGTGTACGACTTCCGCCCGGGCAAGATTGGAGATCTGTCGCTGGGTCTGCGGCTTCAGTTGTGAAAACATCGGGTGATACCAGATGGTAATGACTGTTCGTTCATCGTCCGAATCATTGCCGTGCGAAGCATGAAGTGCGCGACCGTCACCCAGTACCAGGTCGCCCGCTTTCGCGGGCACATCGATCTCGCCTTCTGCGGTGCTATACATCGGTGAGCTTGGATCCGCCATGCTGCGTGAATGGTCGGTGTGGGCCACGCCAAGCTCATCATGCAGGCGATGCCGCTTCCTGTGTGAGCCGGGGATCACCCTCAGGCATCCGTTTTCCGGGGAGGTGTCCGTGAGATAGAACATGGCAAATAACTGCGGCGAAATGAGCGAATAAGCGCGGGGCTCACCCGACCACATCGTGCAGTCCTGATGCCAGAAAAGGCGCGGGCTATGCGGAGGCTTGCTGATCAAATATGCTCGAGAGAACTTACTATCGTCAAAGCCCAAGCGGTCAAGCGCCTCGAACGTTCCGGGCCAGGCGACGAGATCGACTAATCCAGGCAGATCACGATTGGCAACCATTGAGCCGGTCGAGTTGTGCTCACGACGATGTTCGGCGCTTAATCCTGAGATAATCGATTGGGCGTACAATTGTACCCGCTTAAGCATTTCAGGATCGAGAACATGAGGGATCACGCATACGCCATCGCGCAGGAGCTGTTCACGTTTATCGCGCCATCGCGTGGTTTCATTGGTCATGACGTACCGTCTCCTTCTGAAACGACGCCAGCTCATCTCGCGTCGGCAGTCCGTCGATCACCCCGAGGTGCTGCACGGCGAAGGCCCCGGCGTAGTTCGCCAACTGAACGGCGTCGCTCAATGGCTTGCCTTCCGCAAGGCTCACGGCGAGCGCTGCGTTGAAGCTGTCGCCCGCGCCAGTGACGTCGACCGCTTTGATGTTCGGAACTGCAGGCACGGTGGTGGCTTCTTCGGGCGTAACGACAAGAGATCCTTTTTCGCCGAGCGTCACGACGAGGCACGAAACGCCCTCACCGAGGAGTTTTTGTGCCAGCTCCAGCGTGGGGGTTGAATCGTCGGGCGGTCGGTCGAGCAGAATGCGGACCTCGGTTTCGTTGGGCGTGAGAACGTCAACGTGCTGGAGGATCTCAGTCGAGCCCGTCTGCGCTGGCGCGGGATTCCACACCGTCTGAACACCGTGCTTGCGCGCGAGAGCCATAGCGCGTTGCACGACGGGAAAGGGGACCTCAAACTGTGACAGGAGCAGGTCACTTCCGGCGATGAGATCCTCCGCCGCATCGACGTGCTCAGTTTGCATTTCGAGGTTGGCGCCGAGATGGCCGACGATCCAGTTGTCGCCAGAGGGAATGAGGTGGACGACGCCGACGGCCGTGTTGACGCCCTCGATGCGGTGAATGTGATCGAGCGCGATCCCTTCCTTCTGGAAAGTGTCGAAGGCAACTTTCGAAAGCAGGTCGTCGCCGACGCATGCCAGAAGATTGACGTCGGCGCCGAGCCGGGCTGCGGCGATAGCCTGATTGGTACCCTTGCCGCCCGGCCCCATGTCGAATTCGTCGCCGATGAGGCCCTCCCCGATGACCGGCATGCGGGGAACACGAATCGTCAGACCGACAACGAAGCTGCCAACGATGACGATCTTTGCCACGCCTAGTCACGCTCCCAACGTCGTAACGAGAACGGATTGATGTTTCTGCGCTCCGCTACCGGTTTGACATTGGCGAAGCCCGAGTCGTAGGCCGCGCGATGACGGGCGCGGAGGTCGTGGAAGACCGAGGCGTCGGTGATGACGTCTTCCGGGCGTTTCTGACTACGTACGAGAAAATCCTTCGCCGGGGGATAGCAGGCCGCGGGGACCGACTCGCGGTCGGAGGTCTCGTGTTCGTCCTCGACTCGAGCGCGAGAAGCGTTGTTGGGTAGCGCCGCGCCCTGATAACGCAGGTCCATGCTCCAGCGTACGCCGGCGCTCTTGTTCTCGAAGCTTGCGTGTGGTGTTCGATTGGTCATGAGGAGCACACCACCCTTGCGTACCGGAACCGGGATCGCCCTGGTGCCGCGAGGTAAGTCGGTCATGTCGATGGCGAGGTAGGTGGCTTCCGCGTTGGGCTGATGGCGGAAGACCTCTGATTCGTGTGCACGTGGCCGCAGGTAGAGACAGCCCGTTTCGAGAGTCGCGTCGACGAGTGGGATCCACATAGTCACGATAAGACCGTTGTCGCAGTCGGGCGCGAAGTAACCCGAGTCCTGATGCCATGGTACTTCGCCGCGCGGATCGCCGGGCAATTTGGGGCGCACGCGGTACACGCTGCTGGCGATGAGCTCCGGGCCGCAGAGGGATTCGGCGAGGTCGAGCAGTCCGGGATGGCGGATGAACTCGAAGATTGCCGGTCCGGAGAGCGCGCCGCCCGTGACGGCCGGGACGAGCGTCGAATCTTCGCGATCGATGGCGATCAGCTGTCGTTCGAAGCCGTGCGCCTCGTAGGTGCTCTCCAGCTCGCCCCGCTCGACGAGCTCCTGTGCCCGCGCGGTTACTTCGCGGATGATCTCTTCGATGACGGGCTGGAGGTCGGCCTCCGCGAGCGCCTTGTCCACGACGAGATAGCCCTCGCGATGGAAGGTGTCGATCTCTTTCCGGCTGAGGCCCTGGATGGTGCGTGGCATGGGTTCACAGTAGCAGAATGTCGGTCATCTATCCACTTTTATGACGACTGATAGGGATTTTCTTTTCCGCAATCTAGTGCACCGCGTCAAAAATATCTACCCTTTGGATTGGCCTCTTTTGGCGCCGAGGCGGATGCTTGGTGATCCGGGGGGTGGCTTATCACTGTTTGTCGCGGGTCGTCCAGTTCGACGGCGCGTCCTGGCAATCGTGCGGAATAAACAGGGTCCCTTCCTCGAAATGCTCCCGGGGCAGCAATCCCACGAACGAACGGTTCGCCGAGAGCTGCATCATATTCTGAAACCCGAACAGGTAGCGCAGGTTGGCCGGCTCGGTCACGATGAGGGCATCCAACCCGGCTTCGGCCATGGCTCCGCCGGCTCGCCGAACGCGCGCCTCGTATTCCTCGATGGCAAAGTCCGCGTACCGGATTTGTTTCCTCATGCTCGTTCCTCTCATATCGGGTGCAGTTGAACTCTCTATACGACATTTCTTGCTCACTGCGGAATGAATTCCGCGCTACGCGCACATGGATCGAACGCAATCTATCCGGATCGGTGATCAAGCTGGAATGCTACGTAGTATACAACAATACTGAAATTCCTCTTCGTTCTCTTCGTTGATTGGATCTCGATGCTCCGGGTGGTTTTTCTTTGTCGAACTTGTGCGTCGCCAATCGGATATCTTGGTGGTTTTCGCACTGACTGATCATGACATCCTGTCAGTGGACTATCCGGGTGTAGGTTTCCGGGTGGCGGTTGGCGAGGAAGTCTCCCGAGCCCGACCGCCACCGCTCTCGCAGTTTTGGGTCCAGGTCCACCAGGAGCATGCGTTCGTCGTTGTGATGCCGAGTGCTTTCGGCCAGCAACCGGCCATCGGGTCCTGCCGAAAAAGAATAACCAGGCCAATGATGAATCCCCTCGGCATCACCCAGGGCGGGCTCACAGCTATTCTCCTCGTCCCTGACATTTCCTGCATGATTGACGCCGAGGACAAAGACCCGATTATCGTAGGCTCGTGACGGCGCCCAGGCGAGCACCTGCTCGGCCCATTCTTCGGGCCCCTGGCGCCGGCCGCTGGAATCGCATCGGCCGGAGGCGAACGACATCAGCAATACATCCGCGCCGTCCAGGGCAAGACATCGCGCCGCTTCGGGGAACTCGGCATCCCAGCAGATCAGTGTCCCGACTTTCGCGAAGCCGAGGTCGATCACCGGCCAGGTCTTCCCCGAGGAGTAACACGAATGCCCATCTTTCCCGTGGTGCACTTTGGCGGCATAACCCAACACCCCCCTGGAGCCGACGAACACTTGTGCGTTAAGAAGATCGTCATCGGCCCGCAGCGCCATGCCGAGGCTGATGACTAGTCCGCATTCGCCGGCCACTGCCGTCAACTCAGCGCACATCGGCCCATCGAGTGTTTCGGCTTGCCCTCGTATCGTGCCCACGTCGTCGCAATAACCCTGCAACGCCACTTCGGGGAAGCAGACCAGATCCGCCTTTTTCCCGGCGGCGGTGCGCACCCATTGAATGATGCGCCCGAGATTCTCCACCGGCCGGGCAAAACGACTTTCAAACGAAATCAATGCCACGCGGCATTTGTTCATCTTCAGGCTTTCATGGGGATCACCCTTCGATGAAGGATTCATCCCGCAGAGCGTTCTCGATATCCTCCAGCCTCGGTCTCATCTCGGCCAGGAATTTACGATTTGTTTCTTCATCTTGCCCGGGCCGGGGGCGCCGCCAGACATAAGGGGCCTGGCCCCGGTCCCGCATCAGGGCCTCGAAATTGGGTTTGATCCCGCCGTACTTGAAGAAGACGTCGGCGTAGAGGAGGAACAGGTTTTGCAGTTCCTGGGCGCGCTCGATGTCCTTGTGGTTGACGGCGTCGTAGATGCCCAGGAACAGCCGGGGAAAAAGGTTGTAGTTCATCCCGATCCCGCCCGTGGCGCCGTAGAGGAGCCCGGGAAGCAGGAATTCGTCGTTGCCGTTGAACACGATCGTCTCCGGGTGGCGGCGCAGCACGCGACTCATGAAGAACAGGTCCCAGTCGCTGATCTTGAAACCGACGACACCGTCGATATCCAGAAGCGCGCTCATCTCCTCGGTCGTGAACCGGTGCCCCGAGTGCGAGGGGATGTAGTACACGAGCAGGGGCCGTTGGCCCGCGCTGGCGATGTCACTGTAATAGTTGATCAACTGGGCGTGGTCGCGGTTGACAGGGGGCATGCTGGACAGGGCATGAGCCCCGGCGGCGACGGCGTGCTCGGTCAGATCGATCGCGTCGCGGGTATTGGTGCATCCGACGTGAGCGATTACCTTCGCGTTGTGGCTGCGCGAGACCTCGATCGCGATTTCCACCGCCCGCTTGCGCTCATCGAGGCTCATGCTGTAGGCGTCGCCGGAGGCCCCGCAGACGTAAAGCCCGTGAACGCCCTGATTGAACAGGTTCTCCGCCAACGCTGCGAAGGCGTCCTCCAGAAAACGGTCCGCCTTGTCGCAGGGACTGGCGATGGCGGGGAAAATTCCCTTCAAGTCCATGTGATACTAAGGCGAACCCGGCGTCACGCGGTAGTTCTTTGAGGTGGAAGTGTCCGAGGGATCGAACAGCGTCATGCCGCAAGCCATGCCCGCAACAATAAGACCTAGTAGTTTTCTCATGCCCCACTTTCCTTATTTCGTAGGTTTCCCCGAACAGGTTGCTCACGCCGGCACGTTCCTTCGCTGAACGTTTCTTTTCGGCGTCCTGAATACGCCATTCATTGTCCATAGTGCCGTCTTTTTGTCAAACAGAACCTTTCGAATCACCAAACCCCGCAAAGCCTGACCGGGAAAGCATTATACCGAAACCAGATGATCATCGGGCGAGGTCGCGCATCGCGCTAAAATCTTCAAAGCTCAGATTCGCGCTGATGGAGTTGCTGCACGCGTCTCTTCCCCGTAGGTTTGAAGTGTCCGCGGAGCGCGCTTCCGCGCATTCGCGCCCGACCTTGGACTGGGTTACGAACGCGACGGATGGGGCGCTGCTCTGCATCTACAACGTGACCCGAACTCCTCAAACCAATCTTGTACTTGAACTGGACTGGGACCAGATCAAGTCTCCGGGGGCGTTGGAGGTGATAGACGC
>Ga0310121_10004638_pt1 | contig 12038 bp, 8 predicted proteins | sample CB27_Tmax_986_MG_FD_203504 | JGI IMG/M metagenome (GOLD analysis project Ga0310121, IMG submission 203504) | Marine microbial communities from Western Arctic Ocean, Canada - CB27_Tmax_986 | ecosystem: Environmental > Aquatic > Marine > Oceanic | place: Canada: Western Arctic Ocean | collected...
ATGCACATCGACAGTCCTCCACCGCGGCAGGCGCATGAGCCACATCTGCTAAGCGGTAGGCCACATTAACCACAGTCCATCCGTCCTCCATGTACGGCAGAAACGTCAACGCCGAAGATTCTTTACTGCCGTTTGTCCATCCACCACCATGGAAATAGATAAGCGTCCTATTTGGTTCTGACGTTGACCGTGCCTGATAAACATCCAACTTCAACTCATTTCCACCCGCTCTCAAATACGTCAGGTTTGGAATCAATCGGTAATTCCCCGCGACTCGAACAAATGCATTGGATTCATCCACCTGTGAATATCCAACTTGACCCGCACCGAGAATCTGAACGACCGTCGCCGTTATCACTACAAACAAGTTCCGCGTCATAACCATCCTCTCTTTCTCTGTACCGAGAAGCTTCACTCAAATGAATTCGACTCGGCAAGCACGCTTGACTTATCAAATTCATCCACTATCTCTTGCCCAATCAATTCTTCCAGTACATCTTCTAGAGTAACGATACCTTCCGTGACTCCGAACTCATCCGCAATCGCCACCATATGTCGCCGACGTTCAAGAAACAGACGCAGGAGTCCGTCAAGCGGTACCGACCGCCGTAACACTTGCAACGGGTGCATTAAATCAGCAACGGTTAACTCAAAGCGATCATTGGCTACAGCTTTGAGAATATCCACCTTATGAACAACTCCGATGCACCGCTTCGAACCGACGTCGCATACCGGTACCCGACTGAATTGCTCGAGGTCAGGCTCCCGGAACGCCTCTCGAACTGTCACGGTGGGCCCGAACCTGAATACCGAGCGGATGGGAGTCATCACATCCGCCGCGTTTCTCTTTTCCAGCGAAAGAACATTTTCGATGACGCGTGCTTCATCAATGTTCAACTCGCCAGACCGAAGTCCAAGCCCCACCATGGCAAGCAATTCGTCATCCGAAGTGACCGTTTCCCGATAACCAGTTCCGACGAATCGAGTTACCAATCGAGTCAGAGCCAGTACGGGATAAAACAAGACGACCAGCCCTTTCAACGGCCGTGCAACAACCGACGCAAGTGGACGCGCATAGACCACGCCCACTGTCTTCGGCAGTACTTCTGCGAATATTAAGACTGTCAACGTAAACGCAGTCGAAAAACCCCAAACGCCAATCGTTGAATTACCAAATACCGAAGCCGCCAGTGCGCCAGCCATCGCTCCACCGCCGGTATTGGCGATAGTATTCAAGGTCAAGACTGCAGCGATTGGTCGATCGACCTCTCGTCGGAGTTCCTTAAGTATGGTCCCTGACGTTCGACCAGACCGGTCAAGGGATTCCACAAAACTTGCGGGCACTGAATAAAGAACTGCCTCAAATAACGAACACGCTGCCGACGTTAGAACCACTGCCACCACCACCGCCAAAAACACAACTTCCATTAGAACAACTCCACTTTACGAACGAAGTATCGATCTTTGACAGGCTCGCCCTTTGCACGCATAGCTACACTCACCGCCTTGCCACTGAGGTCATGTTCCTCTTTGAAGGAGAAATCATTTTTTCAATTTCCCAAGTCAAAACTCGCCAGCACATTGCGATTCCTTACGTAAAGCCTCCCATGGGCGAGCGCAGGATATGCTCGAACTACCGGAGCCAATAATTGAGCCCTAGCCGTTACCCGAAAATTGGCTTCCGTCGCCTTCGCAAGAATCAACTCCCCGGACTCTCTCACGATGACGAGCAAATCTCCTGCTAAAGTCACTGATCCCGCACCAAAGTTGTCCTCACTCCACGCAACCTCTCCCGTATCAAATCTGACTGCACGAAAACTCGGGCCGTATTCTTGCCTACCGTGAAACCCATAAAGATAGCCGTCGTGATGAACGCTGGTTACATAGTGGTTCGAAAGAGAATCGTCTGACGTCCAGATCTCCTTCAATTGCAAATCATCGACCTCGAACACCCCTGCACCAGTCCCGTATTGAGCGGACACAAAGATCCGATTCCCAATAACAATTGGGGTCGCCGCATTAACGGAAGCACGAATTCTTGCGCGCCAGCTTCTTTCGAACCGTGTCCGTCCAGTCGCTGGATCAAGTCCCACGAGGTTGTTTCGTGTAAACAATATCGCATGTCGTACTCCGCCAAATGTGGCACCAACAGGGGATGAATAACTTGCTTCCTCACCTCTGGCTGTCCAAAGTACATCACCGGAGTGAACATCAAATGCCACAATTCCGGCCTCAGGTCCTCCAATATTTGCAATGAGCCGGCCGTCCTCAACCAGTGGTGTCCCTGCGGCGCCAAAAAACGCCTTTGCGACCCGAAACCTCATACGGGCATCTATGTGCCAAAGTTCTTTGCCCGTCAACAACTCAACCGCATGGAGTTGACCTTGCGCACCAAAGACAAAAACGCGGCCGTCGACAACGACCGGAGCGGAACGCGGCCCCTCATCAAAGCCAAAATCGTCGCGGTACCCCGTTTCATAGGAATAGCGCCAAATGAGATCTCCGTTTTGAGTGTCGATGGCGTCAAGTACTTCCAACCCTCTCTCTCGATGGAACATCAAAAGACGGTTTCCAACCACCACTGGCCCCGCAAAGCCTTCTCCCACCGGACGCCTCCACAGCTCCGTCGGTCTACCATCTAGCCATTCCTCGGCTAATCCGGCTCCATCGTAATGACCATCTCTCTCTGGTCCCAGAAACTGAGGCCAATCTTGAGCTGTTACCAAAAATTCACCAAACAAACTGATCGAGATAACGAAGCACAGCCACGTCGCGAAAGTTCTCATTGAACACTCCTCCGGTTCATCATCTCGGAATCACCTCGCGTCGAATCGCTTCTCCTGCAACGTCAAGATACCCCACTTGCGACTCTAGTCCAGTACGGTCCAAAATTTCTTGAATCTCAAATTTCCCACTTGGTCCTGTTACGTCGAGTATCTCGCACAGGCATTTGAGAACACATGGCTGGAGGCGCCATAGTGGAACGTGGACGTCACGCCGAGTCGATAAATCAAATCTCCAACCTACCAACAATATATCTATTTCACGCAAAAGACCGTCCGAGATGTGTAGAGAATCCAAGCATCTGTTCTGTCCAATAATCCTCACCACTCCCGAACTATGTGAAAGCACTCGACATGGCCTTAAGCGAAGGCTTGCTGAACAAGCGGAATCACATTCGCGAGCGCAGTTTCACACGGCACAGCAACAACTCGAAAACAGTCGCGAATTGGAAATAAATATTTTTCCCCCAAATCCCAGGATCCTCCAGACGTAACTATACTTGGGACATTATGAAAAAACGTAACGGCCGCTGTTCCTTTAATTCTGTCATTCCTCTACTCATCTTTCTAGTTCCGATTCTGGCTCCGCGGTCGGGACAGACACAGGACTTCAGTCCTGTTCATATGATCGAAGTCGAAGGTGAAGGAGCTAGATATTGGCCGCGGTGGCGGGGACCATCCGGACAGGGAGTTGTCACGGGCACGGAATACGTCGACCACTGGTCGGACTCAGAGAACGTGATATGGCGAACTGAGGTCCCGGGCAGTGGGAACTCGTCACCCATTGTTTGGGAAGACCGAATCTTTCTGACATCCGGTCGAACTGGTGGCCGACAATTATCCATTCTTTGTTTTCGACGTTCGGATGGCGAACTTCTTTGGGAGACTGATGTTGCACCTGGTGGAAGAGAATACACGCACCCGAAAAACGGACCTGCAGCTGCGACGCCCATAACCGACGGAAAGTTCGTGTACGCGTCTTTCGGCTCACGTGGCATAGTCGCAGTTGATTTCAACGGAAACCTCATCTGGCACACCGAGATAGGGTCGATCGACAACTATCACGGACCCGCTGGGTCTCCTTTGCTCTATCAAGAAAAACTTATCATTTATCAGGACCAGAAAAGCAGTGGATTTGTCGCTGCATACGATACGTCAACCGGCGAACAACTCTGGCGAACGTCCCGACAAGCGAGTGTCGGTTGGGGCACTCCGATCGCCATTCGCGTAGGGGACCATGATGAATTGATTGTGAGTAGCCAAACCAACGTAAAAGCATATCGACCAGAAACTGGAGAGGAATTGTGGAGTTGTGGAGGCAATCTCTTTGAAGTCATTCCTACGCCAGTCGTTGGGGCGGGATTGGTATTCTGCACTTCCGGTCGAGCAGGGCCAACGCTCGCTATCAGGCCCGGCGGCGACGGAGATGTGACGGAGACCCATGTGGCATGGAAAACGACCCGCGGTTCCCCTTTTGTCCCATCGCCCCTCGTATATGGCAACTACCTCTACACAATTAACGATATGGCGTCAATCGTTACCTGCTTCGAAGCAGCCACCGGAAGAGTAATGTGGCAGCAACGGCTCGGACGAGCCGCGAGAGAGGGTTTTTCCGCCTCTCCCGTTGCTGTCAATGGCAAAGTATTCTTTACGAACGACAGTGGTCAGACGTTCGTTCTTCGATCCGGACCGGAATTTGAATTAATTCGCACAAACGATATAGGCGCACGCACCCTTGCATCGCCCGCATTAGTTGATGGCCACTGGTACATTAGAACCGAGAACGAACTTTTAGCTATCGGCAACTCCGATTAGCTCTAGTGTGCCTACTGGCTATAAACATAGTCGACCGCCTTCTGTACTTTCGAAAAACGCAATCAAAAAATTGCAAGAGGATTTAACGGTGAGCCTGTACCTGTCCCCATCGCGAGTGGCGCGGCTATGAATAAAAATTCCCAGCGGTCCTGTCGAGAGGCCTCTTCGGCAACCGCCTCCAAGTCTAAATTGTCAAAAATCGGAATGCCCATCGCGACTAATGCCAGTAAGTGGCTTGGCTGTGTCACACCTTCTACCTGAGATGGAAGAACATCGCTGACTCCATCGCTACCCAACATCGCAACACCCCGTTTACGCAACCATGGAGCTACCGAGGCATGAAGCCCCGCCGACGTCTCATTCATCGGCCACGGACCGACAACCGAACGTCGAGCCCAGCGGCCGTTTCTGATCAGCACAATGTCACCACTGCTAACGGTAACGCCTGTCTCGCGTTCCCACGCTTCTAAATCCTCAACGTAAATGGGTGTACCCGGCTCAAGAAAGTCAACCCCTTTCAATTGAGCAATGTCTATCAGCACTCCGCGGCTAAGAATCCCTCGTTTGAAGTTGATAGTGCTCAGCTTAGAACACCCAGTGGCAGTCACTTCGTCATCACGAACATATCCGTTATACATTTTTCCTTCGTGCATCATGTGGCACAAGGAGTCCATATGCGAATGAGCATACCCATGGTACGCGAATGTATATCGATCACTTCGAAATGGCCCCGGACGATCAATGCCGAGCATCTCGTGGCCAATCGGCAACGTTGAATCGTCCGCGCGCTCAGTGAGGTAATTGTGCGAGAGCGAGACTGAAACACCTGAAACAGCCAGCGACAGCGCTTCCTATCGTTTCGCTGCAGTAATAAGATTGAGCGCTCCCTTTTCATCCTGTTTACCCCAACGTCCCCAATTCGAGAGTTCCGTCATCCATTCCTCCACCTGAACGCCTGTCACGGTATTGGATGATTGAGCAATCCCGAATGATGGGCTGTTGAAAACCAACCACAGCCAAAGAACAACGGCGAACACTGATTTCAACTCAACACATAATGCCTTTGTCATATCTCGTTCTCCAGTTTCGGACCGGATTGCTCACTAACCCTCGACCTTAATCGACTTCTTGAATCCGATAAAGTCTGGTCATCGTTCTGATGAAAAGACTCCCGTCAGCAATCGCCGGAGTGGCCATCGAAAACTCATCTAAACTATTGACGCCAAGAGCTTCAAAATCGACTCCCGCTCGAATCACAAACGTGTCTCCAGCCTCGCTTAGGGCAAATATCTTCCCGTTATACGCCCAGGGCGAAGCTGTGAACGCAGCACCTACCTGTGGCCGTTGACGCCCATAAACTTCTTGTCCAGTTTGAGCGTCATTGCACGAAAAAGCCTCTGTCCAATAAGTTGTAGGAATACTCTCCGTAGACTAAGGGCGAAGGATTGTAGGGGGCTAGTTGTCGTGATCAATTCGGTCCGCAACGCGTTTCTCCAGACGAAAGGCGTAGACCAATTTGTGCCTTCGTCTCGATCTACGCGCCAAATCTCGGCACCGGTCTCCCTACTAAGTGCTAGAACATATGACTGTTCGTCATTGTCGGCCACGAGATAGATTCTTCCTTCATAGAGCACTGGTGAAGAAGCCATGCCCCACCCAAAACGCGTTTCAGTAGCTGGGAACAGGCGTGTCCATAGGACGTTCCCTTCCATGTCTAGACAGAACAAACCGATGTTCCCAAAATAAGCGTAAATGTGTTCACCGTCGGTTACCGGCGTTTCCGCAGCAAAAGTATTTTTCAGATGGCGTGCAGATTCCGGCACCCCTCCATGAACGACGCGACTCCAACGAAGGGACCCTGTGTCTACATCAAATGCGTAAACAACCCATTGATGCTCATCTGTAGGCGTCGGACGTTCCCCGCCTCCATACAATCCACCTGCCGGTGTTTCAACTCCCTGACTACTGACAACTGAAGTAACAATAACCGTGTCATCCCAAACAATCGGCGAACTCCAGCCCAGGCCAGGCACATCAGAGACCCATACAACATTGTCAGTAGTACTCCAGGATTCAGGTAGGTCAGGGTCCTCCGACGTCCCAAGTGAACCAATGCCGAGAAACTGAGGCCAACGGTCCTCTGATCCGCTGCCCTCCGTGTTAATCGAAATATTCAATAAACTCGCACACATCAAAAGAATCCAGTGAGATCTCTTCACCACAGCTCCATGTTTTACGTTTAACGGTCGATCATTCTAATCATTCAAACCACGCGAGCAGACCCTATCCCAAAGACATTTAGAAGAGCACTGCCGCCCAATCAAAAAAACCGTTCTGGTCACATGTAAGATACGCTGGTGATCTGGAAACATCGCCTTTCCAAATAAGGCAATGCTAATCAATGACTAGCTCATCATCACTCTGTTTCCGCTCCGCCGTCGAACTCTCGCGAATGATCGCACACCGTAACATCTCTGCGGTCGAGTTACTCGAGGCTCACCTCAAACAGATCCACAACTTAAATCCAATCCTTAATGCAATTGTCACACTCGAGACAGATCGCGCCTACGGTCTAGCCAGAAAGGCTGACGAAACACTATCGCGCGGTGGATCTATCGGCCCATTACACGGACTACCTATTGCTCACAAGGACCTCACGTGGACGAAAGGGATTCGCACGACATTTGGCTCGAGAATCTTCGAGGACTTCGTTCCCGACCAGGACGCTCTCATAGTCACACGACTGACCGCGGCCGGCGCGATTACGATCGGCAAGACGAACACTCCGGAGTTTGGTGCGGGTTCCCAAACGTTCAACGAACTCTTCGGCGCAACCCACAATCCCTACGACACGAGCAAAACGTGCGGCGGTAGTAGCGGTGGCGCAGCCGTGGCTTTAGCCGCAGGAATGGTTCCGATTGCAGATGGAAGCGACCTTGGAGGGTCGTTACGAAATCCGGCAAGTTTCTGCAACGTCGTCGGATTTCGGCCATCCCCTGGACGTGTTCCAATATGGCCCAATCAGGCTCCGTGGTTTCCTCTAGGTGTCCAGGGGCCTATGGCCAGAACCGTCGACGACGTCGCACTTATAATGAGCGTGATCGCAGGACCTGACGCTAGGGACCCACTTTCTCTCCCTGAAAACGGCGACATATTTCAACAATCGTTATCAAGAACTTTCGATCAGACTCTCGTAGCCTGGAGCCCAAACCTCAATGGACTTCCGGTTGACTCACAAGTGACACGGGTGCTCGAAGACAATCTTTCGATCTTTGAGTCCATCGGCTGTGTAATAGAAGAAGGCTGCCCGGACCTGTCCGATGCCGTTGAAGTATTCAACACTTGGCGGGCATGGTACTTCCACCTCTGTTATGGAGATTTGCTCTTAACGAAGCGTCATCTGATGAAGGATACAGTCATCTGGAATATTGAAAAAGGAGGCCAGCTTACCGGGCCAGACTTGGGAAAAGCGACTCACGCATGGCACAGAATCCAGGAAAACATCAGTCAATTCATGGCACGCTACGAGTATTTCATTCTTCCTGTTAGCCAAGTCCCACCATTCGACATTCGACTCCCCTATGTCACGAGCATCGCGGGAATCGCGATGAATAGCTATCTTGATTGGATGAGAACCTGCACGCATGTTTCCGTACTTGGCCTTCCAGCCATTTCAGTGCCATTTGGTTTCACTCCAAACGGCCTCCCCATCGGCATTCAAATCGTAGGTCGCCGACACAACGACTATGGCGTTCTTCAACTCGCACACGCAATTCAACGGGCCATCCCCACGGAGCAGCATCGACCTGAAATGAAGAATCGCGCTAGCCGTCAAATAGACCACCACGTCGTCACGTCTCACACGAGCGCAAACCCTTCGAAGGCATCCACGTAGCCGCCTCTTCTCTCACCCTCTTCGATGTCCCCTGTATCGATTTTTTACCGAGAATGGTCGCGGTAGGAGCGCGTGTAATCAGAAGAAAACCTCACTATCGACAGAAAAATGCGTCTAGTTATCAACTCAATGCGACAAGTAATGCTCTGGCACGAAGAATCTCTCAACGCGAATCACGAAAGTCCCCCTAGACAGGGCTTCGTGAATTAGTTAACGATATAGAGTAATCGGGTTATCTATTCTTAGGGGCACTAATGAAACTCTTACGTAATGCGAATGCCGGTTTGTCTGTGACAATCATTGCCATGGTCGTCTTCATTGCGGCGGGACAAATATCCGCAGGGCAAGACATCGCGATGGATAATGACGATATTTCCGGCGTCGTCATAGGTCCAAATGGACCAGAGGCTGGCGTTTGGATAATTGCAGAGACGGATGAATTCGATTCCTTGTACCGAAAGATTGTCGTCACTGACGACGAGGGCCGGTACCTGCTTCCGGACTTACCAGCAGCTCAATATAATGTTTGGATTAGGGGCTACGGCCTCACCGATTCACCAAAGGTGAGTGGAACTCCTGGACAATCGCTTAATCTAACCGCCGTTATAGCAAACACACCGATCGATGCTGCCGAAGTCTACCCTGCCAATTACTGGTACTCATTGATGCAGGTGCCTGATAAGAGTGAGTTTCCAGGCACCGGCGGAGACGGTAACGGAATAGCCCCTGGAGTGAGAACACAAGCTCATTGGATCGATTTACTCAAACAGGGCTGCCAACTCTGCCATCAGTTAGGGAATCTCGCGACTCGTGAAATCCCGAATCCGCAGGATTTTGACTCTACAGAGGCGGCGTGGGCCCATCGACTCGTGACCGGACAGCGTGCTTCCAATATGTCAGGAACCTTGGGACGATTCGGTCGCGAACGAGCCGTAGCCGCCTATGCCGATTGGACTGACCGCATTACTGCTGGCGAAGTCCCCGAGCAACCACCCCGCCCAGAAGGACGTGAACGTGACATTGTCTTAACGATGTGGGAATGGGGCGGCGAAACAGCTTATATTCATGACGAGGTAGCAAGTGACAAACGAGACCCTACCGTCAACGCTGGTGGGCCGGTGTACGGTGTCGAGTTTGCGAACGACAAGCTTGTCTGGGTTGACCCTGAGACTAACGAAGCAAAGGAGATCCGGCTCCCCGTCCGCGATACTCCCAACGAAGGTGATTTTCGTTCGTACATCGCTCAGGAAATGCCGAACCCATCCTTTTATTACGGCGATGAAGTGATATGGAACAACCCTGGCAATCCTCACAATCCGATGATGGATGCCAGTGGCCGTGTGTGGATGACCCATCAGATTCGTGGACCTGGAAATCCATCATGGTGTCGCGATGGTTCTGATAATCCGTTCGCCGAGTATTACCCCTTAGAGCGCGCCGCCAGGCACGTTGCGTACTATGATCCCTCAAGCGAACAAGTGGAACTGATCGACACCTGTTTCAATACACATCATCTGCAGTTCGGGTTTGACGAAGACGAAACCCTTTTCCTTAGTTCAGTCAGTGATGTGATTGGGTGGATAAATACATCCACTTATGCTGACACTGGTGATGAGCAGGCCGCACAAGGCTGGTGTCCGACGATCGTCGACACTACTGGAGACGGACGGATCACCGAGTGGACCGGATACCGCGATGAACCGGATCCTATGAAAGACCGTCAAATGGGACGCGGTTGGTACGGAATTGTTCCTGATCCAACGGCAGATAATGTTGTCTGGGCAGCGTCAGCTGGAGTGCCGGGCCAGATCGTTCGATTATCAATAGGAAGCAATCCGCCGGAAACATGTATCACTGAGTACTACCAACCTCCCTTTGACAACAGCGCCGCGCCTGTCCAAGGTTACTCACCTCGTGGCATTGACATCGATCAAAACGGCATCGTCTGGACGGCACTCTCGGGTAGCGGTCACTTTGCTAGATTTGACCGAAGCGAATGCGCAGTACTGAACGGCCCAACCGCTACCGGCCAACACTGCCCGGAGGGGTGGACACTTTACGCCACACCAGGCCCACAAATGAAAGGGGTCACCGACCACGGCAGTGCTGACTTTCATTATTACAACTGGGTGGACCAGTTCAATACGCTCGGACTTGGCGAAAATATTCCTATCGCAACAGGCTCGACATCAGACTCCTTGCTCGCATTCTTGCCTGACGAAGAACAATTCATCATCATGCGCGTTCCATATCCCTTAGGTTTTTACTCTCGAGGCATGGACGGGAGAATTGACGATCCTAATGGCGGCTGGAAAGGCCGTGCCGTCTGGGCAGATTACGGCACAAATGCTGTATGGCATACCGAAGGCGGAAAGGGCACTCAAGGTAATTTAGTGAAATTTCAGGTTAGACCAAACCCATTAGCTCACTAAATTCACCGACGAATCACTCGAAAGCTAAACCCGGTGGGACGGTTCCACGAAAAAAGTCATCACCGTCCCACCGAAGTATTTAAAGTAATCGCTCGCCTAGGAACCTAATCAATCCGATTCTCTTTCGTTTTGAGTCGATTCGTTCTCGTCTCCACTCAACGCAAAATGTGACAAGATCGGCTTTCCTGGTTTTACTCCTTCCACCAACATACCTTCTTTCACAACCGACGTTCCCGCCACAAGCACATGTTCAATGCCTGTCGAATATTCATCCGGCATGTCGTAGCTCGCCTTGTCAAGGATTCGGTCGACGTCAAAAATCGTTAAATCAGCCTCACAACCGACTTTAATTCGTCCCTTGCACGCCATCGCTGGCGAGACGTGTTCAAGTCTTTGAGCAGGCAATAGTGTCATCTTTCGCAAAGCCTCCATCAAACTCAGCGCCTGTCTTTCACGAACATAGAACCCGAGAACCCGAGCGAATGTGCCCGCCCCACGAGGATGAGCTCGCCCCTCACTGAAAGGAATGCCGTCACTTGCCACGATTACGTCTGGTTGGCTAACGATCCACTCATTAATCTCTTCAGATCGTCCATGCATGATTACCCATCCGCCGAGTCGACGATACTTATCGAAAGTCTCCGGAGTCAGTCGTTCTCCGGTCTCAACCCACTCAAGTGATCGATAGTTCTCAACCGAGCGCTCATTCCAGCCGTCAAATAACGGTGATTCGATAAGCGACGCACTCGCTGTGTATGGATAAGACTCGGTTGTGATATCAATGCCGTGTTGACGCGCCCCACGAATCATCTCTAGGGCCTCGCTCGCTGCTCCACCAGCTGTACTATTCATATGCACGACATGAACCGCCGCACCGGCAATAGCGGCGTTAGCTATCACTTCTTGAAAGGGGCCAACTCTGCCACCCTGCGGAAAATCTCGTGCTGACCGTAAGTGCACAAAGGACGGCACCTCTTGGCTCCCTGCCAACTGAAAGAGACGCAATATCTCCGCATGTCCAGCACCAGGCGTATAACTAAGACCGAAACCAAATCCAAGAGCTCCAGCACTCAATTCCTGCCTCATTGTTCTCTCAAGTAAATCCAATTCCTC
>Ga0310121_10004639_pt1 | contig 12038 bp, 11 predicted proteins | sample CB27_Tmax_986_MG_FD_203504 | JGI IMG/M metagenome (GOLD analysis project Ga0310121, IMG submission 203504) | Marine microbial communities from Western Arctic Ocean, Canada - CB27_Tmax_986 | ecosystem: Environmental > Aquatic > Marine > Oceanic | place: Canada: Western Arctic Ocean | collected...
AAATTAGGCAGATCATCAAGCACTTTGCCCAGGGCCATGAGGTCTTCCGGGTTGCCGCCAATATGCGCGCCGATAAAATTGGTGCCCGGGTGCCGTGCGATCATGCGATTGCGCTGTGCCAGCACGTCCTCGCGGGTGGGAAAGGCCGGGCCGTGGAAACTCCAGTTCGGGTGGCGGTTCAACTGCATCCATCGTTCATTGTGACGGTCGATCGGTTCGAAGAACGCGGCCGGATCTCCGCTGTGGATCAGCACGGGCATGTTCATCCTGTCCGCCGTCGCCCAGATTGGATCGAGCCGGGGGTCGTCGACGGGGACAATCCTGCCTGATTCATCGCGGATGGTGAGCCCAAGGTTCTTGAAGATCTTGATGCCTGCGGCGCCGCTTGCACGCGCCCGTTCCAGGCCGTGGACAACCTGTGTGTCAAAGTCGGGGTCATCGATTCGTGAAAAGTCCGGTGTGCAGAAGATCAGCAGACGCTCGGGCGCAACCCTGGCGAACTTGGCGAGCATGGCGTCGAGTTTTTCGCCCCATCCGCCGCTAAGATTGATCACCCGCCGAACGCCACGCTTGTTCATGGCGTCGATCAGATCGCCGGGCTCAAGTTCAAGGCCCCAGTGGCAATGGATGTCCACCACGGCAAATTTTGCCATCTGCGGCTTGTGTATTTCGGTCACCAGCATCGGGCTAGGCCGGTAATTTCTCACCGTCTCATCGCCGACGTAGATCATCACCCCGATATCTTTCTCGCCCGACAGGGTGCATCCGGCGGTGGCAAGGTACGTGATCGTGAGAACCGTCGCCATCAAGAAAAAACGGTTTGTTCTCATTGACTCTCTGCCAGTCGTGGTGTACCACGCTCGATCATCGGTGCGGATTATAGCGAGGAGAGTTGAGCGGGTAATGAGGATTGCCCAGTACCTATTTACCCGGATCGCACAATTACACGTCGGGCAATAATCGATAGCAGATACACCACGCCGGCGGAAAGCACGATCGCCGAACCCGGGCTCAGCCGTGTGCCGTACACGCCCAGGCGCGGTGCCGTCGTGATCACTAGGCAGAGCACCGTGGAAACAACCATCATCGGCGCCAGCCGTGACACATGGTGCGACGCCGTCGCCGCTGGCAGCGTCAACAGCGCCATCACGAGGATCAGGCCCACCACCTGCGTCACGCAGATCACCGTCAGTGCGGTCAGAACCAGCAGCACCATGTTCGTCAGTAGGATGTTGATGCCCTGCAAGCGCGCCTGCTCTTCGTCTAGGCAGATGGCCAGCAGCTTCTTGTGGAAACACAGCACCGTGATCAGGATGCTCATGGTGAGCACGACCATCAGCCACAATTCTCCGAGCGACACGTAGGTGATGCTGCCGAACAGATAACTCATCAATTCTGCGTGATATCCGGGGGTAAATTTGATTAGCACGATGCCTGTCGACATGCCGACGGCCCATATGGCGCCGATGAGCGTGTCCATCCGCTCGGCGACGCGGTCGTGCACCACGCCGATCAGCATGGCTGCGGCCACCGAGGCGATGAACGCACCGTGCAGCGGCGACAGCCATCCGAACATCTCGGGCCAGTGCCACTTGATAAAGATCGCAGCACCGATGCCTCCAACCGCCGTATGCGCAATCGCGCCGGTCAGGAACACGATCCGACGGGTAATCACGTATGGCCCGACCATGCCGCACGCCGCACTAGCCAGCAGCCCCGCGGCGAGGCCCCGGATCAGAAAGGGGTTGTCAGGCATGTCGCGAAAATAGTCGATCATGTGTCACCGTGGTTCTGTTCGCAGCCCGGGTCGGCGAGCGTGCAATCGTGGGGGTGATGGACGGAGCGCATGTGGCCGCGGTACATCTGCGCGATCACGTTGTCGTCGATCTCGTGGGTTGCGTGGCAGGTCAGTCGCTGGTTCAGGCAGGCGACGCGTTTGAGATGCGTCGAAACAAACGAGATGTCGTGGCTGACCAGCACGATGGGCATTTTTTCGTTGAGTTGATGCAGCAGGTTGGTCAGGTCGCGTTCAGCCTGTGGGTCGACGCTGGCAGTCGGTTCGTCGAGCAACAGGAGCTTGGCGTCGCCGGCCAGGGCGCGCGCAATCAGCACGCGTTGGCGTTGACCGCCGGAGAGCGTGGCGAGCGGGCGGGTGATGAGATCCTCGGTCTGCGTCTGGCGCAACGCTTCGCGGGCCGCGTCGACGTGCGACCGGCGATACATTGCGCCCCACGGGGCCCGGCCGAGCCGGCCGGTCAACACCACGTCGAGCACGTTGGCCGGCACCGTCGGATCGATCTGCGCATGCTGGGGGACGTACCCGATTGATGCACGCACCTCGGCAGGTGGGCGGCCGAACACGCTGACGCGCCCACGCTGCGGAGCGAGCAGTCCGAGCATAATCTTCAAAAGCGTTGTCTTGCCGCCACCATTGGGGCCGATCACGCCGAGAAAATCGTGCGGATCGATGCGCAAAGACACATCGTCGAGCACCGGCCCGTTCGCGTTGGCTGACGCGTAAGCGAACGTCACGCCCTCGATTTCAACGATCGTATTGCTATGCGCCATGTAATAGGCTTCTTCAGTCGTACGATTCTGCCATGATTTTGGCCATGTGGATAAGGTTCGTCGCCACGTCTTGCGCCAGCGGATCAACCGTCTCGATGCGAGCGCCGATCGTCGCCGCCACCGCACGGGCGGCCGCACCGCCAAACTGCGGTTGCACAAAGATCGTTTTAATACCGAGGCGATGCGCCTCGACCTGCAATCCAGTCAACTCGTGATCAGCCGGTTGCTTGCCCTCGATCTCGATCTCGATCTGCTGCAAACCGTATTCATCGGCGAAATAACCCCACCCCGGATGAAAGACGATAAACGCTTTGCCGCGGATTGGTTCGGTCATGGCGCGAATCGTGCGATCGGCCTGGTCCAGTCTTTGTTCGACCGTTGCGAGATTGTTTGTGTATTGTTGCGCATGAGCCGTGTCAATACCGGCGAAGGTTTTCGCAATCGTCGCCGCCATGATCTTCAGGTTGCGCGGGCTGAGCCAGATGTGTGGATCTTTGCCTTGCAGCCCACGTTGGTGTTTGTGATGGTGACCCCTGATGTCACGCAGGTCGATGCCCTGGCGTAGATCGACGACCACCGGCTTTCCGGATCTTTCGATGCCTCGAAACCACGGTCCATTCTCAAACGGCACGCCGATGCGGAAATAGACGGCGGCCCGCATGAGACTGCTTACCTGCGCGTCGCTGGGCTGGTACGTGGCGGGGCTCTCGGCCGGGCCGATCAACGTGATCACCTCGACATGCTGGCCGCCGACCTGTTCGACCAGCGATGCTTGCGGTGCGATGCTGACGACCACGCGTACCTTGCTATCAGGCGGTTTATGCTCGGCGGTTTGACCGCAGCCGAGGGGTCCTGCGGCTGTGATCCACATCACGATGGCCAAAGCCGGATATTTCATCTTCGCTCTCGCCACGGGTCTACATGATAATACATTCTCATTAACGCCAATTCCACGCCCCGGTTCGCGTTGTCGATTTGTTCGATTGTGTTGATGCCGTGGGCGGATTAGACTGATCGATGATTCGACAGGTGCCCATCGTCGCGAAACCCCTGCGGCATCGGGTGAAAAGGGAAGTGGGGTGATTGGCCGGTGGCGTTGAGTCTGACCGGCCAGGATTCCCCCGCGGACGCGCCGCCGTGATGGGCGGGGCGACCGAAATAATCGAAGCCACTGTCGGGCCGTCTGAAGCGTCCGACGGGAAGGCCGATCGGTCGCCACCAAGCCCTAAGCCGGAAGACCTGCCTGTCGAGCCGTCGATGCGTGTCCTCGCGCCAAGGGACGCCGCGGGTTCGACATGTCGGCCCCCTGGGCATGACCGACCCTGCCGCAAACTCCCGACGCCTGGACTTGGAAATCTTTTGCCACCACAAGGGGACGCCCTGCGCGAATCAGGGCGAGGAGGTCTCGATGCCAAGTGCCGTGTTTCGAACGATTGTAGCTGCGCTGGCGGTGCATCTGTGCTTGCATGCGCCGGTGTCGGCGGGGCCGTATTCCCAGCACAGCAACGACTCGGCCAATCCTTACGATGCGCCGATCCACGCCGACAGCCTGATGATTCGGCACTGGGCCACGTCAGTCATCGATTATTCGCGGGCATCGAACGTCAGCGATACGGTGTTCAGTATCAACAGCGACCCGAATCACGCGCTGGGCCCGGCCGCGGATGATCGGCTTATCAACGATCCGCAGGACCCGTTCGATGACACCTCGCTGCGCACCGTGTCACTGGGCGACCTGACGCAGACGCAGATCGACGGCGGTGCCCAGCCCGGCTCCATCACGCTCGGGTTTGCCAGCCCTATCCGCGACATCAACGGTCCCGATTTCGCGGTCTTCGAGAATGCCTTTCCCGGCGGGTTTGGCGTGTCGGTCAACCTGGTGTTCGGCGAATTGGGGTACGTCGAGGTTTCGACCGACGGCGTCAACTTTGCCCGCTTCGACGGTCGCGTCGATTACACGCTGGGCGACCTGAACACGACCTTTTCCACGCCGGGCACGCACGATTTTGCCTCTTTCGATCCGACCGGGGTGTTCAACCTGGCGGGCAAACACTTGGCGGACTGGGGTACGCCGTTTGATTTGAGTGAATTGGAGGCAAATCCGCTTGTGCAGGGCGGCCAGGTCGATCTATCCGACATCCACTTCGTGCGTGTGGTCGATATTCCGGGCAGCGGCGATTTCGATGACGCGATCTCGAACACTATTTATGATTCGTGGGTGACGATTGACAGTGGCGGCTTGGATCTCGACGCGGTCGGGGTGCTGCCCGAACCGGGGACGGGGGCGCTGCTGGTCGGCATCGCCGTGATGGCGGTTGCGCGCCGGATCCGCAGGCAACGCATACCACACTGATTGATTGCGCTGAATCAACGCCATGCGTGATCACAACCCACAACCTCAGGCTTTTAGTTTGATCGAGTTACTCGTGGTCATGGCGGTGATCGTGGTGCTGATCGGGCTGATGCTGCCGGCGTTACGCAGCGGCCGGGAGTCAGCCCGTGCTTCGGTCTGCGGATCGAACGCGCGGCAACTGGCGATGGCCAACACCGTGTTCGCCCGCGACCACGAGCAGCGTTATGTGCTGGCGGCGGAGGATATCTTTGTAGGGTTCGGGGGACGCAACCGCTGGCACGGGGTTCGCAACTCGCCGGGGTTGTCGGCCGATCCGCAGGACAACTGGTTCGATCCGACCCGTGGCCCGCTGCGGCAGTACATTGACAACGGTGGGCAGGTCAAGCGATGCCCGAGTTTCGAGGGTCATGCGGACCTCGGCGGCACCGCCTTCGAGGCCGGCACCGGCGGGTACGGGTACAACCAGCAGTACGTCGGGGGTCGCAACGACCTGTTCGGCTTCACGCCCGAGGCCGCACGCACCAGCGCCACGATCGAGCAGGTTCACCGTCAGGCCGAAACGATCATGTTCACCGACGCGGCACTGGCCTCGGCCGCCGGGTTGATCGAGTATTCCTTCGCCGAGCCGCCGTTTTTCCAACTCGCGCCGGGCGAGCCGTCGGGTTCGCAGCCGGTGCCCTCCATTCATTTCCGCCACAGCCGGCGGGTCAACGTGGTGTGGGCTGACGGTCACGTCGCGCCGCGGCGCAGGACGTTTACCCGCGGCGGCGAGGCCTCCACGCATGCCGCAGCCGACATCGGCTGGTTCGGACCCGTCGCAAACGAGTTGTTCGACCTTAAATGACCCCGGGTCTTGGCGAACCCGAAAACAGAGAAGTATCACACATCGCCGGAATAAATAAGCCTGCTACAAGACTAGCTGGATTCTTTCATATAGAACCGGATCAAGTTTCTTGGGGCCACAATTCGAAGCAGGCAGCTTAGCCTTGAATTTTCCCCGATGGGGGTGTTACCCTGATGATCTGGAGGCCTGGCAATGGAGTCTGGCAAGGGCCGTTTGGGAAATAATAGGTGCAAGGTGTAGCTTATCAGCCATGAGTCCCCAGTTTCCACTGCTCTTTTCTGCAATCACCATCGGCCCGCGACGGGTGAAGAATCGGATTTGTTGTAGTGCGCATGCCGAGTGTCTGGCAGACGACGGCATGCCCACTGAACGAATGCGTCGCTACTATGAACTCAAGGCTCGCGGAGGAGTCGGGCTCATCATGTGTTTTGGCTCCGCCAGTGTCCACGCCACCAGTCCGGGCAGGGACTGGAACGGAGTCGAATTATTTGAAGACCGGGTGATTCCGTACTTGCAGGTGTTCTCGGACACGATGCACGACTACGATGCCCCCTGTGTAGCCCAGATCACGCATCGTGGACGTCGCGGACGCAGCGCAGCAACTTGGGAACGGTTGTATTCTGCCTCGGCCATCCGCGAACCAAGCCACCGCGAGACGCCCCACCCGGTTGACGATCAGAATATCGATGAATTGGTCAGCGCATTCGCCGACGCGGCCGAACGGTTGCAAAAGGGTGGGTTTGATGGTTGCGAGGTGATGGCCAGTCACGGACATTTGATTGACCAGTTCTGGTCGCCGAATTCCAACGTGCGTGACGACAATTATGGAGGATCGCTTGAAAACAGACTGAGATTTGGTGTTGATGTGTTGGAGGCCGTGCGCGAGCGTGTCGGACGATCTTTTATCATCGGCATCCGCATGACTGGCGACGACTTCATCGACAATGGATTAGAAAATGCCCTCTGCCAGGACATCGCCGGCCGGCTTGATGAACTAAAGATCATCGATTACTTCAACATCATCGGATCGACGGCCGAGACCTATTCAGGCGAGGCCAAAGCCATTCCGAACATGTCGTTTCCGCAGGCCGTTTACTGTCCATTGGCCGCCAGCATCCGGCAGGTGGTCAAGGCGCCTGTCATCGCGGTCGGGCGGATTAACCATCCAGAAGTTGCTGAACGCGTCCTGCGGGAGGGCCAGGCAGATCTGTGCGTGATGAACCGTTCGTTGATTGCCGATCCAGACTTACCCAACAAGGCTCGCGAGGGCCGGCTGGACGACATCCGTCAATGCCGTGGCTACAACCAAGGTTGTATTGACCGGATTTACAACGGGCTCGGCGTCACGTGCGTGCAAAACGCGGTGATAGGGCGCGAAAAGGAATGGTTCGACCTCCCTAAATCGGATACTCCGAAAAAGATCGTTGTGGTTGGCGGTGGTCCTGCCGGATTGGAATGTGCCCGCATTGCGCGGCTACGCGCACACGAAGTCATACTGTTTGAAAAGAACGATGAACCGGGTGGCCAGACATTGATTGCCCGCAAAGCGCCCACGCGCCAAGAATTCGATGGCGCGGCTCAATATGCGGCGCAGCAATGTCGAAAACTTGGCGTTGACATGCGACTGGGAACAGAAGCCACCGCCGAATTGGTGCTGGCCGAATCCCCCGACGTCGTCGTGATTGCCACGGGGGCAAAACCATTCAATCCCAGCATCCCCGGCGTCAGCGAGAGTGGTTATGACGTGTGGCAGGTGCTCAATGGCGAGAAATTGCCCGGCACTCGGATCCTGGTCATCGATGAAGAATACGGCCATCAGGCCCCGTCGGCTGCGGAGTATTTACTCGAGCGTGGAAAGCATGTGGATATCGTCACCACCGAGGCAACAGTTGGCAGCTTTCTGGGCGCTACCACGCTACCGCCCGTGCTGGAGCGTTTGTATTCAAAGGGGGTGAGGATTCACAATCACTTACGCGTACTGGAATTTCATTCCAGTACCGTCGTCGTTGAAAATATCTGGAGCAAACAACAGGTTGAAATGGGTCCGTATGACGCGTGCGTCTACGCGTTCGGCGGCGAGGCGGTCTGTGGATTGGAAGGCCAACTGAAATGTAAAATCGATCGAGTTGAACTGATCGGCGATTGCTTCGCGCCGCGAACCTTGCAACACGCAATTCTGGAGGGACACAAACTGGCACGAAATATCTAAGTTTAACCGCGACTCAACGGCCAACGGGGGCTGCGTCGAGGCGGTGTATGAGCAGGCCGACGCGTTGCGCCAGGTCCGATTCGACGGTCGCCATCCTTAATCTCCACGTGCGTCCGCAACCGATGGCCGTGGCCATGTGTGACGACGGTTTGAGTCACCGACGATTGGGTTTCCGCGGGTCGATGCCGATGCGGGTGCCTTCGGCGGTGGGCCGGGCGGCGGCGGCGGAGATTGGGGGTTGGGGGCGGGAGCTTAGCCAACACTTGTTGTCGTAGCAGTCACGCACGAGTTGAACGGCCTCGCCAACGTCGTCGGTGACGCGAAACAATTCGAGGTCGTCCTTGCCGATGTTGCCATGCTGCTCAAGCATGGTGGAGCGCAGCCAGTCGATGAGTCCGGTCCAGAACTTCTTGCCGACGCAGATGACGGGAAACGGGTCAACCTTGAGCGTCTGGATGAGTGTCATGGACTCGAAGAATTCGTCCATCGTGCCGAACCCGCCAGGGAAGATGATGAACCCGGAGGCGTATTTGACGAACATGACCTTGCGGACGAAGAAGTAGCGAAATACCAATTCGTGCGTCTGGTATTCGTTGGGATCCTGCTCGTGCGGCAGGCTGATATTGAGGCCGATCGACTTGCCGTCAGCCTTGAACGCACCCTTGTTGGCTGCCTCCATGATGCCCGGGCCGCCGCCGGTGATGACAGCGAACTTGTTTTCGACGAGCAGCCGGCCACAGTCGACGGCCATCTGGTAATACTCATCGTGGGCTTTGGTTCGCGCCGAGCCGAACACCGTGACGGCTGGGCCGATGTCGCACATCGTCTCGAACCCCTCGACGAACTCGGCGAGAATGCGAAACAACCGCCATGTTTCGCGGCTCAGATGGTCGGTGTTGTCGTCAGCCATGATCGAATACTTGCCCTTGTTGCCCGGTCGCGGCACACGATGCCGCTAAGTGCTATAGCATACCGGACCTGAATACGAGCCGCGCTGTGGAGTTTGTTGCGTCTCCATGCACTTCCTGATCCTGCACATGTTGGCCGTTGTTGTTTTCCTGCAAATGCTGCGGCATACACAGCGCCGCGGCGATGACATTCTCAGCGTTGTGGCGTTCAACTATGCGGTGGCGGCGGTGCTGTCGGCGATTTTCTATCTTTGTGCCTTCGGCGTGAAGGCCGAACTGCAGCCGGCGGCGATCATGCTGGGTGCAATCAACGGCGTGTTGTACTATTTGCACTTGCTGATTCTCCTGGCGTGCTTCCGGGTGGTTGGCACCGGTATCTCGATCGCGGTGTGCAACTCGGCGAGTATCGCCCCGATCGTGTTCGCGTCCGTTCTGTGGCCTCAGCACGAGACGATGAATGCGCTACGCTGGTTGGCTGTGGCGCTAATCCCCCCGGCGATGATCCTGATGCGACCCATGCAAGGTAAATACGGCCCGATCGGCTTCAAGGGCGATGTTCTGCTGGCCGCGGCGTTCATCGTGGGGGGGCTGATCATGATCATTCACAAGGTCGGCGTTGTGCTGGACGCCGTGCCGCTGCGAGCGGCATATCAGTATCAAATGAGCCTGTTCGCATTGGCCACGATCAGCTCGAGTTCCTGCTGGATGTGGCGTCGATACAAGCCGGCGTCGCATGAAATAGGGTGGGGGATTCTGATCGGCGCATGCAACATGGCCGCCACCGGGTTGTTACTTGCCGCGGTTACGGTGTTGGGCGCTATCATGTTCTACAGCACCGCGTCGCCGCTGATCATCGCCCTGACGCTGATCGTGGCGTGGATATTGTGGAAAGAGAGGATCAATAAACGACAGGCGGTCGGCGTTGCGATGGCGATCCTGATCGTGGTGTTGACGAATCTGAAATAAGCTTGTCAGGTCACTTGGACCGCCCCACGAGGAACCCTGCGGCCCACCGCCGGGCATGAGGTCGTTTCTTTTAGCCCGAGGCCGTTTGTTGGCCCGAAACTGACTTGACCTGCTCGACGATTCGGTCAAATCCCTGTGGGTCGTTGATGGCGATCTCGCTGAGCATCTTGCGATTAAGCCGGATGTTCGCTGCACGCAGGCCCGCGACGAATCGACTGTATGACATGTCACGCATGCGCACGGCGGCGTTGATTCGCGTAATCCACAGGCGCCGGTAATCACGCTTGATCCGCCGCCGATCGCGGTAGGCATACACCCCGGCGCGGATGACTGACTCCTTGACGCGTCGCCAGCAGTTTCGCCGCGTGCCACGGTTGCCCTTGGCGAGGCGGAACCAGCGGACCTTGGCTTGGCGTCTTGCGGCGCCTTTCAATGCGCGTGGCATGGCGTTCTCCTTAGCGGTTGTCCGAGCCGGTCAGCTTACGGTGCAGCATTTTCCGGATCCGGCCGATGTCGGCACCCTTGGCCAGCCGCGGCTGACGCAGATCCCGGCCCTTTTTGCCCTCCTGGTGGCTGTTGAGGTGGCTGGCGCCGGCCCGGCGCCACTTGACCTTGCCCCGACCGGTAATCTTCACCCGTTTGAGCAAACCCTTGTGGGACTTATTCTTCGGCATGGTCGGTTCGTCCTGACTCCCGGGGGGAAACGGGCTATTCTAGCGATCCGCGTCAAGTCGGCAAGCGGCCTGGCGGCGGTGCCGCTTGCCGACCGGGGCCCGGTTCGGTAGTTTCTACGGTTTACAAAGACAGGGGAACGGACATGAAATTGATCTGTGATCGTGGGGCATTGGCAGAGTCGTTGAATCTGGTCAACGGTGTGATTGTCTCGCGCACGCCCAAGCCGGTGCTGACCTGTGTCAAGATGACGGCCGGCGACGCGGGGTTGACGCTAACGGCGACGGATCTCGAGGTCGCCATCGAGGTTACCAGCCCACGCGTCGAAGTGCTGGAGCCGGGCACGGCCCTTATCCCAGCAGAGAAGCTCAACCAGATCGTCCGCGAGTTGGCCGATCCGACGCTGACCATCGAGGTCGATCAGGAAGCAGCACATGTGCGGGCCCAGGACTCGCACTTCAAGGTGTTCATCTTTCCGGTCGATGATTTCCCGCCCGTGCCGAAGTTCGAGGGCGACGCCGATTTCGAGATCGGTGCCGCCGAGCTTCACCGGCTGGTTGCACAAACGATCTTTGCCACCGCGCGCGAGTCGAGCCGCTACGCAATCAACGGCGTGTTGATCGAGCGGGAGGGTAAAAAATTAGTGGTCGTTGCGACCGATGGGCGTCGCTTGGCGATGGCGCGAGGCGAATGCAAGCAGACGAAGGGCGATGACAAGCCGGGCAAGCATTCGGCGATCGTACCGACCAAATCGCTGAACATGATGCTACGCCTGTTCACCGAGGCAGATCAGCAAGTGAAAGTCCGCATCGCCGACAATCAAGTCATCTTTGCGACGGATGAGGCTATGTTGGCGTCGAATCTGATCGAGGGCAACTTTCCGCCTTACGACGACGTGATCCCCCGCGACGCCGACCGCAAGGCGATGCTCAACACTGACACGCTCGCCAGTGGTGTGCGGCGTGCGGCCGTGCTGACCAACGAGGAATCCAAGGGCGTGCGCATGGCGTTTAGCGACAGCGGGTTGGTCATCACCAGCCGGGCGCCCGAGATGGGCGAGGCGGAGGTCAACGTCGAGGTCGCGGAATACAGCGGTGAGCCGATCGATATCGGGTTCAACCCGCAGTTCATCGTAGACGCCATCAAGGTCGTTGATTCCGAGCGGGTGAGCCTGGAAATGAAGGCGGCCAACAAGCCGGGCATAATCCGTACGGGGCCGGATTTCCTATGCGTGATCATGCCGGTCAACCTGCAATAGAGCGTCCTCTTGTGCCGGCGCGCACCACCAGCCTGACGAGACCTCGGCCGATGCCCGACAAACTGAGTTGGACCGACGTGGAGGACCTCGGCTACGAATTGGCCGAGACGCATCCGGGTACCGACCCGATTTCCGTGCGTTTCACCGAACTACGCGCCCTGATCGAGGCACTGGATAATTTCGAGCCCGAGCCAGGCCAGCAGGTTAACGAGCAGATACTCGAAGCGATCCAACAAGCCTGGAAGGATGAAGTGGACGAC
>Ga0310121_10004640_pt1 | contig 12037 bp, 10 predicted proteins | sample CB27_Tmax_986_MG_FD_203504 | JGI IMG/M metagenome (GOLD analysis project Ga0310121, IMG submission 203504) | Marine microbial communities from Western Arctic Ocean, Canada - CB27_Tmax_986 | ecosystem: Environmental > Aquatic > Marine > Oceanic | place: Canada: Western Arctic Ocean | collected...
ATATTATGCGCATGTATCGCCGCTTCGCGGAGCGCAATCGCTGGTCTGTCGACGTAATGAGCCTCTCCGAGGGCATCCCGGGCTCGATCAAGGAAGTGATCTTCACAGTGCGCGGAAGCGGCGCGTACGGTCGTCTGCGGTACGAGTCGGGTGTTCATCGCGTTCAGCGTGTCCCCTCGACCGAGAGCCAAGGGCGGATCCACACTTCGGCGGCCACGGTAGCGGTGCTGCCCGAGGCCGAGGAAGTCGATCTGGAGATCGATCCCAACGACCTGCGAATCGATGTCTTTCGGTCTTCGGGTCCCGGCGGCCAGTCCGTGAACACAACGGACTCCGCCGTACGCATCACGCACCTTCCGTTGAAGCTCGTCGTAACCTGCCAGGACGAAAAGTCGCAGCACAAGAACAAGGCGAAGGCGATGAAGGTGCTGCGCAGCCGCCTTCTCGATCGCATGATCGCTGAGCGCGAAGCCGATCGAGCTAAGGAACGGAAGACCCAGGTGGGCACGGGGGACCGGTCGGCTAAGATCCGCACGTACAACTTCCCGCAAGGGCGGGTGACGGATCATCGGAGCGGCCTGACGCTCCATCGGCTGAACGATGTACTGGACGGGGCCCTCGACGAGCTGATCGCGTCGCTCCGGCTTGCGGAGGAGCAAGAGCGACTCGGAGCTGACGATGGGTGAGGGCCCCGACCTACTACCTTCGTCGCCGCCGAGTGTGCGTGGCGCGGAGCTCTGGACGGTACTGCGCATGATGGAGTGGAGCGGAGAGTACTTGGAGGGCAAGGGCATCAAGCGTGGTCGTCTCGACGCCGAGCATCTTCTCGCGCACGTGTTGGGGCTCGGGCGCCTGGAGCTCTACCTGCAGTTCGACCGGACCCTGGTCGCCGCGGAGCTAGATCGGTACCGGCCACTGCTCAAGCGGCGCGCAAAAAGGGAGCCACTCCAGTATATTCTAGGGCATGCGGCCTTCCGAGAGTTGGATCTTGAGGTCGATGGGCGTGTGCTGATCCCTCGTCCCGAGACCGAGATCCTTATCGATGAGGTACTCGAGTGGGCCAGGGCTCACGCAGGTGCTCGGGCGCGCGCGCTCGATGTCGGTACCGGGTCCGGGGCGATCGCGCTGTCGCTCGTGCTGGAAGGGCCGTTCGATTTGGTCGTGGCGACCGACAGTTCCGAGGCTGCGCTGGAGATCGCCCGCTGCAATGCGGAAGCCGCTGGGTTGGATGATAAGGTGGAGTTCCGGCTGGGTTCGTACTTCGAGCCGGTTTCGGAGGCGGAGGTCTTTGACCTCGTGGTTTCCAATCCGCCGTATGTTGCGGAGGAAGAGGCTCGGTCGCTCGAGCCCGAAGTGCGCGAGTGGGAGCCCCGTGATGCGCTCTTCGCGGGGCCGGACGGGATGGCAGCGTTGAGGGCCATCGTCGCGGGCGCGGGTTTGCGCCTGCGGCCGGGCGGGCTGCTAGCGCTCGAAGTAGGGGCAGGTCAGGCAGGGCCGGTGGTGGCCATGCTGGAGGATAGGGGCGAGTACGTCGACGTACGCGTGCGACGGGACCTGACGGGGCGTGAGCGTATGGTGCTCACCCGTCGGGCAATCACGAACTGAGATTCCGGACAGGAGCACTAAGGGAGTGATGGGCATCGATGAAAAGGCGCGTGACCTAGGGAATGCCTTGGCGCGGACGGACGAGTATCAGGCGCTTAAGCGGGCGATGGAGGGCGCGGACGAGGACCGGGAGCTGGTCGAGCTGCGGAATCGCCTCCAGGCACTCGAGCAGCGGCTGGAGGCGTCGATGCGTGCCGGTCAGGAACCCGATGAGGACGCGAAGAAGGCGTACACGTCCGCTGCCGAGGAGCTTCAGATCAAGGCGGTCTTCCAGCGCCTGATCTCGGCACAGGCCAACTTCGAGAAGGTCATGACGAAGGTGAACGACACGGTAGCAAGGGGCATCGAAGAGGGTGTCCAGAGCCGGATCATCGTTCCCTAGCCGGTTCGATATAGCCAGTTAGACCATCAACTAAGCGTGAGGTTTTTCAGTGAAGCAGCCTTCTGAGATCCGGCCGGCCGGAGGCAAGCTCGGCGTACTTCTGCCCGGCTTCGGAGCTGTCGCCACGACCTTCGTCGCCGGTGTGGAATCCGTGCGCCGTGGACTCGCGGATCCCATCGGCTCCTTGACCCAGATGAACACGATTAGACTCGGTAAGCGCACCGACGATCGAGCGCCGCTCATCAAGGACTTCGTGCCCCTCGCCGGTCTCGACGACCTGGTCTTCGGTACCTGGGACCCGATTCCCGATGACGGCTATGCTAGCGCGGTGAACGCGGGAGTTCTCCAAAAAGAGAAGCACCTCGACCCGATCCAGAACTTCCTGTCTGCCATCAAGCCGATGCCGGCCGCCTTTGACACCGACTATGTGAAAAAGCTCGACGGGCCGAACAAGAAGTCTGGCACCAAGATGGAACAGGCCGAGGAGATCCGTGCCGACATCCGCCGCTTCAAGGAGGAGAACAGCTGCGACCGCCTCGTGATGGTTTGGTGCGCCTCGACCGAGGTCTTCCTACGCTCCGGTGCCGTGCATGAGACCCTTGAGTCTTTCGAGCAGGCCATGCGCGACGGTGACCCGGGCATCGCGCCCAGCATGCTGTACGCTTATGCCGCGCTGATGGAGGGTGTGCCGTACGCCAACGGCGCCCCGAACCTATCTGCGGACGTTGCCGCGCTCGAGCAGCTCGCGGCCGACAAACGCGTGCCCATTTGTGGCAAGGACTTCAAGACAGGCCAGACCCTCATGAAGACTATCCTTGCCCCGGGCTTCAAGACCCGCATGCTGGGCCTGTCCGGTTGGTTCAGCACGAATATTCTCGGCAATCGCGATGGTGAGGTTCTCGACGATCCCGAATCGTTCAAGACGAAGGAGGAGTCGAAACTGGGCGCGCTAGAGCACATCCTGCAGCCTGAGGTCTACCCGTTGCTGTATGGCGACATGTACCACAAAGTGCGGATTAACTACTACCCGCCGCGTGGCGACAACAAAGAAGGGTGGGACAACATCGACATCTTCGGATGGATGGGATACCACATGCAAATCAAGGTCGATTTTCTCTGCCGCGACTCGATCCTCGCCGCACCCATCGTGCTGGATCTGGCGCTCTTCCTCGACCTAGCGTCGCGGGCGGGTATGAGCGGGATTCAGGAGTGGCTGTCGTTCTACTTCAAGGCGCCGCAGACCGCGCCTGGCCTTCAGCCGGAGCACGACATCTTCATTCAGCACTGGAAGCTAAAGAACACACTTCGCTGGATGATGCGCGAGGAGATGGTGACTCACCTGGGTGTGGAGTACTACGACTAAGAAGGCTGTTGAAGACGTACAGTGGCAGGCGGTGCTCCGCCGAGGAGAGACGATGCATCAACCGCGCGGGCACCGCCGCAACGCGTTGGTCGCCATGTGCCCAGCACCATGACGACATGAACAGACGAGTGTGTCGGTTGTGGTCGCACGGCCCCATCTCCGCCGTTGGAGCTGCTCGGACCCCCGCCTGCGGCGGCGGTGCCTGCGACGGCTATGGCGTCGTCGCTCCGCGACCCACGCTACGCGCGGGTGCCCTCTGTGGCCGTGGCATCCCGGGGACCCGTGCGTTAGCACGGGTGGCGGCCCGCTGTACTTCTTCAACAACCCTCTAATATGGCGGGACGTTTCATCGTATTGGAGGGCGGCGACGGCGTGGGTAAGACCACGCAAGCCGCCCTCCTGTCGTCTTGGTTGGCTGCGCGCAAAATCGCGCACATCCTCACCCGAGAACCGGGGGGTACTCCGGTGGGTGAGGCTATCCGCGAGGTCGTGCTCGATCGCGATGACCTGGAGATGCCCGCTGAGTCCGAACTCTTGCTCATCCTTGCGGCGCGGGCGGCGTTCGTCCGCGACATCGTTCGGCCTGCGCTCGAAAAGGGCCAGGTCGTATTAGCGGATCGCTTCGCGCTTTCCACGCTCGCATACCAGGGGTACGGTCGGGGGCTGGATTTGGGCGACGTGAGGGACGGCCTGCGGATCGCGACGGGTGGCTTGAGACCGGACCTGTACATCGTGCTCGATCTGGCGGCCGAGGTAGCCAGAGAACGTCAGCGCGGGGATGGCATGGAACCGGATCGCATCGAAAAGGAGGGAGACGGATTCCTCCAGTCCGTGCGTGCAGGGTATCTTGCCTTGGCGGAGTCGGAGCCGGGAGTTCAAGTACTGAGCGCCCGAGGAGCGCCCGAGGACGTGCACGCGAGGATCCGTGGGCTTCTCGAGACGTGTTTCCCTGAAACCTTCCGGTAAAGCTCGGTATAAATTAGAGGGTTCACTACAGGCCGCCAGGTAGGGCACGGTATCAGAATGGATCGGTTGAACGTGAGCGGGAGGGTAGAATCGTGAGGCGAGGGGTCTCTACGCCGGTGGTCGTGGTCGCCTTTGCGGTGATGGCAGGTGGCTGGCTATTGCAGGAGGGCGTCGACCGAGCCGCGAATATTTACGTCCGTGTGCGTGTGCTCCAGGAAATCGTAGACCACGTGCAAGCTAGTTTCGTCGACGACGTCGATCCGGTCGGGCTCTACCACTCTGCGATCGACGGCCTCATTCGCGACCTCGGCGATCCGCACTCGTCGTTCTTGCCCGCCGACGAATACGAGAGCCTGAGCATCCGCATTGAGGGAGAGTACGGGGGCGTAGGTCTCGAGGTCGTCGACCGCGGCGGTTGGGTTACGGTTATCAGTCCGATTTCGGGCGCTCCCGGCCAACGCGCCGGGATTCGCGGTGGTGATCAGTTCTTCGAGATCGAGGGGATTCCCGCGGACACGATGATCACGGACCAGGCAGTCGAGCTGCTGCGCGGACGTCCCGGTACTGAAGTCACGGTGAAGATGCTTCGCCAGGGAGTCGAGGAGCCGATCGAGTTCACGTTCGAACGTGCCACGATCCGCCTGCGTGCGGTGCCCTTTGCGCTCATGCTGGAGCCTGGGATCGGCTACGTACCGCTTCAGACTGTCAGTGAGACGTCGTCGCGCGAGATCCAGGCAGCCGTCGACTCGCTGCGTGAGGAAGGGCTCGACGGACTGATCCTTGATCTGCGCGGGAACCCCGGTGGCTTGCTCGACGAGGGGATCGCGGTCTCCGATCTCTTTCTCGAAGCCGGCCTCCCAATCGTCGAAACGAGGGGCAGGGCCGCGAGGCAAAGCGAGACGTACTCATCGTCGTCACCGGATCGATATGAGGATCTGCCCATCGTCGTGCTGGTTGATGGCACCAGCGCCTCGGCGTCGGAGATCATCGCAGGCGCGCTCCAGGACCACGACCGGGCGGTGATCGTCGGTGAGGCCACGTACGGCAAAGGCTCGGTGCAGAGTCTTTTTCGGCTCACGGGTGGAGACGTACTGCGGCTGACTACGGCGCGGTGGTATACGCCCGTCGGCCGTTCGATCGATCGCGATCCCGATGCGGTCGTCGATGTAGCTGAGCACGAGCTCTCGATCTCCGGCCAAGTTGTGACGCCGACCGACCTCGATAGCCGCCCCGTGTACAAGTCGTTCGGTGGTCGCACGCTGTTGGGCGGCGGCGGTATCACTCCCGATCTGTCCGTATCCCCCGAAACGTTGTTGCCTCAGGAGGCCGAAGCGGTCTACCGGGTCTTTAGTCGGGCGGGAGGGTTCACCGCCGCACTCTTCAACTACGCAGTCTCATTCGTTCAAGACCATCCGAATGGCGAACCGGGGTTCGTAGTGCGTGACGCCGAGGTTCAGGACTTCTACGGGACACTTTCGGAGTGGCAGGCGGAAGTCGACCACGACGAATTCATGGCTGCCGAGCGCTTCGTTCGCTACCGCATGGAGCGAGAGATCGCTCTGCAGGCGTGGGGCGACGCCGGGCAGTTCGAGCAATTGCGGAGGCACGACACCCAGCTGACGGCGGCGGTCGAGCTGTTGCGGGGCGCTGCGAACCCGGCGAATCTGATCGAACAGGTCGCGGCCGTGGAAAACGAGCAAGACTCGGGCTCCTGACACCGTGGCGGACCCGCATGTCTAGCAGGATGATCGCCAAGGGGGGCGGGCCGCGCGACCCTTTTAGATTCGACGGCCGGTCCTATTCCGTTATGCCCATGCCCCGTTGGGGCCGCTTCCTTACAGCTGACGGCGGATGCTAGTTGTGAGCGCCATGACAGCGCATCCGTTCATGGCTGGTGGCACGGGACGTGCCTGCGCCCACGTGATGAAGCAGGTTGGGGAGATCCGGGCCGCGTTCGATCTGTCCGGTGCCATCGCATGACCGCGCCGACCTCCGATTCCCTCGAAGTGCTCGTACGCTTCAGCGCTGTGCTCGCCTCGCGCCGCGACGAAGAGGTCGAATCTGCGCTGCGGGCCGCGGCTGAGCGCGGTGGGACGAAGGCTGTCGAGGAGGTGATCCTACAGAGCTACCTGTTCCTGGGGTACCCGATCGCGCTGAATGCGATGGCCCGGTGGCGCGCGGTAAGTGGGGCCCGCTCTCCGGAACAAGCAGCGCTTGACCGAGACACGTGGCTCGAGCGCGGCGAAGAGGTGTGCGGTTCGGTGTGCCGAGGCCAGTATCAGCGCCTACGGGCGAATGTGCGCCGTCTCCACCTGGACATGGAGCGCTGGATGGTCGAGGAGGGGTACGGAAAGATGCTGGGGCGGCCGGGGCTGTCGCTGGAGGAGCGGGAGCTGTGCATCGTCGCTAAGCTCGTTGTCCTGGACGTGCCGTGTCATGTGCATTCCCACTTGCGTGGGGCGCTGAACGTCGGCGCCACCGAGTCGGCGGTAGAGGCGGCGCTGCACGTGGGGCTCGACTACGCCGAGCCGCCGGCGCGCCGGCGGGCCTCACAGACTTGGAACTCGGTTAGCTCACGTACTGGTCAGGAACGCTGAGCGGTGTTCATCGACCGGGCGGTTATCAAGGTGATAGCGGGAACGGGAGGCTCCGGATCCGAGGCGTTCCGTCGGGAAAAGGGAGTGCCGCGCGGGGGGCCCGCAGGTGGAGACGGGGGGAAGGGCGGTGACGTCCTGCTCGAGGCCGACGCGCAGCTCGCGACTCTGCTAGACTATTCGTACCATCGGCACTACAAGGCGGACCGTGGGATGCATGGTGCCGGCAAGAACAAGACCGGGCGCTCCGGCGACGATCTCGTGCTCAGGGTGCCACCGGGCACGATCGCCTGCGACGCCGACACCGAGCAGCACCTCGGGGAGTTGCTCGAGCCCGGCCAGAGCATCGTCGTTGCTCTCGGAGGCCGAGGGGGACGTGGGAACACTCACTTCAAGACGTCTACCCAGCAGGCGCCGCGTCGTTGGGAGCCGGGCGGTGAGGGTGAGGAGCGCCGCGTGCGGCTGGATCTCAAGCTCATCGCCGACGTCGGGCTCGTGGGTGAACCGAACGCGGGCAAGTCGACGTTTCTCGCGGCGGTCACAGCAGCCCGGCCGAAGGTGGCCGACTATCCATTCACCACGCTGGCGCCGAACCTCGGCGTCGTTCGACTGTCTGATTTTCGGACCTTCGTGATCGCGGACATTCCGGGGATCATCGAGGGCGCACATGAAGGCAAGGGACTGGGACATCAGTTCCTGAGGCACGTCGAACGCACCCGCACCCTGGCGCTGGTGATTCCGGTCGATGCCCCGGACGTCCAGGTGGAGTACGAGGCACTGCGCTCGGAGCTGGAGGCATACTCGCCCGAGCTCGCCGTGACAACCCACTGCGTGATGCTCACCAAGATCGATTTGCTACCGGCCGACGAGCCGTTACCGGAGCTGGCAGCGCCGGAGGCGTGGGGCGTATTCGGTGTCTCGTCGGTCGCCCACAGGGGGCTGGACGAGCTTCTCCCGGCCCTGTGGCAAGCGAGCCGAGAGGTGGGCGTAGGGGAGACGCCCGACGCCGACGAGCTTTGGTGGAGTTCCTGATGACAGCCGATCGCGAGGTAGAAGTACGCGCGCTGCTCGTGCTCGACCAGATACCCGGAGTCGGACTGAAAACGCTGGCCGCACTCGTCGCGCGGTTCGGCTCGGGACGAGCCGCGCTGGCGGCGCCGGACCGTGCGTTCTCAGTGGTCGCCGGACAGCGTGCAGCCCTCGCGAGGAGCGACGCCGAGATGCGCGACCGGGTCGCGGCCGGGCTCAACGATGCTGCACGATTGAATGCACCTGCGGTGACGTGGTCGGACGCCGAGTATCCGAGCATATTGCTCAACCTCGCCGATCCGCCACCCGTACTCTTCTTGCGCGGTAGGGCCGAGCTCTTGTCGACTCCGTGCATCACGAGCGTCGGGGCGCGGAAGGCAACCGCTCGGGCTCGCGACTTCGCGCGACGGTTGGCGTCGGCGCTCGCGCGTTCGGGCTACACGATCGTGAGCGGAATGGCGCTCGGCATAGACGGCTGTGCGCATTTGGGCGTGCTCGACGCCGGCGGCGGGACCATCGCTGTGCTCGGGCGAGGTTCCGACCGAGCCTATCCGGCGTCTCATGAGCGAGTATTCCGCGACATTCTGGCGGTGGGGCTCGTGGTGTCCGAGTTCCTCCCGGGGAGGCCGGCGCTGCCGCACCACTTCCCCCGCCGAAATCGTGTGCCGGCGGCTCTAGGCCAGGCTGTTGTGGTCGTGGAAGCCTCCCGCCGTAGTGGCTCGCTCATTACGGTGGAGCATGCGCTCGATCTCGGCGTCGACGTATACGCGGTGCCGGGGCCGGTTGAACAACCGGCTTGTGAGGGCAGCAACGCGCTACTCGTAGACGGTGCTCGACCTCTGGTATCGGTCGAGCGGGTTCCTCGAAGAACTTGGTGTCGGCTCGTCCGACGCAAGCGAGCGGCTCCGACCGGGAGGTGCCGAGGGTCTCCTTCGGGTCAGCCTCGATCGCGGCCCCGCACATGTGGAGGAGCTGGCCGCCCTGGTGGGGTTGGCGGTGTCCGAGGCTTTGGCCCTGCTCGCCGAACTCGAGGTGAACGGATGGGTCGAGCAACGGCCCGGGCTGCGGTTTGAGCGTGCCTCCTGATAGCGCACGCGCGGCCCCGACGACGGTACGCTCCGTCTACGTGCACACACCGTTTTGCGTACGGCGCTGCTTCTACTGCGACTTCGCGGTACATGTCAGCAGGCACGGCGACCTGGCTGCGTGGCGCGACGCGCTCGAAGGTGAGCTGCGAGCGGTCGAGAAGGAGGGACTGTTCGCCGTCGCGGACTCACTCCAGACGCTCTACGTCGGCGGCGGAACGCCTTCGTTATTGGGCGAGGACGCGATGGAGTCACTCGCGGCCGTCGTCGGGCGGCAGCGCCTCGGGAGTTCCGACCTGGAGTGGACGGCGGAAGCGAATCCAGAGAGCTTGAGCAAGGAGCTGGCTTCGGCCTGGCGCCGGTCCGGGTTGAACCGCCTCAGTATTGGCGTGCAGACGTTCAATGCCGAGGCGCTTCGGTGGATGGGACGGCTGCACGGCGCGGAGGGTGCCGAGCGAGCCGTCGACACGGCGAAGGCGGCTGGTTTCACGAATTTGAGCGTCGATCTGATCTTCGGGCTGCCTGGGCGGGTGAGGCGGTCATGGCGGGACGATCTCGAGCGTGCGCTGGCGCTGGAGGTGCCGCATGTGAGCCTGTACGGCCTCACGGTAGAGCATGGAACGCCGCTCGGACGAGCCGTGCGAGCGGGGAAAGAGGTCCCCATGGCAGAGCAGCAAAACCAGGATGAGTACCTGCTCGCCGCCGCAGTATTCGGCGCCGCTGGATACGAGCACTACGAGGTGTCCAACTTTGCCTTACCGGGCCATCGGTCGCGCCACAACGCGGTGTACTGGGACGGCCGACCGTACCTCGGGCTAGGGAATGGCGCGCACAGCTTCACAGCTCCCATGCGGCGGTGGAATCTCCGTGAGTGGCCCTCGTACCGTGAGCGCGCGCACGCGGGCAACGTGCCTGAGGACCACCGAGAGACGGTCAAGCCCGAAGCGCGTAGGCTCGAGCGCCTCTGGCTCGGGCTTCGCACCAGCGAGGGCGTGCCGCTCGTAGACCTCGACGAGCGGCAACGGGGCCTGGCGAGCTCATGGTCGGACCGTGGATGGACGCTAACGTCGGAAGACGCGCTGCGGCTGAATGCAGAGGGATGGCTATTGCTCGATGAGCTCGTGGTTGAGCTCGATGATGCGGCTGCGGGTTGACGCCGCGATCTGTGACTCTCGATCTTCGGAGATGAGCGGGATGGATAAACGAGAGCTGGTCGGCACCGAACTGACCGACCGAGAACGCCAGGTATTGGATGCTGTGGTCCGCACCTACGTGGATACGGCTGAGCCGGCGGGGAGCCGCACGGTGTCACGCAGCTTCAACCTCGGTATCTCTGCTGCCACGGTCCGCAACACCATGAGCGACCTGGAGGAGAAGGGTTACCTCTTCCACCCGCACACTTCGGCCGGCCGTGTCCCGACCGATATCGCGTACCGTTTCTTTGTGGATAGGCTCATGGAACCGGTCCTTCTGACAGAGGCCGAACGCTCGAAGCTGGAGCGCGAGCTCGACGTGGGGGGGTCCGCAGTGGAACGATTGGTGCGCCACGCTACGAGGGCCCTAAGTCTCCTATCGAACGAACTGGGTGTGGCGGTGGCGCCGCGCCTCGACCAGGCGGTGCTCGAGAAGATCGAGTTGATCCAGGTCTCGACCGACAAGGTTCTGCTGGTGGCGACGATTCGTGGCGGTGTCGTGCGTACCGTATACGTCGACCTCCCCGTGGAAGTCCCCGAGAAAGCGTTGGTGACCGTAACGCTCGCGTTGAACGAGCGGCTAGCCGGCCTCAGCCTACAGGAGATTCGAAGAACATTGCCGCAGCGCCTGCGGGACTCGGATGGCGGGCAAGCAGGGGCGGCTGAGCTTCTCAACATCTTCGTGCAGTCAGGAACCGAGCTGTTCGACCTCAGGAACTTAGACGGCACCGATATCCATCTCGGGCACGCGAGCGTGCTGGCGGCGCAGCCGGAGTTCGAGAGCGGTGATCGGCTCAAGAGCCTAATCGAGCTGACCGAGCGTCGGGATCTTCTCGCGCAGACCGTGGGTAATCGCGAGCACCGGGGTCGCGTCGTGATCACGATCGGCGGCGAGCACGACACCAGCGAGCTCGCCGACTTTACGCTCGTCACCTCGGAGTACAGAACGGGCGACCTGAGTGGCGTGATCGGCGTGATCGGCCCGACGCGCATGCCTTATGAAAAAGTAGTCACGATCGTGGACTACACGTCGACACTCGTGACACGCATGCTGCAGGGCTGATGTTCTGAACCTTCCCGAGCCCAAGCGGGGCGAGGGCTCTGAAGGAAATAGATGTCCGACTACTACAAGCTGCTCAACCTGCCGCGCGATGCGGACACGGAGCAGATCAAGAAGGCGTACCGAAAGCTCGCGCTCAAGTATCACCCCGACCGCAACCGGGGTTCGAAGGAGGCCGAGGAGCGCTTCAAGGAAGTCACGCAAGCGTACGAAGTCCTGCGCGACCCCGACAAGCGCGCGACCTACGACCGATATGGGGAGCAAGGCCTCAAGGGTCGGGCGGGGCCGGGCATGGGTGGAGTCGATTTCAGCGACGCGATCGAAGTCTTCATGCGCGACTTTGGCGGTTTCTCAGGGCTCGAGGACATCTTCGGCAAGCACGGCGCCCGCGGCCAGCGTACGACGTCGCGCAAGGCCCAGACGGTTCGAATCCGGCTTCCGCTCACGCTTCCCGAAGTGGCCCACGGCGTCACCAAGACCTTGCGGGTCGCGCTGCTCGACGAGTGCGGAAGCTGTATGGGTTCGGGGGCGCGGGCGGGCACGGCACCAACTGTGTGCAGCGTATGCGGTGGCGCCGGTGAAGAGCGGCACGTCCAACGTTCGGTGTTCGGACAGTTCGTGAGCGTACAGCCGTGCCGGACCTGCCAGGGCGAAGGGCGCGTGATCGAGCAACACTGCGACACGTGTCGTGGCGAGGGGAGGGCTCGGCGAGAAACAGAGATCGAGGTGGAGGTCCCTGCCGGCGTCACGTCGGAGAATT
>Ga0310121_10004642_pt1 | contig 12033 bp, 13 predicted proteins | sample CB27_Tmax_986_MG_FD_203504 | JGI IMG/M metagenome (GOLD analysis project Ga0310121, IMG submission 203504) | Marine microbial communities from Western Arctic Ocean, Canada - CB27_Tmax_986 | ecosystem: Environmental > Aquatic > Marine > Oceanic | place: Canada: Western Arctic Ocean | collected...
AGTCCACAGAGCCGTTGCTCACTGATTTGACATTACAATATGATTATATGACGTATGGCAGTGGAAAACCACTCTAATACGTAAAACCGTACTTTTTTCTTAGAAATAAGTACAAAAACGCTTGACATTTGATGTGAGATAGTATATAATGGTCCTATGAAAATAGAAGAATTAGAGAAATCCGTAGAAACAGACCTATACATAGACGAAACCGTTCTCGCACGGGAATCCCTTTCGACTCCTCTCAAGCATAATAAGTATCTGAAGATGCTATTGAGGGAGAGGCTGAAGTTGAAGAAACTGCGAAACGAACTCTATAAGGTATCCTTGGGCAGAACGAACTATTATAATGGTTCGGACCCAGACCCATTTGAATACGTCCTAAAGGAACGAGAGGTCAAGGAATATGTACGAATTGACCCGGCCGTAGTGGAATGGGATGCGAAGGTAACTCTGCAAGAGGAGATGGTTAAATACCTTGAGGAAATATGTAAGATGTTTGAGAAGCGTGGATTCGCTATCAAAAATGCGATAGACTTTATGAAGTTTACTCAAGGAGAATTTTAGAGAGTGTCTGATATTGTTGTACATCAAAAGGATGATGTATATCTGAATATTGAGTGTGAGGCGGGTATCGCCCACGACTTATCAGATTTCTTCACTTTTCGGGTTCCAGGCTATAAGTTTATGCCAGCATATCGCTCTAGAGCGTGGGATGGTAAGATACGCTTATTTAATGCCTTCGGTGGTGAACTGTATGTAGGTTTATTGCCGTATGTTGTAGAATTCGCTGAACGTAGAAAATTGACGATACAATCTCCACCTCGGGTGGCGTCTACGACTGCTGAGGAAACTGCTGAATTTTTTAGTGGTCTCGACCCTTATGTTGATGGTTTAAGTATCACACCATACGACTACCAGTTATCCGCGGTACATCACGGAATCAATCATAAGAGGGCTTTGATGATATCGCCCACATCTTCTGGTAAGTCATTGATGATATACGCTATAGTGAATTGGTATCTCTATCATATTGGGCAGTTACGAAAGATACTCATTGTGGTGCCGACCACGTCTCTGGTAGAGCAATTATACAAGGACTTCGAGGACTATACTACTGGGTCAAAGTGTGAGTACACCGCTGATATGGCGCATAGGATATACTCTGGTAAAGAGAAGGTGACTGATAAACGAGTAGTAATAACAACGTGGCAGTCCATATACAAATTAAAGAAAGATTGGTTCAAACAATTCGGTGCTATAATAGGAGACGAAGCACATAATTTTAAGGCCAAATCGCTTACTTCCATTCTGACAAAAATGACAGATTGTGAATATAAGTTCGGATTTACTGGTACCCTAGATGGTACCCAAACACACAAGTTAGTTCTTGAGGGTCTATTTGGTCCTATCCATAAGATTACTACAAGTAAAGAATTGATGGATGACGACCTGATTGCCAAGTTACATATCGAAGCGGTGACATTGGGATATACAGATGAAGAGAAAAAACTTGTAAAAACTATGGTATATAAGGATGAGATAGATTTCCTTATCAACCATAAGAAACGGAATAAGTTTATTTGTGATTTGGCATTGTCCAGAGAAACGAATACACTTTTACTTTTCCAATACGTAGAAAAACACGGTAAGAAATTGTTTGAGGCTATAACGACAAAGGACCCTAAACGACCTGTATTTTTTGTATCGGGAGAAATTAAAACAGAAGTTAGGGAGAAGATACGTGCAATTACAGAAAAATCTACAAACGCTATTATCGTGGCTAGTTACGGCACTTTTTCTACTGGTATTAATATCAGGAATCTTCATAATATCATCTTTGGTCATCCTGTTAAGTCTAGGATTAGGAATTTGCAGTCTGTTGGTCGTGTCCTTCGAAAAAGCGATGGTAAAGATAGAGCAACGCTATTTGACATAAGTGACGATTTGAGTTGGAAGAAACATAAGAATTTTTCGCTCCGCCATTTCTTTGAGCGGGTGAAAATCTATAATGGCGAGAAATTTGACTATAAATTAAGGAGTATTAAATTATGAGTGAAAACGGAAAGACAGAGGAGTTTAAGATATACAAGGGAGTGGTCCACCTCAAGCATACTGGTACTGAATTGATTACCGATATCGTAGCGATATCTGAAGAAGGAAATTTCATAACTGTGAAGAATCCTTGTTATCTCCAGTCTATGGCTACCGAGGACGGGAAGAGCCAAATGGCCCTGGTACCGTTCCTGATGACATCCAGTGGAGATGAGGTGCATTTGCCGTTAGGAGATATCCTTTTTATGTCCGAATGCAGGAAGGATGTAGCGGAACAGCACACCCAAATGTTCTCATCCGTTATACTGCCGAAACATACCAGTAAAATAATTATGTAAATATTCTATTTTTCGCTTGACAGCGTATAAGTAGATATGCTATAATGTTAATTACAGTTGTACATATGGTCACCGTGGACCAAGTCACGGAATCCACCTGAAACGAGAAACTCAGGTAATTAGCCATTTGGTGAAGTGAGCAGGCTATAATACTCGACATACTGAGTTGAGGTCTGTGTATTGATGTCCCGTACAAGGACTAAATATGCGAAAGAAACCGGGTCGGGGTACACCATATAGTGGTATCGCCCATTTGAGACTTGTGAATCGACACAAGCGAGGCTAACAGGATAACCGTAACCTGTCTCTATAGTATAGTTGTATCTACTTGCCAGCGACTCAAAGAAATCAGGTAAATCTAGATGTCTAAATACCTATAACGAATATATGATGGAATCTGCGAAAGGACGAAGTCCTTGAGCAATTCTGTGACGAGCGAAGCGAGGAGCAGAATGAATCGAGATTGTTTGAACGCTACTGAATGCCTGTTACGTTTCGGAGAATTGCGTCTAATCACCATTGATGCTTTTAAACTACACTATACCTGTATAGGTGACTCTCACCCTAAAGGGTTCGAGGGCTCACTACGTTCGCCTATTCCTTTAAAATAAATACAAAAAAGACTTGACATTGATGGTCTTTCCTTGTATAATGATATGTATTATTAACTCGAATATGGAACTAGATTATGGCTAAAGCAAGAAAAGGTGTGGCAACACCATACAAACCTGCACAACCTGTTGATAAAGACAACACGAACCACTATATTAACAACAAAGAATTCCTGAAGGCTCTGATTGAATATCAGGCAGATATTATACGATGTCAAGAAGAATCGAAACCTAAGCCATATGTCACTGAATATATTGCTATGTGTTTTCTTCAGATAGCACAGAGGCTATCCTATAGACCTAATTTCATCAACTATACATATAAAGATGATATGATTTCAGACGGTCTAGAAAATTGCCTTGCGTATATGCACAATTTCAATCCCGAAAAGAGTACAAACCCTTTCGCCTATTTTACACAGATAATCTATTACGCATTCCTAAGGCGAATCCAGAAAGAAAAGAAACAACAGTACGTCAAGTATAAGTATTTCGACCAAAGAGCGGGTTTCGAGCAAATGGATGAATTACAGGCACACGATAAAGAGTCCTTTGATTTCATTAACGAACGTGGCTCTGTCGATTTTCATATCCACATAAAGGAGTTCATTGACGATATGGAACGAAAAGAAAAGGAAAAGAAGCATAAACGAGAACTGAAGAAGGCCGAGAAGGATGGCTTAGTGAAAGAAAAGGTCGACCCTAAGAATAACCTTGAGTTCTTTATGTTATGAAAGTAGCCATTATAACAGACACGCACTTTGGTGCAAGGTCAGACAGTCAAGCATTCGCTGATTATTTCTACAGATTCTGGACGAATACATTCTTCCCGTATCTGAAGGAACACAATATTAACACGATTATCCACTCTGGCGATTTGATGGATAGACGGAAGTATGTTAATTACGATACACTCGACCGAATGAGGAAAGAGTTTATCGGTGTGATGGTTAATGAAGAAATTACAATGCACACGATTGTCGGTAATCACGATACCTATTTTAAGAACCACGCCAGACTTAACTCTATTGAACAACTATTCGATATTGATGGTATTCCTAATAACAAGACCTTTCATACACCAGTAATTGGATATAGTGAACCAACAAATCTGAAACTACCTGATGGATATCAATTAGATTTGATTCCTTGGATTGCCGATGAGAATGAGGAACAAGTCCTTGATTTCATAAAGCATTCTAAAAATCAGGTCTGTTTTGGACACTTTGATTTAACTGGATTTGAAATGATGAAAGGTGTTAAATCAGCATATCATTCTAGGTCACCTGACTTCCTTGATAAGTATGATACAGTATACTCTGGGCATTTTCACACAAAATCGGATAACGGACACGTTTATTATCTCGGCAATACATATGAGATAACGTGGAACGATTATAATGACCAACGAGGGTTTCACATATTTGACACAGAATCTTTACAGTGTGATTTCGTGCCTAACCCGTATAAGATGCACAATAAAATCATCTATGAGGATAAGCCTATAGATGCTAGTGAATATGAGAACCAGATTGTCAAGGTTATCGTAGACAAGAAGGAAGATATCGAACTATTTTCTAATACCATCGAGGAATTGGAAAAACGGTGCGAAATGATTAATATCATTGAGGACCACGGATTATTATCTTCAGACCAGATTGAGTTTGAAACCGAGGATACTATCACCACCCTGGAAAGGTACGTGGATGAATTGAGTATAGATAATAGTAAGCAAGTGAAAAAGATACTCCACGAAGTATATGTGGAAGCGTTATCAATATAGGAGTAATATTATGAGTGAGGAAAAGAAGAAGAAGTGGGATTTTGACAGTGAAGAATACAAAAAGATGATTAAGGTCAATACCGAAAGAACTGAATTGGCTAGTGAGGTAAATACCAAGTGGACACCTGATGTTCCGGAACCATCACCGGCACCAGATACAGACACTCCCCCCAAATCCCTCCATCAGCGTATCGAAGAGGACACTACATTAACTGGAACAGCAAGGGCCATACTAGAAAAAACATTGAGAAACCCAAGGGTTGACACGGAAGACGATTCCTGATATAATACTCTACAATACTATGTTTAATTTTCTAGTGAGGGCCTTACTTGATTAAGTTTAAAACTGTACGCTATAAGAATTTCCTGTCTACTGGTAACAAGGTATCAGAAATTCACATCAACGATACTCGGACCACCCTAATGATTGGGACCAATGGTGCGGGCAAATCTACATTTCTGGATGCCATATCCTTTGGCCTCTTTGGGAAACCCTTTCGTAAAGTCAAACTTGGACAACTTGTCAATTCTATCAACCAGAAGAATTGTGAAGTTGAACTTGAATTTGATGTCGGCGGAAAGGAATATCTGATTAAGCGTGGACTCAAGCCTGCACGGTTTGAGATATATGTTAATGGTGCAATGAATGACCAAATGGCATCTGCGAGAGATAGTCAAGACTTCCTGGAACGATATGTTCTACGAATGAATGAACGGTCTTTCCGACAGATAGTTGTTCTTGGTTCTGGTTCATTTGTACCGTTTATGAGACTCGGTGCTGGCGACCGTAGGTCTATTATAGAAGAACTCCTTGATATTCAAATCTTCTCGGTTATGAATGACCTTGTTAAGAATCGAATAGGTGATAACAAGGATAATTTGACCGAATGCGAACATCAAATAGAACTATTAGACCAGTCTATAAAACTCCAAGAGGAACACCTCAAATCTATTCAAGATAATAATGAGGATGCCGTTCGAGAGAAGCAAAAGGAATTGGACCAATGTAATACGCAAATTACCGCACTCAATGACGAGATATCTGGTTTCCGAGAAACGATTCAAGACTATAATAGTAAGCAAACAAAACATCGAAAACTGACAGATTTCAAAAGTAAGATAACATCAAAGAAAGCCCACATATGTGGACAGATAAAATTAGTTACTGAAAATTCAGAATGCCCAGAATGTACTCAAGCGATTACCGATGAGCATCAAGAAAAGGTAACGAAGAAGTTGGGTACGAAGAACGATGAATTAGAGGTTGGTATATTGGACATCAATGTCCAGTTGGCTGATGTTGCCCACCGAATAAATGAAATAGAAGATATCCTTACCAAGATTTCAGAGAAGAGTAACAGCATATCTGGAATTGAGGAATATGCGGGCAGACTCAAACAACGTCTAGCCGAAACCCAATCAACTGATGGAGTTGGCAATGATGGTTTAGCAAAAAGCAAAGAGGATTTGGAGGAGCGTCGGAATACAAAATATGATATTCAGGACAAAAAGCACCATCTGAATACAGTACAGGAACTCCTGAGAGATACTGGTATTAAGACGGTTATTATCCGTAACTATCTTCCTCTGATAAACCAATTAATAAACAAGTACCTAGCGATGTTGAACTTCTACATTAACTTTGAATTGGATGAGGCATTCAATGAGACAATTAAGAGTAGAGGTCGGGATGCTTTCCAATACGGGTCCTTCTCTGAAGGAGAGAAACTCCGAATTGACTTGGCTCTCCTGTTTACGTGGCGAGAGGTAGCGAAATTGAAATCCTCTGTAGCAACGAATCTCCTAGTGCTTGACGAGATATTTGATAGCAGTCTGGATGCCACTGGTGTTGAGGACTTCCTAGGAATTTTGAATTCTCTCGGTGATGATACTCACGCATTTGTGATATCCCACAAGGGTGACCAGATTATTGACAAATTCGGCAGAGTGATTTCGGTCGAAAAAGAGCAAAATTTCTCAAAAATCGTGACAAATTAGTCACAGGAGACAATAAAAATGAAATAAATTTCAATTATTTTCGGTTTTCGTTATAAATCAATGACTTACAGATGAAAAATAAGTGCGATTTTACTTGACAGGAGGGTCAGGTCCACGTATAATATGTATATAAATTGAGAAAAACTTAAAAAAGAGGAGTTTTAATGAGTGAGAAAGTCGTAAATATCGAAAGCAAAAATGTTCTAGCCAGACTGATGGCCACCGAGAACATTCACGTAGAGCATAAAAAAGTAGCGACCGCATCATTTGATGTTAAGAATCGCCGATTGGTTCTACCTCTTTGGAAAGATATGACTAACACTATGTATGAAGGCTTAATTGGCCACGAAGTTGGCCACGCCCTTTATACTCCTCACAAAGAATGGGTGACCTTCGCCAAGAATAATGAACACCTAAAAGATTACGCCAACATCCTTGAAGATGCACGGATTGAGCGTAAGATGAAAATCAAATATCCCGGAATGAAAAAGACTTTCTTCTCAATGTATGATGCCTTGAGCCAGAGAGATTTCTTCGGTACCAAAAATCGTGAACTTGAAGATTATGGATTTGCTGACCGACTTAACTTACATTTTAAGTTGGGCGTATTAGCAAATGTTCCTTTTTCGGCTGAAGAGAAAAAATTCGCTGACCGAGTTCTGAAGGCTGAAACTTTCAAGGACATTCTTGCCCTTACTAAAGAACTTGGCGAGATTGCTGAAAAAGAAGCCGAAACGAATATGGATGATATGGGCTTTTCACTTGACGACCTTGACCCCGACTCTATTGAAGAGAATGACGGCGAGTCAGATTTTGATATGCCTTCACCACCTCCTCCTGCGCCTTCTAATGACGACCAGGAAAACCAGGAAGACTCTGACGAAAGTGCAGAGGAGGATGATGAAAAATCTGAAGAAAAATCTACCGGTTTTTCACGTAAGCCTGCTGATGAAGAAAAATCAGAGGAAAAAGAATTAGATTCCAAAGACCTCGATGCTGATAAGAATGCCGAGGGTGCTGACGGAACTACTGCTCCTGATTTCAAACCTGCTCCACCGAAGCCTGAAACACAATCTGCTTGGGACCGAGCAATGGAAGAAATGAATGATGAAGAGGCTAAAGAGCCTGTCTATCTTGACCTTCCTAAAACGAATTATAAGGATGCTATCGTTCCTTGGAAAGAGACTTTTGAAGAGTTAAACAATCACTGGAATATTCCTGAGAGTTTCACTGGATATCGTTGGGACACTAATGATTCATCAGACCCACAGTGGAAAAAGAAGTCTGAGGATGAATTTCGTGCCTGGAAAAAAGACACCGCTCAAATCGTTAACTATATGGTTAAGGAATTTGAGATGAAACAAGCCGCTACTGCTTACCGCAGAACTTCGGTTGCTAAATCTGGTGTTCTTGATATGAATAAACTCCACAAATACAAAACCGATGAAGATATTTTCAAGCGTGTTGCCTCTGTTAAAGATGGCCGAAACCACGCTTTGATGATGTTTGTCGATTGGTCCGGTTCAATGTCTGGAAAGATGGAAGCCACGGTTAAGCAGACCTTAACTCTTGTTATGTTTGCCCGAAAAGTTGGAATTCCTTACCGAGTTTATTCCTTCTCTAACTCTGGTGACTTGTGTAACAAACTTAAACCTTTTTATACCAAGTCTGAAAATCACACGGACCACCTGATGATTAGCAGTTTGGGAATGCACGAATATTTCAACGAGAAAATGTCCGGCCGTGAATTCAATGCACAGTTAAAGAACCTTGCGTTCCTCGGAAAATCTCTTGACTACTCTGGATTAGTTGCTCCTGAAGGACACGGAATGAGTTCTACTCCTTTGAATGAAGCGATTATCGCCTCATATGATATGATTGGCGATTTCAAAAAAGAGACCGGGAAAGAAAAAATCAATGCGATATTCCTCACCGATGGCGGAGCCGACAGTTGTCGTGCCTACTGGGATTCTACTGCTGGCGAAGATGGAAATGGCGAAGAAAAACACATCTACGGATACTCTAGCCGTGATAACAAATATATGGTAATCCGAGATGCGACAACCAAACGAATTATTCACGGTCACCAAAGTCGTGGTGCTGGATTGACCTCTTCTCTTCTGACTAATCTTGGAAAACGCCACAAAATCAATGTGATTGGATTTCATATCACTGACCGCCGTATGATTAACCAACAGATTCATTATAGCCTCGGTTATGAAAAGGGCGATGATTTGAAAAGGTTCTGCACCAAGAACGGTTATGCTCCAATTACGAATGCCGGATATGATACTTACTTCCTAGTGAATGACAAAAGCCTTGACAAGGAAGCAATTTTCGAGGATGCTGACCGAGATGCAAATGGAACGATTGCGAAAGGTAAGTTACGCACCCAGTTCCGAAAATTCACCTCCGCTCGTAAGGTGAATAAAATGATGTTAAACGAGTTTGTGACATTAGTTGCTTAACGGAGATTGATATGAGAAACCTACTTGTAATTTCACTTGCTATTTTTGATGCCTACATCTGGAGTTGGGCCAGCCTTGCGGCCCTTGCATAGCAGATATGCAAAAATAACACTTGACATATCTAAGAAACCTGCTAAAATGGATACATAATGAAAAATCAACTTGATACGCATTTTCCCGATATGAAAAATCAACTAAACAATTTGAGAATCTGGCATTTACCTGATGATATGGAAATCCCAGAGAACAACCGGGACCTGGACGTAAGACGAAATGTCCGCTGGTTGATTAGGAATTTGGCCGTCAAAAATATAAATCATCCGTGCTTTAAATCAGTAATGAATCATCTTATAGATATGGAAAAGATGAATGGCAAGAAGGATATAATAATGAAGGAGTCTATATAATATGAAATCAATACGAAGTATATACTGTTACTTTCCACAAGAGACCCAAGATTTCTTGAACAAATTTAAATCGCCTACCAAGGAGACATCGGCATTCAAAGGAATTCCAATGGACTTGCAAGGCGAGGTATTAAAATTACTACCGAGTAAAAATCGGAGACTGAAATATCGAGGAACCTCTAAACCAGGTTTCAAACGGCCTCAGTCAAATACGATACGTGCCTACGCCGACACATTTGCTATCTACTATGATAACGATGTGAACCTGAACCTAGGGAGTTTGTAGATGGAAGATTATTATTTTGTACGAGTGACTAAACCGACTGGCTGGAAAGATGAGTGGGTGATGCTCAACAAAGGCCAAGCGAAACAGATATATACCGAGCAGGTTGAATTGCACGGTACCGCCAACTGCGTGATGGCACGCCGCGGAGTATCTAATGTTCAAACGAGCCTAGCCGATAGAAGGGGAGAATATGTCCAATCATAGATTCATACTGCCGCCCACGAGGTTTGATAAGGCCGACCGGGTACTAGATTTTGAAGGAAATGAAGGAGTGATTTCAGAGGTTTTTGTGTCATATCCGTCTCGAGGCAACTTTGCTGACTGGACAAAACCTGAAATACATTATCAAGTAACATTTTTTAATGGTCCTAAACGTCTCCACCTTGAGGGTGAACTAACGGACTGGGTTCAGACGCAACTACCGTTTAAGAATGAAAATCCACGTCAGGTGAGCGACTCCGATGCTTGGCAATACCAGAATATGTAGTAAAAATACAACAAGTGGCAAAAAAGGTGAAAATAATTGAAAAAAAGGTGAAAAAAGACTTGACAAATACCACAAAGCCACGTATAATATGTACTGTTGAATGAGAAAATATTTAAATTATGAAAAGAGGAGTTAAAATGTCAAATAAAAGAGTAACAGTTAATGAGTTTTGTGCCGCCACAAAAGAGATGTTCGGCACCCACGATGTCACAAAAGCAAATATGGAGGCCGTTTCTGCGACCTACAAAATTTGTATCCCATCCAAGTGCAAGTACGCTGAAAAGATTTCAGAAAATCCTGTGGTTCTCCGTCTACCGGTGACCGAGGAAGTTTCGGCTCCTTCGAAAGTCGTTGCTGAATCATTTCTGAAGCCAGTTGCTCCAACCGTGGTTACTGAAACCGCAGTTGCGATGCCAAGTCCAGTGTCCGAAAGAACTTCGGCCGCCACACTTGATGCTTCAATATCATTTATTCCCAAAGTAGACAATGCCTTTGTGCCTTGGGGAAATATTGCTGATATTAAGCGAATCCTAAAATCACGATTATTCTTCCCAGTTTATTTAACTGGTATGTCTGGAAACGGTAAGACTTTCGGAATCGAACAAACCTGTGCAATGCTCGGGCGAGAAATGATTCGAGTTAACTTTACCGCTGAAACGGACGAGGATGATTTGTTCGGTGGATTCCGCCTTGTGAATGGCGAGACAGTGTTTCAATACGGACCAGTGGTCGAGGCTATGATGCGTGGAGCAGTTCTTTTGCTTGACGAAATTGACCTCGGTTCCCACAAGATAATGGCTCTTCAGTCAGTTCTTGAAGGAAAAGGTTACTTCATTAAGAAACGTGCCGAATGGGTTGAGCCTGCAGAAGGGTTCACAATCATTGCTACTGCCAACACTAAGGGCAAAGGCTCTGATGATGGCCGTTTCATCGGAACGAATGTACTGAATGAGGCGTTCCTTGACCGATTCTCTGTTACGATGTATCAGCCTTATCCTACCGAAGCCATCGAGAAAAAGATTCTCGTGAAAGCGGCTGAGGGATTCGGAATCGAATCAGAGGCACTTGGGAAGTTCATTCCAAACCTCACAATGTGGGGAGACATTATCAGGAAAACCTTTGAAGAGGGTGGAGTTGATGAAATTGTTTCAACCCGTCGTCTGGTGGATATCCTGAAATCATTTTCAATCTTCGGAGACCGTGGGAAAGCCATCAAAATGGCAATCGAGCGTTTCGATGATGAAACCCGTGAGTCTTTTATGTCTCTTTATGAAAAGATTGATGCCGGTGTCGGGATGGAAGATGTAGCCACTGAAACCTCTGAAGAGGTCACTATCGAAGAGGTCGATGTTGACGAAGATTTATAAGAGATAACTCCGTGGGGCAGTTTGAGTCCCCTCATTCAACACCCTCGGCCCTCTCCTCTTTTGGGGGTCGAGGACTTTTTACAAATGCTAGAAGGATAGCAAAATGACAGTCGCACCAGTTAGAGAGTTTTGGGACCGCAAAGTAGATAAAGCCCTCCAAATGTTTGAATACGGTGCTTGGGACCAAGATAAGTTTGTGGATGAAATGTCCAGGTTAGGGTTCGATAAAAATT
>Ga0310121_10004643_pt1 | contig 12032 bp, 11 predicted proteins | sample CB27_Tmax_986_MG_FD_203504 | JGI IMG/M metagenome (GOLD analysis project Ga0310121, IMG submission 203504) | Marine microbial communities from Western Arctic Ocean, Canada - CB27_Tmax_986 | ecosystem: Environmental > Aquatic > Marine > Oceanic | place: Canada: Western Arctic Ocean | collected...
AAGTCATTAAAATACAATAAGAATGAAAAAAATAATATTAATAACTATGAGTTTAATGGTTCAGCAATTAAGCGCTCAAACCATTACTAATTATACAACAGCTGATGGTTTGGTAAGTGATTTTGTTGAATGTATTGATGTAGATGTAAATGATAATATATGGTTTGGCACTTCACTTGGAGCTCAACGGTTTAATCCACCATCTTCTTGGGAAACCTATAATATTTCAGGTCCACTTTCTGGAATGGTTTCAGAAAATATTAAAGAAATTAAATTAACTAAAAACCCACAAATTGTTGGTCAGGAACAGTTTTGGATAGGTACTGATTTTGGAGCTCAAGTTGCAGATAATAATTCTTCTTGGATAACTTATGACAATACAAATGGTCTTGTTGGAAATCAAGTTAAAAGTATTGATGAAGATGAAAATGGAGGAATATGGATTGGAACTAACCAAGGAGTTTCTTATTTTGACGGTAACTCTTGGATTTCATATTCTTCTCCTGATTTACATTGGAGTGGAGTAAATGCGACTGCTTTTGATTCAAATGGTGATAAGTGGTTTGCCTCACCTTTAGGAGGAATTACTCATTTTGATGGTACTACTTTTACGCCTTATGATACTGCTAATGGATTGTTTTCGCAATATGTTACTGCCTTATTAATAGATGATCAGGATAATAAATGGGTTGGTACTTCAAGTGGAATGTCTGTTTTGGATGCATCCAATACATCTTTTACTCATCATACACAGATGTATTTATTACCCCCTCCAGACACTTTAAATCCTGTGGTTGATCTTGCAATGGATTCATACGGAAGAATATGGACGGCTATTTATGTAGGTTATTTGGCAGCAGGTGGGGTAGCAATGTGGGACGGGAATCAATGGATTGATTTTGATGTTTCTGATGGATTAGCAGGCCCCAATGTAAAAGGGTTAGAAATTGATTCTCAAGATAATGTATGGGTAGCAACTAGTACTGGGGTTTCTAAAATATCAGCTATTCCAACTGCTATTAATACAATTCTACATACAAATACCTTAATTTATCCAAACCCGACTTCAGCTTATTTTCAGGTAGTTTCCTCTGAAGATAAATTTAACAATATTTCAGTTTACAATAATCTTGGCGCAATTGTTTATGCTGAGGATTTTAATTTTAAAGATGAAATAGAATTGAATTTTTCAACCTTTTCAAAAGGGTTGTACCATATTATTCTATCTTCTGATAAGGGTGTGGAAAATCATAAAATTCTTATCGACTAGGATTCTTTTAATTTTTTATCTTTACAAAAAAAATATATGCGAAAAGTAGTTTTGTTAATCCTGTTAGTCAGCACCTCTTTCATCTGTTTTAGTCAAGATGTTTTTGATATTGGAATTCGTAAAATCGAGATATTTTTCAGTCAAACCAATTGGGATGACTCATTAGACCTTTATTACGCAAATAATTTAGGCGAACGATTAATTGCTGATTCAGTAATAATTGATGGTGAAGTGGATCAAGATGTGGGCATCAAATACAAAGGCAATAGTTCTTACAATGCAAATAATGCAAAAAATCCAATTAATATAAAATTAGATGAAGTACATAATGGTCAGTCTATTGATGGTTATAATGTATTGAAATTATCTAATGGTTTTAAGGATCCTACTTTAACTAGAGAAGTTTTAGCTTATGAGATAGCAAGGGAATATATGCCTGCTTCTAAGGCCACTTATGCTAATGTTTTTATCAATACTAATTTGATAGGAATTTATACCATTGTGCAATCGATTGATGCTGATTTTACTAATGAGCATTTTTATGAGAGGAAAGGTCCGTTTTTTAAGGGAGATGAAACTCAGGTACAAGTGAGTGGATGCCCCTCTGGTCCTTTAGGAATTTGGCAGCATTTTTCCGATACTAACTGCTATAAGAGAGTTTATGAAATGCTTTCTACTGATGATTGGGAGCAATTGGGTAATTTTATGGATACGGTAAATAATTATTTTTCAGTTGTGGAGGATGTTTTGGATATAGATCGTACCCTATGGATGATGGCTTTCGAAAATTTGATTGTTAGTTTGGATGCTCCTATCAATGGAATAGTGCGTAATTTTTATATGTTCAAAGATAATAATGGGAGATTCAGTCCAATCATTTGGGATAATAATGAAGCTTTTGGTACCTTTACAGGAGGATTACCTCCTCCAGTAAGCAATACGTCACTTCAAAATTTTGACCCATTTCATGGCAGTACCAATAATCAGAATATAATGACTACTAAGGTATTTGGAGAGGATCAGTACAAAAGAATGTATGTGGCGCATATGCGTACCATCATTGATGAATATTTCACCAATAATGATTATTACAATAGGATTGTACAACTCCAACAAATAGTTGATGCTGCAGTAGTTGCCGATCCTAATTATTTATTTCCTTACACTGATTTTCAGTCCAATGTAAATAATTCGGTGGGTAATGTTATTGGGATAACCGAACTAATGAATGCTAGAGTTATGTATTTGCAATCATTACCAGAATTCACTGCAATTCCTCCATCAATAAGCGGTGTATCTTCAACTCCAACTTCTGTATTGCCTCATACTACTATAAGTATAACTGCAAGCGTTAGTAATTCAAATTATGCTTATTTAGGATATAGATTTAAGTTTTCTGATCAGTTTGAAAAAATAGAAATGTTTGATGATGGCAATCATGGTGATGGTACAGCTGGAGACGGAGTATTTGGAGCTACAATAAATGTTGATGCTCGAGATGTTCAGTATTATATATATGCCGAAAATGCAAATGCCGGAGTATTTTCTCCTGAACGAGCAGAGCATGAATTCCATCAGTTAGCTGTTGTAAGCGGTTTGGTTATTAATGAAATTATGGCTGCAAATTTCTCTGAAGTTGCCGATCAGGATGGGGAATATGATGATTGGGTTGAAATTTATAATAGGAATTCTTTTAGTTTAAATTTGAACGGTTATTTTCTATCGGATAATGAAAATGATTTAACAAGATGGACTTTTCCAAATACAACCATTCTAGCAAATGACTATTTGATTGTTTGGTGCGATACTGCAGGAGGCACACAAACTGGATTGCACACTACTTATCGACTTTCTGCCGATCAAGAGGAGGTGTATTTGACTGATCCTAGCGGAATAGTTATTGATGCGGTGCACTTTGTAAATATGCCAACTGATATAGGGTATGCTCGCATACCAAACGGTACAGGGGTAATGACACATCAAACACAAACATATGATGCAAATAATCAAACTATTTCAGCAATAAATAACATTGCATTGCATACAAATATGAGAGTGTATCCTAATCCATCAAATACTAGAATTTATATTTTGGGTGCTACTACCACTGTAGATATATTCAATATGATGGGTCAAAAAATATATTCAAAAAATAAGGTAACATCAATCGATATTAGTGCTTGGGAATGTGGAATTTACTTTGTAAAATCAGGAAATCGTGTTGTTAAAATTTTAAAACAATAATTATGAAAAAGTTAGTTATATTTTTAAGTCTTCTTTTTAGTTTTTCCTCTTGCGAAAAAGAGGCTGGTGAAGGAGGTACTTCAGTAATTAAGGGGCAAGTGTATAAAATACACACTTTTCAAAACTTCACAACAGGAGAATGGGATACATTATATTATCAGTTGGATGCTGGGAAAGATGTGTTTATTATTTATTCTGATAAAGAAAGTGACGTATATGATGATAAATTTGAAACTGATTACAATGGAGTATACCGTTTTGAGTATTTAAGAAAAGGAGATTATACTCTCTACACCTATGCTGACAGTATTGATATGAATAGTGTAAGTTATGATTATCCTTTATTTAAACACATCATAATATCAAACAACAATAGTGTAAATACAGTTAAAGATTTTGTAATTGAGAGAAACCAATAAGTGAGTAGTTTACCTGCAATAATATCTGATTTTACTCCAATATCTTTAGATGAGATGGATGATGTAAAACTAATGAGTAGAACGGATACTAAATTTGCTTTTCAAGTAAATAAATTACCATTACTGCTTAAAAAGTTAATACCTTTTTATCGTGTTTTATCCATTGACGGAAAGTTAATACATGATTACAAATCACTTTATTATGATACTGATGATAGAAAGTTTTACATTGATCATCATAACCAAAGAGTAAATAGAAATAAAATTAGATTTAGAGAGTATGTTGGCAGTGGGCTTACTTTCCTTGAAGTGAAATTAAAAAACAATAAGAAAAGAACTATTAAAAAAAGAATGAAAGTAAATACTATTGCTAAAGAACTTTCAAAAAAACATAAAAAATATATTAAAAAAATCATTGGAAAAAAGCTAGAAGTAAATGCTAAACAATGGATTAATTTTAGTCGCATTACTTTAGTGCATAAAACTCAGAAAGAGCGATTAACTATAGATATAAATCTTACATTTGAAAATGAAAAATTAAGTGGAGATTTAAAACAAATTATTATAGCTGAGGTAAAGCAAGAAAAAATGAGCAGGTCTTCTGATTTTATGAAAATTGCCAAAGAAATGAGTATCTTGCCCATCCGATTAAGCAAGTATTGTATGACAACATTACAGCTTAATCCTGATGTCAAACAAAATAGATTTAAAGAAAAACTATTATTTATTAATAAATTAAAACAAGCATAATGGAATTATTACTTATTTTACTAGATAGCATTGAGTTTTTAGGCACTCCACTTTTTGATTCTGAGGATTTTTTGAAACTTATTGTTAAGACGGTTTTCAATTTAATAATTATTACTGTAATTATAAGATATATCTACTATCCCGTAACAAAGAACAAGGACTATTTATTTACTTATTTTCTTATTAGTATGACAGTTTTCTTGCTTTGCGTGCTTTTAGATAGTGTAAAATTACAATTAGGATTTGCACTTGGACTTTTTGCAATATTTGGTATTATTCGTTACCGAACTGATCCCATTGCTATTAAGGAAATGACTTATTTATTTTTAGTGATTGGAATTTCAGTTGTTAATGCACTTTCAAATAAAAAGATTAGTTATGCTGAGCTTGTGTTTGCTAATCTTATGATTGTCTTTGTTACCTATGGAATGGAAAACCTCTGGCTATTAAGACATCAGAGCAGAAAAAATATTACATATGAGAAGATTGACTTAATCTTACCAGAAAGGCGAGAAGAATTAATAGCTGATTTAAAAGCAAGAACAGGTATAGATGTTATTCGTGTTGAAATTAGAAGAATTGATTTTTTAAGAGATACGGCTAACTTGCGAATTTTCTATTATGAGGAAGACTCAGCATAGTATTTTACTATTACTTTTTTGTACTTTTTCTTCTATTGCTCAAGAGAATGATTTCCAAACTTGGTATTCAGTTTCTTCTACTATTGATTTTAATGTAATACTGGTTCCAGATCAATTATTTACAAAAACAAAACGAAAAGGTTCAATTACTTTTAAGCAAGGGTACAGGCTTAGAGAAAACTCGTCATTACTCTCAAAACAATTTTCAGATTTTAGGTTTAAATTAATATTTAATAAAAGATTGTCATTTGCAATGGGTTATCGCTATTCTACTAATTGGAGTACACCATTAGAGTCAAGCACATTATTATTTTATCCATATGTATATAATAAACATAGGTATTATTCTGATATAATAATTAAGAAAAAGGTGAAAAAAAGATTTTTAGTTTATTTAAGATCAAGATACCTTTATCAAGGGAATACTTTTAAATATAATAGTGTTATTAGAGAAAAAGTTGGAATGTCATATAATATAAGAAAAACAAAGTTGGAACCAGAATCTTCAGTCGAGTATTTTTATACATGCAATGAGTCTATTGATAAGATAAGATATACATTACTTATAAGCTATCCAATCACTAAAAATATAGATTTTGATTTGGTTTACCGTATTCAGCAAGAGTTCTATGTAAATAATCCGGAAACTCTTTTTATCTTTGGGGGCAAACTTTCATACAAGTTATAATGCAAGAAAAAAAGATAGAACTTAATTTTATAGCAGCTCATCTATCAGAATTAGAGATGCAAGATAAAGAACTAATTGCAAATGCAAGAGAGGCTTTTGCTACTGCTTATGCTCCATATTCAGGTTTTTTGGTTGGGGCAAGTGTATTGCTGGATAATGGAGAAATTATAAATGGATCTAATCAGGAAAATGTTGCCTATCCTTCAGGGCTTTGTGCGGAAAGGGTAGCACTTTTTTATGCAGGAGCACGCTTTCCGGATGCAAAAATAATATCAATTGCGGTGTCAGTTATGTCTAAAGCCTTTAAGGTAACAGATGTTATTTCTCCTTGTGGTGCATGTAGGCAAGTAATGGCAGAGTATGAGGATAAGCAAGAACAAGCAATAAAAGTAATTTTACACTCCCCAACTGATCAGGTGCTTATTGCAAATACTGTTGAGTCTTTGCTGCCATTTATGTTTAAAAGTCCTTTATTAAAGCAGCACTAGTTTCCTTATATTTACCGAATGCATATTTTAGATACTCCTATTGATTTTCTGAAGGGGGTTGGTCCAGCTAGGGCTGACTTGCTAAAAAAAGAGTTGCGTATTTTTACCTATGGTGATTTACTGATGCACTATCCATTTCGATACATTGATAAAAGTAAAATGCATAAAACAGCTGAATTGAATCAGGATATGCCTTATGTTCAGCTGAGTGGACAAATTATAAAGTTTGAAGAAAAAGGGCTTAAAGCAAGCAAACGATTGATTGCTCATTTCCAAGATGAAACTGGCATTGTGGAATTGGTATGGTTCAAGGGGATAAGTTGGATAAGGAGTGGTGTGAAATTGCATACAGATTATATTGTATTCGGAAAACCCTCATCTTTTAAAGGAAAGTTCAATATAGTGCATCCTGAGCTTGAGTTGCAAGAGGGAGAACAGCAATTTTCAGCTACTTTGCAAGCTGTTTATCCTGCTACAGAAAAATTAAATACAAAAGGTTTAACTAGTAAAGCAATTGGTAAGTTAACAAAAGCATTGTTGCCATTGCTAAAAAATAATTTGGATGAGACTTTATCTACTCAACTTATTCAGAAATTGAATTTACCTACTAGCGAGCAGTCTTATTTTGATATTCATCTGCCAAAAGATGCAAAAGCATTGATAAGAGCACAAAAAAGATTAAAATTTGAAGAATTCTTTTTTCTGCAATTACACTTATTAAAATTAAAATTAACAAGACGTAAAAAGTTTAAGGGGTATGCTTTTGAAAATTTAGGAGATGGATTTAATGATTTTTACAATAAATATTTACCTTTTCAGCTAACGGGCGCTCAAAAGCGAGTATTAAAGGAAATTAGACATGATGTAAGAAGTCCTCAGCAAATGAATCGCTTATTGCAGGGGGATGTCGGTAGTGGTAAAACTTTGGTTGCACTACTTAGTATGCTTATGGCTGTGGATAATAAATATCAGGCTTGCCTTATGGCGCCTACTGAAATTTTAGCTCGACAGCACTTTGAAACTATTTCAATTTATTTGGAAAAGCAAGATATTAAACTGGCGATATTAACGGGTTCTACAAAAACAAAAGCTCGAAAAATTTTGCATGAGCAATTAGAAAATGGTGATATTGATATTTTGATTGGCACACATGCTCTTTTGGAAGATAAGGTGAAGTTCAAACAACTAGCCTTGGTAGTTATAGATGAACAGCATAGATTTGGGGTGGCGCAAAGAGCAAAACTATGGAAGAAAAATGATTTCCCACCCCACATATTAGTAATGACTGCCACTCCAATCCCTAGAACACTCTCCATGACTCTTTATGGTGATTTGGATGTTTCAGTAATTGATGAATTGCCTCCTGGAAGAAAAGAAGTAAAAACTATGTGGAAAACAGATTCTTCTCGTTTGCAGATTATTGGTTTTATGCGAGAACAAATTGCATTAAAAAGACAAATTTATGTGGTATTCCCATTAATAGAAGAAAGTGAAAAATTGGATTATAAGGATTTGATGGAGGGGTTTGCTGCAATAGAAAGAGAATTTCCATTGCCAGAATTTCAAGTAAGTGTGGTTCATGGTAGGATGAAAGCAGAAGATAAAGAATACGAGATGAAACGCTTTTCTGAAGGAATTACTAATATTATGGTGGCAACTACAGTGATTGAAGTTGGGGTAGATATCCCAAATGCATCAGTTATGATTATTGAAAGTGCCGAGCGTTTTGGGCTTTCCCAATTACATCAATTAAGAGGAAGAGTTGGAAGAGGTACTGAGCAATCCTATTGTATTTTGGTAAGTGGACATAAGGTGAGTAATGAAGGAAAAACTAGATTGCAGACTATGGTAGAGACTAATGATGGATTTAAAATATCAGAGGTAGATTTAAGATTAAGAGGCCCTGGAGATATGATGGGAACTAAGCAAAGCGGGGAGCTTAATTTTAAAATTGCTGATTTGGTGGCAGATAATAAGATATTGCATTTTGCTAGAAATGAGGCTGAGCTTTTGTTGAGTGAAGATGAAAATCTAGAAAAAGCTGAGAATATAAATATTGCAAGAGCTTATCATCCGTATGCCCGTAAAAGGTCGGGTTGGAGTAGGATTTCATGATATTTTGAATATAGCAGTAAGAAGTTTAGCTCTTTATTTATTAGTTGGCTAAGTAATTTCTTTACATTTGTTCAGTTAATATGCAAATGGGAAAGCTGAAAACCACTTAAGAGTAGGTAAATTAAAACAAAAAAATATGAAAAAATTATTTACAATTTTAACTGTAGTTGCGTTAACTACAACAATTTCTTTTGCACAAGCACAATTTGGCGCAGTAGCAGGTTTGAATATATCAGCTATAGGTTCGGATGCAACGCTATACGTAGGTGAGGAGTGGGGTGGTAGTACAGGAATTCACATTGGAGGAGTTGCACACATTCCTTTAGGAGATGTTATTCAATTAAGAACAGGACTTATATATAGTCAAAAAGGCGGGACCTTTTCTTATCAATATGCACCTTATGCAGATAATTATACTTTTAATTTGGATTATCTAGAAATACCAATAGAAGTTGCTTTTGTAATGGGAGAGGTATTTGCGCTTAGCGCAGGGCCTTATATCGCTTTTGCTATGAATAAAGATGTAGCAATTGAATCGACCGACCCATCTTCAATTGGACTTATTGAATTAGTAGAGGCTATATATTCTGATGAGATAGATAAAGGTGTATCAGGAATAGATTTCGGATTAAATTTTGGCGCTTCTTTTACAATAGCGGAGAGTTTCTTGATTGGCACTAAGTATAGTATGGGCCTTACGAATATTTTGGACGTTTCAACAACCAGTGACTTCTATGTAGATTCCCAATTAGGATACTTTCCCGGACAGACTTGGGTTAATGGGTGCTTTTCCATTTCCTTTGGTTATGTGTTTGGATACTAAGAAAATATAATTTTAATTATAAAAGGAGCAGTAATGCTCCTTTTTTTTATGCCATAAAATAAGGGTAAGCTACTTATATCGCACCGCTACAACCTATTACCCTTGCTGCATTCCTGCCCTGGGGGAGTTCATAGGGAGCTGGTCGCACAAGACTTACCCTTAGCTGCAAAACTAACATAATCTTACTTTTCACAAAGTATTTTGCCCATTCTATTTTTGTTTATATTTGCCGGTATTAATTTTAAACAAAAGATAAATGGACGCTAGAAAGTTTGCAATGAATCAAGGAGCAATATTAGGTTTGTGTTTGGTTGCTATTGCCGTTATTATGTGGTCAGTAGGTGCTGATGATAAGCAATCTATTATCCCTGCTTTATTAAATAATGGGATAACAATTGCTTTTATTGCATATGCTATTATTCAATATCGTGATATTAATAATAATGGTTTTATCTCATATGCTTCCTCTTTAAAATTAGGAACTACTATCGCTTTTTTTTCTTCAATTATATTGGCCTTTTATTCGGTTATTCACATTTCGTATATTGATACTGAGGCTTTAAGTGAAATTCTCAAACTTACCGAACAAACTATGTTAGAGGCTCAGCCTGAGATATCTGATAAGGAGTTGGATTTAGCTTTGCAAATGGTAAGTAAATTTATGCAACCCCATTGGATGATGATAATGGGTATGCTAGGCGGTACTTTTATGGGTTTTTTATATTCCTTAATTATTTCTATTTTTGTTAAAAAAGAAGATCCAAACTTAATCGAATAAATTATGAATATTAGTGTAGTTGTCCCTTTATTTAATGAAGAAGAATCTTTGCCAGAATTATGCGCATGGATAGATAAAGTAATGCAAAAAAATAATTTTAGCTATGAAGTACTCCTCATTGATGATGGGAGTAAGGATAAATCTTGGGAAGTAATTGAAAAACTTTCTTCTGCAAATTCTAATATTAAGGGGACAAAATTCAGAAGAAATTATGGGAAGTCAGCTGCACTGAATGTTGGTTTTGCAAAAGCTAAAGGGGATGTAGTTATTACTATGGATGCTGACTTGCAAGATAGCCCAGAGGAAATACCTGCATTATATGATAAGATTGCTGTAGGGGGATTTGATTTAGTTTCAGGGTGGAAAGCAAAACGCCATGACCCTTTAAGTAAAACTATTCCTACAAAACTATTTAATTGGGCTGCTCGTAAAGCTTCAGGAATTTATTTGCATGACTTTAATTGTGGATTAAAATCCTATAAAAATACAGTAGTAAGATCAATTGAGATACATGGAGAAATGCACCGCTATATTCCTGTACTTGCAAAGTGGGCTGGTTTTTCAAATATTACAGAGCAAGTAGTGGAACATCAAAGCAGAAAGTATGGCGTAACCAAATTTGGGATGGAGCGTTTTGTTAATGGATTCTTGGATTTATTAACCATCACTTTTGTTTCTCGTTTTGGAAAAAAACCCATGCATTTTTTTGGGGTGCTGGGGAGTTTGATGTTTATGCTAGGTTTTGGCTTGTTTGCTTATATTGGAGGAGTAAAGTTATATTCTATGTTTAATAGTTTGCATGCTCAAAATATTGCAGAAATGTCATGGTTTTATATTGCATTAACCTCAATGATTATTGGCGTACAATTATTTTTAGCAGGTTTTATTGCCGAGATGGTATCTAGAAATACATATGATAGACATAACTATCATGTAGAAAAAGAAAGTTAATGAAAATTACTTTACTTAGTACAGCATACCCTTACAGAGGAGGAATTGCTGTTTTTACTGAACGCCTTGCTCGTGCTTTTCAAGATGCTGGTGATAAAGTAAATATCTCAACTTTCTCATTACAATATCCTTCATTTTTGTTTCCTGGAAAATCTCAATATTCAACAAGTGAAAAACCTAAAGATCTTGAGATTATTTCTGAAGTAAATTCAGTAAATCCAATTAATTGGTTGAGAATAGGTTTTAAGATTAAGAAGCAAAAACCAGATATTTTAATTTTAAAATATTGGATTCCATTTATGTCGCCTTGCTTGGGTACTATTTCTAGAATTGTCAAAAGCAATAAGCATACTAAGGTAATAGCAGTGGTAGATAATCTCATTCCTCATGAAAAAAGAATAGGAGATAATCTCTTGAATAGTTATTTTGTAGCTAGTGTTGATGGTTTTGTAACAATGTCTAAGAGTGTATATGATGATTTAGATCAATTTGATAAAAATAAAAAAAAGGTTTTAGGGGTTCATCCATTATATGATAATTTTGGTATTTCGAAAACAAAAGAGGAAGCACTTAATAGTTTAAAGTTAGATAAGAGTTTTAATTACATGCTTTTTTTTGGTATTATTAGAAAATATAAAGGTTTAGATATCTTATTAGAAGCTTTTGCTGATGAGCGTTTGCAAAATAAGAACTTAAAATTAATAGTTGCCGGAGAATTTTATGAAGATGAGAAACCATATCTTGATTTGATTGATAAATATAATTTGTCAGAATCAGTAATTTTGGCTACTAGTTTTATTCCTGATGATGAGGTTGTTAATTATTTTTGTGCAGCTGATATTATTGTTCAGCCTTATAGAAATGC
>Ga0310121_10004644_pt1 | contig 12032 bp, 12 predicted proteins | sample CB27_Tmax_986_MG_FD_203504 | JGI IMG/M metagenome (GOLD analysis project Ga0310121, IMG submission 203504) | Marine microbial communities from Western Arctic Ocean, Canada - CB27_Tmax_986 | ecosystem: Environmental > Aquatic > Marine > Oceanic | place: Canada: Western Arctic Ocean | collected...
AAGGACTAGCATTAACAACAGATGGCAATGGACGTTACTGTTATTTGGATCCATATATGGGTGGTATGATCGCGGTATCCGAAGCCTGTCGCAATATAAGCTGCACAGGGGCACGACCTATAGCTCTTACTAATTGCTTAAATTTCGGTAATCCCGAGAAATTAGATATATATTACCAACTTGAGGAATGCATAAAAGGGATGGCAGCGGCTTCCATAGCTTTAGATGTACCCATTATCAGTGGTAACGTAAGTCTATATAACGAGAGCCAGGGCACGAGTATATATCCTACTCCAATTATAGGAGGATTGGGATTAATAGACGATGTTAGCAAAAACGTATCGATTGGATTCCGTGAATCAGGAGACGAAGTAATCTTACTGGGATGTAACGATTTATATGGAGACAGCTCATGGTTTTCTGGAAGTGAATATATGGCGCTAGTCAATTCAGTAACAGCGGGTAAGCCACATATAGACATAGGATATGAAGCACTTGTTCAGAAGGCATGCCGAATGTTAATTTTAGATGGCATCGTTAAGTCTGCACATGATTGCTCTGAAGGTGGATTGGCAGTTACTATTGCCGAATCATGTATTGAGGGACAACTAGGGTTCCATGGGCAATTTCCTGGGAAAGGTAGATGGGATGTAGCTCTATTTGGTGAACATCAGTCACGCATTGTAATTTCATTAGCCAGCCATCACAAAAAGCTTTTTACTGAAATTTGCAATAAATTAGAGGTTTATTGGATTAGACTGGGAGTTGTCGAAGGAGATAGATTGAATATTGATGGGTTGATGGATATCAGTGTCGAGGATTTACGTTACACATGGCATAATGCGCTGGACCGCATGGTAAACGTCTCCCAGGGTAATTTTGCTTGACAATTGTTATCCATAAATGTAACATGGGTAGTTGTTTAAACGGCGTGTTAAAACCGATTTTTTGAAAATCCAATAATGGCGGAGGTAACATTGCCTAGGTATGATTACGAATGTGACGATTGTAGTCACAGATTTGAAGTTAGACAAAGTTTCGACTCTGAACCTGTAGCAGAATGTCCGCAATGCCAGGCAAGAGCTAGCCGGAAATTCCATGCCGTTCCCATAATGTTTAAGGGTAGTGGGTGGTACGTAAACGATTACGGTAAGCGTGGTGGCACTGCGAAAAGTACGGAAGAGTCAGGCGATTCAAAGGAATCTACTACTAAGTCGGAAGCAGGAAAGCCAGACACCACTGGTGGTGCTGAACCGAAATCTTCATCAGAAGCTAAGACAACAAAATCTGAAACATCAACAAAGGCAAAATGAAGCTTGAAAGCTTTGATCCAGCGAGTAAATCAAGCATCGGTTGAAGTCGATGGAGGGAATGTTGGTGAAATTGGACGCGGCTTATTGGTGTTTGTTGGAGTATCCCAAAGCGATACTGAATTAGATTCTGAATACCTTGTTTCCAAGATTGTAAACCTCCGTATATTTCCAGACGATTTGGGAAAGTTTGACAGATCTATCCTGGATATTAATGGTGAGCTCTTGGTTGTAAGCCAGTTCACTCTATACGCTGACACCAGCAAAGGCAGGAGACCCAGTTTTCTAAAAGCAGCAGAGCCTGCTAAGGCTTCTAAACTTTTCGAATACACTTTTAGATTATTCACTGATACAGGGCTAAAGGTCGAGACTGGTAAGTTCCAGGCTCACATGCAAGTGTTTCTTAATAATGACGGGCCCGTGACTATAATTATCGATTCTAGCCACATAGGGTAGTCGGGAGTCAATAATTTAGTTAGGAGACCAAAATGCTAACACCCCTTTTGCTATTGATCTAGGGTTCGTGTAACCGTCGATTTCAATTAGTATGATGTCCGATTGGTTGGATAATTCATTGGTTGTGGACGCTAGGTTAGCAGTTATGATTCCTGACCAAAGTTCACCGGCGCAGACCAAGGTCCTACTATTTGGAGACCATGGGTTGTGGGAATAGGCGAATTGATCAAAGAACTGGAACACCGTCAATTGCTCTCTTGAAGGAATGAAGTCTGTAAGTAGTCTGCTTATGCCTTCTCTGATGTCAAGCAACATCCATCTAAGCACACCAGGTGTTTCTGATGCAAGAACGTACGCTATTTTAGTACTATCTGGAGACCAGAAATAGGCAATTATATTATCTTCTATAAAATAGGGTATTGAAATATCATGCTCTCTTAAGAGAGTCAGTTTTCTTGATATAAGTAAGTCCACATCTTCATATGGCAATAGGCGAGCGGAGCTGCTTGCAGCTAAAGTTGTGCCATCGGGTGACCAGAGAAACATTGGAACAGGAGAAGCTTGTATTAGCTCTCTTTTGCTTCCGATTCGGTTCTGATCAACAACTTCAATGGAAAATATCTTAACGGTATCTTCATTCTCTTCCATTACCACAGTAATTGAATTATCAAATGGGTGCCACGCGGGTACACGGTATCCGCCGAATGAAATGTCCAGGTCCCGGACCTTTTCTGTATTGGTTCTGTCCACCAGAAAGTGATCAAATCTTCGGTGAACTAGTAGACTATGGGAGTCGGGTGACCAGGATATCCAAATTGGTCCTTGTGATAATACAAGCTGAGCTGGACCCTTCTCATACAAGTTGTAAACGAATAATGATGCGCCTGATGAGGTTACGGTTATTATGGCGATACTTCGACTGTCGGGAGACCAAAGGGTGTAGTGGATCAACCCTTCTGCAAGCAAACTTAGGGGTTTGTGATATCCGAGTCCGATCAAAGTTTCTCTATTGGTCTCCATGTTAAAGAGGTATAGGTTTATTTCTTGGTCTGGTTCATTTTGATTAATTAATCCGGAGTAAGTCAGTTTGCGACCATCTGGAGACCACGTCGGCCATGCGAATAACCCGTTTTCATCTGAGATTATCACGTTGTTAGAACTGTCACTCTTGACAGTCACGATCTGGCCTTGGTCACTAACGTACGAGAGGTTGTATTTTATTGAGCTATTAGTAGTTATTCCATTGAGTTTAGTGGAATGGACAACCCTGGCTCCAATATACCATATGAGTATTAGGAGGCTTGACAGTATTATTAAACCTAAGGTCAGTCTACTTATTATTCGCATTTAATTCATGAATCGTTTAGTCATACAATTAAGGGATGATATTTCAATCTATGTCAAGGCTTACATCTAACGCTTTAGATGAATGAGTTAAAGCACCTATTGATATGAGATCCACACCCGTGTTCGCTATAGATCGCACTGTGCTAATGTTAATGCCGCCGGATGCCTCAGTAATAGCTTTACCTTTTGCTAATTTCACAGATTCACACATTTCGTCAATGCTCATATTATCAAGTAGCAAGATTTCAGCACCGGCTTCAATTGCTTCTCGTACTTGTGCCAGATCTTCCACTTCTACTTCAATTCTTATTGTATGAGATATTCCTTCTTTAGCTGTTTTAATAATGGTTGTTAAAGTCATTCCCTGGCGTTTAAGTAATTGAATATGATTGTCCTTAATTAGGACGCCGTCACCGAGATTGATACGGTGGTTATATCCCCCACCAACACTGACAGCATATTTTTCTAGCATTCTTAGACCTGGGGTTGTTTTACGTGTATCTATAATTCTTACATTAAGTCCAGAAACTTGATCAACGTATTTCCTGGTTTCGGTTGCAATTCCGCAGGTGCGTTGGAGAAAGTTTAGAGCTGTTCTCTCAGATCTGAGTATCGAATTGGCTTTCCCCGATATTCGAGCTATAATTTGACCGGGTTTCAGAGCATCTCCGTCACAGATGTCTGATTCAATACAGATTAGTGGATCAATACGGTTGAACACCCTCATACATACTTCCAATCCCGCGAGTATTCCATTACTTTTTGCGACGATGGATGCTGTGGTTTCGAGATTAGAGTCAACTAGGAGTTCGGTTGTCCTATCTCCTATGTTCAGATCCTCGTAGAGTGCCATGTCAATCAACGACTCTAATTCCATCGGGGTTTGGATCATTGTGGCCTCCGTTTACATCCGAGAGAAAACTGAGTTATTTAACTTTTATTGAGGAATATGCATGGAGAAGTCCGAATTGTTTATCATCTACAGCGCGTCATTTCTGTTATGTTATGGATAACATTCGGTCCAGTGCTATCTTTGCCTCGTTAGCTGTACATCCATCAACTTTTATTTGATTAACCACTTCACCTTTCTCTAAGCTCTCAAGGATCCATGCCAAGTATGCAGGATGGATTCGATACATGGTTGCACAGGGGCATACCACATTATCTAAACAGAAAACAGTCTTATCTTTATTTTCCGCAGCTAGCCTATTTACCAGATTGATTTCTGTTCCGATAGCCCATGTCGTACCTGGCTCCGATTCTTCTACGACTCTCTTTATGTATTCGGTGGATCCATTACTATCCGCTGACTCTACGACTTCTTTTGTACATTCTGGGTGCACTACCACATGTACATCTGGATATTTAATTCTCGCTTGTTCTATTTGGTCAACAGTGAATCTTGTATGAACTGAGCAGTGTCCTTTCCATAATATTATCTTTGAATTCCGTATAGTTTCTTTACTATGCCCTCCAAGAGGTTTGAAAGGGTCCCATACGATCATGTCGTTTACATCTATACCAAGTTTCAACCCGGTATTCCGTCCCAAGTGCTGGTCTGGTAGGAATAATATTTTGTCCGACCTATTTAGTGCCCATTCAAATGTTCCAGCAGCGTTTGTCGAGGTGCAGACGATGCCATTATTACGACCGCATAGGGCCTTGATACCCGCTGTGGAATTCATATAGGTAATTGGTACTACACCATTTGATGACAAGCCTAATTCTAGAAGATCGTCCCAGCAATCTAGGACGTCATCGACATGCGCCATATCAGCCATAGAACATCCAGCTGTTAGGTTTGGTAAAATGACCTTTTGATGATTACTGCTAAGAATATCGGCAGTTTCAGCCATAAAATGAACGCCACAAAACACAATAAATTCTGAATCGGATTGAGAAGCCGCGAATTGAGAGAGTTTGAAAGAATCTCCTCGGTAGTCGGCGTATTTAATCACTTCGTCACGCTGATAATGATGGCCCAATATGACCAAACGAGATCCCAAGACAGATTTGGAATCCTTAATTCTCGTATCAAGCTCATCCGGCTTCATTTTGAGATATTTAATCGGAATCTTTTGCCATCGAACTCCCGAGCCGAATTCTTCTTCAAGAGTCTTACTGGTTAATTTTTTGTCAGTTTGACAAAATGCCGACTGCTCGAGTTCAGTAATGGGTATAGTAGGTATTTTAGCTTTAGTAGTCACTTCGCTTTTTCTACCCCCTTAGAGACTAACTTGTTCTGGAATTTTGGTTCCACTAAGAGACCAAGGACTGGAGTCGACTATAATCACATTAATCATTTCCCCTTTGCGAGCGGCCTCGCTTTGGAAATAGATTAACTTATCATTCCGGTTTCGCCCGAACCATTTACCACGTTTACGACCTTCAACCAATATCTCGAATGTTTCACCTACTAGACTTGCATTTGATTCAGTTAGGATATCCTTTTGCACAGTTTCAATAATCTCCAAACGCTTCTTTTTGGTTTCTAGAGGTACATCATCTGTCATCATGCGATCAGATATAGTGCCCTTACGGGTAGAATAAGAAGCGGCATGTAACTTGTCGAATCTGATGTCCTCTATCAATTGTAAAGATTTTTCAAATTGGACATCAGTTTCTCCACAGAATCCCACAATCAAATCTGTACTTAATGAAACGTTAGGTATGCGACTCCTGATTTTATCGATCAGATCCCGATAGTGATAGTTTGTGTAGCCTCTCCTCATATTATTCAGTACAGTGTCATCACCAGCTTGAAATGGCAAATTTATATGCTCACACACTTTATTCAAGTTAGCGACAGAGTCGATGATATGATCACTCATATCGTTTGGATGAGATGTCAGGAACCGTATGCGCTCTAAGTTCTCTAGTTCATTTAACGCAGTTAGTAAATCTCCTAAATCGGGTTTGCCAGGTAAATCATGACCGTAGGAATCCACATTTTGTCCGAGCAGGGTAATCTCTTTAACACCCTTCTGGGTAAGTTGTTTTGTTTCAAATACAACTTCATCAACAGTGCGACTGATTTCTCGACCTCTACGATACGGGATAATACAAAAGGAACAAAATTTGTCGCATCCGTGTATTATAGGTATATAGGCGGTAACGTCTGGCTTGGCCGATAGAGGCCCAACACAACCTTCAGGATCCACGCCAAGTTTCTCACCCAAAACGTCAATTAGAGGTTCGTACTGTTGCGGTTGCATGAAAACGTCTACATAGGGGAATTTTTTCTTGAGAGTGTCTTGGTTGGGCCCTACCATACACCCCATCAATCCTAAGATGGGATTCCTGGCAGTATTCTTAAGCGGCTTCAGACTTGTTAACAGTCCAGTAACTTTGTCTTCAGCGCTTTGTCTCACTACACAACTATTTAGAACTATTACATCGGCATTCATAGGACTGTCGGTTGATGATAGTCCCATCTGACCCATAGCGCTTTCTAGCCGTTCTGAATCGGCTTTATTCATTTGACATCCAATTGTCCATATATAATAACTGTGTATCATGGAAACCTTATGTTTACTGGAGTTGATCAAAGATTAGCGAATGCGGAGGGAATGGGATTCGAACCCATGAGAGGAATTACTCCCCTAACCGCTTAGCAGGCGGCCGCACTAGACCACTATGCGATCCCTCCAGGTATATAATTGATACCGTAATATAGCAGACAATCGCCTGCCCCGCAACATGATATATTGTGAAATTCGGCACTATTTAACTTCTCACTTATTATCTCGTCGTCAGAAGACATATTCTTTGCGAAATCCGATGATGAGATCAGATCTTTATTGTATCTACACCTAACTGGATATCCTTTTTTAATTAAATCGTCAAATGGGGATTTTTACTGTGAATCTTTTTTCTATGCTACATTGTCGTATTTCCACATGGAACCGATATGTGGGCGTTGAAAGTATCAATAATTTAGTTGTTTAAATTAGATAAAGACGGATGATGTTATTTTGTACTGGATGCTGGCCCTGTCAACTAGGATGAGCAACGGACAACACCGAAATCAGTTGTAATTTATAGATATCGATAGGTACTCCGTTAAATTTAATGACCTTCTTGACTTCCCACCCAAACTTGACCATCTTCGAAGAATTCTTTCTTCCAAATTGGAACTATTTGTTTAATTCTATCGATACTATACTGGCATGCTTCAAAAGCATCTGATCTATGAGGAGACGCTATAGCAACTATCAGACTAATATCCCCCACTTCAAGACGTCCCAGTCTGTGTGATATAGCTACGTCCCGGACTATCGGCCACTTGGTTTGAATTTCATTTACTATTTCCATTAACATTTTATCTGCCATTGGTCTATAAGCTTCATATTCCAAATACAGTACCTTCCTATCTCCAGTACTGGAACGTGTTGTACCTAAAAATGTCAAAACTGCTCCATTATAATCACGCGATACCTTCTTTATAGAATCCTCTGGTATAAGTGGATCGAGTGTTATTTCTATCATATCTTACCCGCTCCTAATCAGGACGAAGTTTATTTGGACTAGTTTGTCCCACCGCTAACTGGGGGAATTAAAGCGGCTTCATCTCCTTCTTTTAGTAGAAAGTCGTGATATTGAAATTCATCGTTGATAGCTATCACTAATTTAGATGGATCTCCTATAACCATAGGTAACATCACGACCACCTCTTTAGCTAAGTTCCCCACGGTGGATCCGATAGGTAAATCTAGGTCTATCTGGCTCAAATTCGTCTTTTCCCTATAGCTGGCGAATAATCGTACAGTAATTAGCAGAATAAACACTCCTCTATTAGGATTATCGAAGTACCTAAATTGTGTACAACACCTGTGCAGAGCGAAGTGTGAGACTATCTTCCAAAAGCATATGTATCACGTCTTGGATCGGCACCTGCTCTTAGAATTCCAAATTCTTGGTCCACAATTATTCCTGATAAGGCTCCCATAGTAGGTGACCAGTCAGCAACCGTGGTTAAATTATGTTTTAGGTCACTTAGTTCAGCTTGTGTCTTTTCAGGTATTCTATTTTCAAGGTGTAGCAGACCTGGAACATAGGTGTGTGGCCAAAATGAATTAGGGAAATTCCACGGTACAAATCGTGGTTTCTCAATAGCTTGTTGTGGATTCATTCCGAATTCCGCGATATTTATAAACATCTGTACCATTGAGGGACACTGAGCGTCGCCACCGGGGGTACCAAACGGCATGAAAAGTTTGTTATTTTTGAAAGCTATGGCCGGATTAGGGGTAAGACGTGGTCTTTTCCATGGCTGCACACTTGAAGGATGTTCAGGGTCTAGCCAACTTTGTGTTCCTCGATTAGAAATTAAGAAACCTAACCCTGGTACGATAGGACTTCCAAATAGTCCGTCACTCGGCGTGGCAGAAAAGGCGTTACCCTGGCTATCAACGACGCATGTGTAACTTGTGTCTTGATCCTGCTCTCCGGGAAGGGCTGTCAATTTTTGTATTGGTTGCTTGCCAGCAGCTCCTCCCTGATAAGCCCATGGATTACCGGGTTCGGGCATATCTGGAAAAGCTTTAGACATGTCTATCATATCTCGTCTGGTACGAGTGTAACTTTTAGACAATAGACCTTCTATAGGAACATCTACAAAATCGGGATCCCCGAAATAATGATGGCGATCCGAGAAAGATAAGTTGAGAGCTTGTGACACCAGGTGTATGTAAGTTGAGCTGTTATGCCCGATAGATGATAAGTCGTCAGATTCAAGCATTTGAAGGGTTTGGGCAACTATTGGCCCCTGGCACCAGGGGCCACAAGTGAAGATAGAATATTCCTTAAACGATCCCTTGACAGGATTTTCCATTCTGACTGAAAAGTCTTTGAAGTCGTCGAGAGTGAAGAATCCTCCCTGCTGCTCGCTAAACTTTGTCATTTCTTCCGCAATATCGCCTTTGTAGAAATAATCACGGGCGCTCCTAATCGCCGATTCTCGCCCTTTATAAGCGTTAGCTTTTTCCACTTCTATTAGTCTTCTAAAAGTGTTTGCAAGATCTTTCTGTATGAGGATGTCACCCTCTCTAAGTACTTTATTATTGGGCATGAAGATTGCTCTTGTTGACTCCCAGCTAGATAGATTGCCTTCGCCTGTTTCTTCGGATCTACCAAGAAATTTAGCTGTTATACCCGATAGAGGAAAGCCATTTTCTGATAACGAAAGGGCTGGAGAAACAACTTGTTCGAAAGTCATTGAACCATAGTTTTCTAGAGCCGTAAGCCAGGCATCAGGCGCGGAAGGTACAACAGACCGTAATATACCTACGGGGATTTGACCATTCTGTTTTTCGTTAAAGTATTCTAGGGAGGTTGCCTTGGGCCATCTTCCTAGGCCACTTATGGTAACTACAGAGTCCGATTTGGCATGATAAATCATTATTGGGGCTACGCCACCGAAGTTTGTCGCATGTGGCAGGGTTACATTAATTGCAATACCAGAAGCCACACCTGCATCTATTGCGTTACCACCTTGTTCTAAAATGCTGTATCCTGCAGCAGTAGCCAGGTAGTGACCAGCGGATACCATGTGAGTTGTTCCGTTGATACTTGGCCTATAAGTAGCGAGACCTGTGCTCATGTCGACCTCCAATAAATTGTAAAAACTCCTGAGATTTCAGAACGAGATTTCGCCGCCATTAATGTGTATTGCTTGGCCTGTTATAAAATTTTCCTTGTTGGAGACAAGAAAAGTACAAAGTTTTGCTACTTCAATCGGCAGTCCAAGTCGTCGAGCTGGAATTCTTGGCAATCTAAGAGATTTCTTCCTTGCACCCTCAGAGTCTTCAAGTTCTGTGTGGAAGGCGCCCGGAATAATATGATTGACCAGGATGTCGAATGGGGCTAATTCTGACGCCAAGGATCTAGTTAGTCCTATGGCACCCATCTTCGATGCGCACACGTGAGCCCAGTTGGGCGAACCAATGAATGCGTTGAGCCCGGAGATATTTATGATGCGTCCACCTCCATTTGCAATCATGTGTGGGACAACAGCTTTACAACAATAAAAAGGACCGCCTAAATTCGTAGCTATTGTGGCTCTCCATTCGGTCACGGTGAGTTCCGTAAATGCGCGTGAGCTGCGGGCACCTGCATTATTTATCAAGATGTCGATCTTCCCAAATCTTCCGATAACTATGTCGACCATTTTCTTTACCTGAGATTTATTGCCAACATTAGCAATAACCGCTTTCCCTTGGACTCCCAGAGCAGTGGCTTCGCTAGCTACTTTTCCTTTGAGGTTCACTGTGAAGTACGCCTTCTAATCAGGATGCCCTTAAATAACATTCTATTCTGTACGGACGACAGCGTCGCCGTACAAGTCTTCGATCTGATCTTTAGAATAATTGAGGATTTCGCCTAGTATCTCTTGGGTGTGTTCCCCGATCATGGGTGTGGTTCCAACCTCCATCGGGGTTCTACTGAATTTGATCATTTTACCGGCGACATACATACTACCAGCGACTGGGTCGGGAACTTCCACCATTATTTCGCGCTCTTCGAGATGAGGGTCTGATGCTGCGTCGGCTACTCCATTGATTGCAGCGCAGGGAATGCTAAAACTCGATAGGTATTCTTCAGCCTTTTTGGTGCTACGGTCTATGAACCATTTGGCAGCACCCTTTTCAAGTTCAGATGCGTTGGCTTCCCTGTCAGCACGCGTAGAAAATTTTGGATCGGATTCCCATTCAGGCTTTTCAAATGCTTCACAGACTCTCTTCCACATTGCGTCGTTAGCGGCTGCGATATAGATCCATCCATCTGAAGTTTGGTAAGCATTGTTAAGACCTCGGCCGTTACCTTTTCTTTCTTCAACAATACCTCCACCCAGATAGGCCGATATAGGTATTTCGTTAACTGTGAATCCAGTGTCAGCCAGGCATACGTCTATTGCTTGACCCTCTCCGGAAATCCCCCTTTCTCTTAGTGCGGCGAGAGCTCCTATGGTGGCGTGCAAGGCTGTAATTCGGTCGATTAAGGGGAACGAGGTCATTGTAGGAGGGCTGCCTGGAAATCCAGTGAGAGACATCAATCCTCCCATGGCTTGACCTATAGGATCAAATCCCACCCTTTCATGATACGGTCCATATTGACCATAAGCTGATACATTGATCATGATTATTTTAGGATTAAGTTTCTTTAGTTCCTGGTAACCGAAGCCCATTATATCTATAGTTCCAGGTCTGAAATTCTGGAGGAATATATCTGAGACTTTTACCAGATCTTTTAGAACTTTCTTACCTTTGTCCGTGCGCAGGTTAATCGCTAAACTTTTCTTACCGCTGTTATATTGCACCCAATATGCGCTTTGCCCTCTAACGTTAGGCCCATTTTTCCTGCTTTCGTCGCCATTGAGCGATTCTATTTTTATTACTTCAGCGCCCATTCTAGCAAACATCAGGCCACATCTAGGCCCGGCTTGATATCTACCAAGGTCTAACATTCGAATTCCCTCTAACGGTGTTTTAGGATTAATTTTCATATATTTACCTCCGACCTTTTCTGTCCAAAAACTCCTTAAATCCTTCTTCAACGGAAGTAGGTGCCAATTTCCCCCGTTGAGCTTTCAATTCGTTTTGATACATATCCTTCCAAGATGAACTAATATTGGATAGCATCAATTCCTTGATTCCTTGGACCATGCGCTCATCGTTAGATGCTATTAGTCTCGCAAGTTCCAAAGCTTTTGGCATCACCTGATCTTCCGGCACTATATGGTTCAAGAGCCCTATGCGATAGGCTTCATCAGGTTCTACGACACGAGCAGTGAATAACAATTCTTTAGCCAAAGGCCACCCTATTTGCATTGGCAAACTCCAGGTTGAATTTACTCTTCCGTAGGAAGCTGCCAAAAATCTGAATTTGCTTTTATGGCATCCTATTCTAATATCAAAGCTG
>Ga0310121_10004646_pt1 | contig 12028 bp, 20 predicted proteins | sample CB27_Tmax_986_MG_FD_203504 | JGI IMG/M metagenome (GOLD analysis project Ga0310121, IMG submission 203504) | Marine microbial communities from Western Arctic Ocean, Canada - CB27_Tmax_986 | ecosystem: Environmental > Aquatic > Marine > Oceanic | place: Canada: Western Arctic Ocean | collected...
CGCAGGTCGTGTCGTGTGCGTGCGCCGGGTTCCGCTCGCCGCGCAGCTCGGCCGATCCGTCCGTCCAGCCGTCGCCCCCGCAGATGCGGCAGGCCCGCGTGGCGGGCCGGCGCAGGGGGGCCATTGAGAGGGCCTCCGCACGGCTCATCGCCGCGGCGGCCTCCTCCAGGGCGGCCTCCGCGGCGATGATGGGTGCCCCGCCCCGACGGCAAGGTCGCCCGTCGGTGTGGTCGCCGACGAACCCCTGCAAGGCGTCACAGACGCCCCTTGTGGCAAGAATCAGCTCGGCGAGGGCGGGCTCCAGACGCTCCAGCTCGTCGCGGAGCGTCACCCGGACCCCTCCTCGACGTAGAAGGTCTCCAGGGCGGTCAGCTCGCGGCCGAGGGCGTTCTCGCCGTCGGCCTTGTCGGCCACCCCTCCGCGGCGGATGAACCCGTCCCACGCGGTGTGGCGGGTGATGGTGCCCCGCACCGGGCCGAGCTTCATCGCCGACGTCCCGCTGTTGTAGAGGGACCACAAGTTGCGGCCGGCAAACTCGGGGTGCTCCGGCTTGCGCCAGTCCCCGAAGGCCCGCGTGGCCTGCTTCGACGTCAGCAGCCGGCCGCCCAGGGCGAGCCCGAGCAGCTCGTAGCCGCGGTCCGTGTCCACGGGCAGCGCCTTCATGGCGGCGAACCGAGCCCGCAGCCGGGCCTGCCCCTGCACCGTGTTCTTGACGGTCTCAAGCACCAGGCCCTTGATCTCGTTGAGCGCATCGCCCGTGTGGCGGCGGTGCTGCGTGAAATCCGAGCCGCTGAAACAGAGGTTGTCGCAGACGAGCACGCTGGCTCCCCCGCAGAGGCCGACAGCCATCGAGCTGTCGTGGGAGCTGCGGACGCCGTAGGTCAGGCGCGTGTCCTGGCCGTCCAGGGCCTTCGCCTGGATGAGGCCAAACATTTGCGCCCCGTTATGGTTCAGACCCCACGACTGGCTGGCGATCTCGACGTTGGAGTCCGCCAGGGCGTCGAGGACGAGGTTGGCAAGGCCGTCGAAGGGGACCGGCGTGTAGGTGTCGGTCTTTTCGGGCATCGGCACAAGGCCAAGCTCGGGAATGGAGGCGGGGATACCGCCGCAGTGCAGTAGGAGGCTCATCGGGCTTTCTCCGTTGGTGGTGATGCGCTAGGCGCAGGAATGTAGCCGTCGCACGTCAGGACGTGGGCGACGGTAGGCCAATCAATCTCACAGGATGGACAGTCCGTCCCCCAGACCCGCTCACAGGAGCGACAACGGGGGCCGCATCCCCGGACGTGCGCGGGGGGGGCGGGCGTGTGGCGGTCGCGGCCTCGGGCGCTCATTCTCCCACCAGCCCCGAGCAGGGCAGCACTCGGACGGCGTGGGGATCGTCGGGAAAGTCGTAGTTGACCGCGGCCTCGACAGCTCGCCGGCCGGCCGCTCCGCTCGGAACGTCGAGCGACTCGATGACGTCCGCTCGCTTGCGAGCGATGTCCCGGCAACCTGGGCGGTGGACCTCTAGCCCCTCGCTGGGGTTCCAGATGACGACGACGGGGATGGTGGGGTTGCTCATGTCAGGCCCCCACGCCTCACAGGCAAACGCTCGGCCATCGTCAGGCCGCGGCCCTTGCGACCGTCGATGAAGCCTGCCGGCCCGCGCTCGCCGCCGTCGTCCCAGGAGACGTAAACGTCGATGCCGGCGACCTGCCTGACTGTTCCATAGTCGTAGCACCCCACGGTCCCGGCAAGAAGCCACCTAACGCGGTCTCCGGGTGCGAATGCGGCGGCGGTCATGGGCGGGCCTCCTGATCTCGGATGCCCTCGATGGCCTCGCAGCCGGCGTCCGTAGGAACCCACGCTAGCGCCATGCCGACGCCCCGCGCAGCCAGCCATTCTGGTGCCTGTCGGACCAGGCCCAACTTTCGCAGCGTGGTCGCTACCGTGGCGTTGAGATTTCTGGTGCCCTGGGGCTTGTCGCTGGCGTACAGCATCGCATCTTCGCTTGCGTCGATGGCGAGTAGGGCCTGGGTCTGTGCGTCGGTCATGTTCAGCTCCTAGCGTCGGGCGTCGGGCAACGCCTCACAGACAAACTAACGCACGGTTGGGCCGGGCGCAAGGTATCCGGTTCCGCTATTCCTCGGTGGCGTCGGGGAGCCGCTCAACGGCTCAACTAGACGGCGATCGAGGCGGGGTCGTCTATCACCGCCAGGACGTCATCCTCGACCACGCAGAAACGGTCCTCGTCCCCGTAGCCGGTGATGCCGCGCCCCGCCAGGGTGAAGGTCACGACGAGCTGCCCAGGGACGAGGGCCGGGTTTACCGGCCGCTGGCGGCCGTCCGTGCAGACCCGGCCCCGGCCCACGGCGAGGACGCGCGCGAACACGGCCTGGCCGAGGGTCCGCTCGCGGTACTCACGGGACAGGTCAGGCTTGTGAAGCACCAGCTCGGGCGTGGGGCGGGTCTCAAGGTTGTCTGCGAGGGTGCCAGTACGCATGAGGTGGATGCGCTCCAGCAGGACGTACTCGTACAGAGGCCGGTAGACCATGCCGGCGGGGGCCGACGGGATGACCAGGCCGGGTTTGCGGGCGGGGGCGACAGACATCAGCTAGAGCCCTCCGTCCAGCAGGGCGTCCTCTGCTGCCATGCGGCGTCCGAGCTGGCACACTCGGGCCTGGTGCAAGGCGATCTCCTCGATCTGCCGCACCCGCTCGCGGGTGAGCCCGAGGAGGCCGCCGATTTCCTCCAGGGTGACGCGGCCGTGGTCGGCGACGTCCAGGGCGCAGGTCTCGGGGACCTCCCAGGGCTCGCGGTCGGGAGGCACGCGCAGCCGCCCCGTCGTAGTGAGGTCGATTCCGAGGTGGTAGCGGCACCCCACCCACGGGCACGGCCGGAAGCCGTCCCGGCACTCCAGTCGGTCCTTGGGCCGCCGCACCGACAGCTCGTCGGCATACTCGGCTCGTTCCTCGTCGGTGACGGGTCGCAGCGACAGTGCTCGACGTCGGAGGTGCATCGGCGCAGGCTAGCCATTGGCGGCGGCGACTGGCGAATCGGTGGCGGGGTCGGGGTCAACGAGCTTCACCGGCTTTCCCACTGCGTTCAGCGCGTTGCACATGCCGAACAGGCGACGACGAAGGCGTGAGGCCCGGACTGGCCCCATATCTGCGGCCTTCATGCGCGGGACCACCCGCTCAAGCAGGATGCCGAGCCGCGCTATGACCTTGTGCGCCTGGTAACAGTCGTCCTCGCAGAAGCGACGCGGGCGGCCGGGTTTCCCCGGCTGCGGCCTGATCGGCGTGCCACACAGCTCGCAGGGATAGTCATTCATAGTGAGACGTCCTCTGGCATTGACGGGTCCGAAAATGCACCTCCAGTGGGTGCGTTGTCAAGCGTGCCGGGCTGCTCGGAGCCCAGGTAGCCCATGTAGTCGGTGGCGTGATGGTCGAGGGCGCGGCGGCGGGCGTCGTACCGGTTGGTCGTCCTGGCGTCGGCGTGGCCCACGTTGTACTGGATGAGGTGCGTCGGGGCTCCGAGCTGCCGGCAGATCGTGATGTGCGACGAGCGCAACGAGTGGGGGGTGATCCTCGGTAGCCCCGCCTGGAGCGCCCGCTTGGCGACGAGCTTGTCGAGGGCCGTGCGCCCGAGCGGCCGGGCAGGCGCGGTCCAGGGCCAGTCTCCCTCCGGTCGCGGAGACCGAGGCCCGAGGATGGGCCGGAAGATGGTCAGATCGGGTGTGGACTCGCTGGACCGTCGCAGGGCGTCCCCCCAGGCCGTCAGCGTGCGTAGCATCGCCGGGTGGATCTTCGTATCCCTTTCGACGTTGCCCTTGGCGACGAACGCCAGGACGAGGTGGCCCTGGCGCTCATGCAACGAGTCCCACCTGACGGACAGCAGCTCGGCCTTGCGTAGGCCATTCCAGAGCCCGAGCTGGATGATGGCGAGGTCCCGCAGCCCGCGGGGCGTCGGGTCGGCCCGACAGGCGTCGAGGAGCATGGACGTCTGCTGTTGGGTGAGAGTGACCAGGGGGGACTCGTTGGGCAGTCGCATCCCGCGCAGGCGGGTGAGGGGGTTACGGTCGAGCACGCCGCGCTCGACCAGCTCCGAGCAGAGCACGCGCAGGCAGGTCAGCCGCCTGTTCACGGTGGCCGGTGCGTAGACGGCGGCCAGGTGTGCCCGGTAGCGCACGACCAGGGCGCGGTCGAGCGCCAGCGGCCCGTCGGGCCGGGGCTCCTGTGAGACCCATTCCATGAAACGCCGCAGGTCGGTGCGGTAGGCCCTCTCCGTGTTCTTGGATAACTGTCCCGCCAGGACGTCGGTCAGGGCGTCCAGCTCCGCGGCGTCGAGGTCGAGCGCGAGCGGCTCAAGGCGGCGGCCCTCACCCGTCGTCGGAATAAGGGCCGTCATCGGCCTCCGGCTCAGGTGGCGCGGGCTGTCGGTCCGGGTCGGGACCGAACCAATCAGAAATTACCCCGTGCAGCAGGGTAGGCAGGTCGTAGTCCAGCATACCGAATTGGTCCGCGGTGCGGACGCTCCTGTGCAGAACGGCCGTCAGGCGCTCACGCTGCAACCAGGGAGGAAAGCCGCCCGTGTCGTCCTCGTCGAGCTTCATTTCGGAGAGGGCCGGGTGCTCCCGGTAAAGGCCGGCCAGGGCCGAGGCTGCGTTGGCCTTCTCGCCCCCCGTGGACGAGGTGTCTTGCAGGACGGCCAGGAAAGCGAGACAGCGACGTCTGGCGGCGGCGGGGCTCGTCACGGTCAGCTCCTAGACGGGGGGGGCGGGCGGCCCCACAGCCTACACCGGGGCGGCGTGCGGCGAAAGGACACGCTCGCCATCTGCATGATAGACTCCCGGCATGAACCCGGACCTCACAGGGCCAGCGTGGCGACTCCAGCCGGTGCGTAGGTGCAAGCAAGGCTGCTTACCCGCGGGGGCGTGAGGCCCCCGCCGGTCAGAAGTCCAACCCGGCAGTGAGGCGCTCGACGCTTGCCGCCGCTGCGAACACGACGCCATAGGCTGCGAACGCCACCAGCAAACCCCCGCCCCCGAGGCCCGGTTGCGGGCCTGCGCCCGCAACGTCGAGCGCCCAGGCGACCCAGAAGGCCACACACGCGGGGCACCTGGGGCCGCTGGAGACCCAATCACCGCCCAGAGGCGCGTGCGCCTTCCACCATGCCGTGCGGACGACCGGTGCCTCTAGCCGCTTGAGCAGCTCCACCAGGGCGAGCCTGGGGGGGCCACACAGCTTGCTCCACGACGCCGTTGCCGAGAGGCCCCAGACCGCCAGGAGGAACAGCGGCCACGACATCAGGACCCCGCCTCGGCCATAAGGCGCTTTGCGAGCTGGCCGAACAGGCGCTCGCCCGTCTGGACGTCTGGCGCGACCTTGCGGACGTCGGCCCCGCCCTCGGGGAGCAACCCGAGCAGGAGCACAGCGACGAAGGTGGGGCTGCGGTCGGCGAAGGACCGGCACGCGTCGGAGACCGCGGTGGTGCCCTGGGCGTCCTCGTCGGACAGGTCGTCGAGGATGACCGACAGGGTGCTGGCCGCGTTGCGGAGGATCGAGCGGCAGGCCCGTAGCAGCTCGTTGCGGCGCGCAACCGAACCGGGGTCGTCCGGGTCGTAGTCCTGGGCGGCTTTCAGTCGCGTCTGGACGTTCATGGCGTCGAGCATGATGCGGTTCATGGCGGCGTCGGGCTTGGGCATGGGGAGCAGATCCTCCAGAGGTCGCGGGGCGAGGTGTGGACAGTTTCCGACAAGGCAGTCGTGGCAGGCAAGGCCGTCGCATCCAGGGCAGCGGCAGGGGCATGGGCAGGCGTGGCGGCCACAGGTCGTGTCGAGGGCCTCGACGATCTCGGGGGACACGGCGAAGGCCCGGACCCGAGCTGCATCGCCGTAGCAGACGTCGCAGTGGCCTGACGGCTTCACTCGCCCTGGTCGGTGTTGGCCTTGCAGCCCGCGCAGTTCACGGGCCGATCGCTGCGGACATGGCGCTCGACCGAGCGAGAGTCCGAATCAGAGAACCCGCCGCACAGGGTCACGCAGTACCAGGCCCCACCCGTCTCCGAGCATCGGACGACCTCGACGGCGCAGACGGCCGACCCCGAGAGGTCGCCCGCTCGCCGTACTGCCTGCCCGTGAGCGGAGGGCCGCCTCACGCGGCTCTGCGGTCCCGAAGGCACGGGCGGCAGGGACCCGCGTCCACCCTGGGGGCGTCGCGGTCGGTCCGTCGGTCGAAGGCACCTTCGCAATCCGAGCAGGAGACGATCACCGGCTCTGGGGGGGCATGGAGCGGGTCGCCCTCGACGTGGGTCGGGTCGCAACGGCCGCCGGCGCGGCGGGCACCATAGCGGAAGTCCCTCACGCGAGGCCGTCTGGGTGGTAGGTGAGGATATTGCCGGGGTGGAGCGACGTCCGACCGTGCGACGAGCAACACGGGCCGGCGTGCCCCTTGTCCAGCGCGCAGGGGGGCCGGCCCACCGGGAAGTCTGGCCGCCAGGTGGAAGGCCCCGCGTCGAGACCCTCCCCGCAGCGACCGCCGTGGGACGCCATCGCTCCGACCACGGCCTCGACCGCGGCGGTGCCCTGGAGGCCAATGCCGCCTGTGCAGGAGAGGCAGTCGCAGGGGGCCACCTCCGGCTCGCAGTCCTCGGGGTCGAAGCCGTGCGTCACGACGATGCGGCCCTGGCGCACGTCGGGCCAGAAGATCGCCGCCGAGCCCAAAGGGTTGCGGTCAGTGCCGCCATCGACTGCCCAGGGTTCCTCGGCGTAGAACGCCCAGGTGCGAGTGCCGTGGCCGCCGCAGAACCGGCTGGCGTCCTCGATGTAGCCGCCCACCAGGGCTTGAAGCTCGGCCAGGGTCGGTGCCACCCCGGCCGGCCGCCGCTGCACGGTCAGGTCGCCGTCTGGGTGGTAGGTGATGATGGTGCCTTGCCTACTCATGGTCAGCTCCCTGTTCGTTGCACACGCTGTCGGCACCCGGCTCGCACGTCGGGTCGGTGTCAGTGAGACGCTCCGCTCGGTCGGATCTGACGGCGGGGCCTTTGATGATACTGTTGCCGAAACGTCGTTGGGCGGCCGTGAGCGGATGGTAGACCTCCGGCGAGCTGTCCAGGCCCATGTTGTGCGCCAACGATGTGTCTACCTGGCACATGCCGGGCGCGCCGCGGGTCGCCAGCATGTATTCCAGGGCCTCCGCTTCGTTCGTGAAGTAGGGCAGGGGGTTGAGGCGGGGGTTGCCCTCGCGCGCCAGATCGCACCGAGCGTCGTAAAGGTCTCGGTCGTAGACCCGGACCCCGTTGAAGTCGTGCAGGAAGTGGACGACGCCCTCCCACACCTCGGGAGTCTGGCGAATCCATCCGATGAACACTCGGCCAGTGGTCTTGGCCGGCCGGCACCGCTCGACGTTGAGGTAGTCGGGCAGGGTCTCGTCTGGGTGGAGCCCCCGCCGACCGCACGTCCTCCGGTTGTGGCCGGGCTCGCCGCACCGGCCGCAGTGGGTCGGACGTCGCACGGTGTCTGGTCCGTCGCTCATGCTCTCTCCTTGCTCGGTCATGTCAGCTCCTTGGGTTTCCGGGTCGGGCAACCTGGCTACTGCTGCCAGGGTAAGCTGTCGCCTGGGCGTGGGTCAATAGTCACCCCGGTTATAGCGTGCCAGCTCGGCATCCATTTCCCATTGGTCGGCCAACTCCCGGCCGTAGGTCTTGACGTCGTTGACGTACCGCTTGCCCTCGGCGTAGCCCTGGGCGTACTCGGCGTTGTCCCGGCTCTGCTGCTTGTCCTCCCACATCGGGGGCTCGTCGTCGCCGACCGGGCGGCCCTGGGTTCGATAGGCGGGATCTATCAGCCCAGGGGCGACCTGCGGGCCGCAGCCCGCGTGGCGGTACTTGCCCCCCCCGGCCTTCTCGATGCGCTGTCCCTTGCGAATGTCCCCGCGACCCAGGCAGTCGTCCTCGGCGGCGCAGGGTCCGTTGTAGCGTGCGTCGAAACTCATGGTCAGCTCCTTGGTCAGTTTCCGGGTCGGGCAACCCGTCCAGCCCAAAGTAAGGCCGTGGTCGTCACTTGTCCAGCTTTCGCACGGCCGCCTCGACGGCCGCCATCAGGACGTCCTTGGGGATGCAGTCCTCGGGCCGCTGCCCAGGGTCGAAGGCCCGCTGACGGCCACCGGCGGGAATGTGCTCTGTCACCGCCCGGCTGTCGAAGCCGAAGGGGAACCGGACGCCCGGCCGGAGGACCCAGAGGTGGTATTGGTTGGCGCAATCCACCAGGCGGTCCTCCGCGGGGTACAGCTCGGCCGCCTCGCAGTCCTCGCCCCGGCCCCATGCCCACCCCGGCCAGAGGGGAGACGCCAGTATGGAGACAACCTCGTTCTTGATCCGCTGCATGTTGCGCCAGTCCCGCATCGGGGCCTTGTCCCGCCGCTTGACGGAGAGCTGGAGGACGCGCCCGCCCGGCACGTCCTGCGCGACGTGCAGGGTGCAGTTGACCTGATAGCGGTTGTTGAGGAACGTCCGGTCGAGCAGCCCCGCGTTTACGATGGGCTCGCACTCCTTGAAGGGCGTCCACCGCGGAGCGGCCGTGCGCTTGCTTCGCTTGCGCTTCATCGGTCCCTCCTGGCTTGCACCGCTGCGACGATCTTGCTGTCCAGCCTCCACACGGCCCGCTCGGCCCACCCGACGTCCACGCGGTAGAGCTGCCTGGCCGCCTCGACGAGCGTCCGCTTGAAGCGTTCGCCGTGGACGATCCGCCGCCCACCCAGATCCTCGGGCCATCCCTCGGTGCGGACGTTTAGGCAGTGAACCAACTCATGCGTGATGGTCTGGCGCACGCAGTCCGCCGACCTGGCCCGGTTGCCGTAGACGACGATTCGCCAGGAGCCGACCGCGTAGCCGAGCCTCCCGCGGCCCTTGCGCCAGTCCACCTCCGTCGTGATGCGACGCCCCCGCAGTGGGGCGAAGATTTCCGCCTTGTTGATCTGGCGGGCCACCTCGGCGCGGCAGTTGACGCCGTGGACGACGCGGCTGCGGGCCGCCTTGTGCGCGGCGCGCTTGCCGGCCACCCGCTTGCGCTTGGCCGACTGCTTCACGGCCGACCGCGCCTTGCCGGCCGACCGCTTCCGCTCGGCCGCGGCGCAGACCCGCTCGATGAGCTTCCCGGCCTGCTGCGAGCAGGGCACGCAGTAGCGCAAGAGGTTCACCTTACGCATCCCGCCTGGGGCCAGGTGGGTGTGCTCGCAGGTCGGGCACGCCCACCGGCGTCTGGGCGAGGCTTTCTTTTTGGCATCACTCATGGATTCAGCTCCTCTGGTCAGCTCGGGGCGGGAACGGGCATCCCACCCTACACTTACAACATAAGCATCGCCGTTTCCTTTGTCAAGTCAGGCACTTACGGGCGTTCTGCCGGGCGCAAGCTCTCTAGCCTTCGTAGGCGTCCTCTAGTGTCAGGGAGAGGATGGCCCCGGCCTCGTAGCCCACGTCCACGCAAACGGAGATCTTAAAGCAGTACACCTCGATGCGCTCGATCTCCTCGTCGATCAGGCGGTTGTGGTCGTCCAAGCCCGCGGCAGTACGCCCCGGCTTCCGCCGCCGCCCCCCGGCCGGGGGCCGACAGGCTTACCCGGATGTAGGTGCTCTCGCCGCACGACGCTACCTGGCAGCGGTAGGCCATCACGCCGTTGAGGACGGTGCCGAACAGGTTGACCGCCAGCAGCTCGTCGAGGCCGCACAAAGCGCAGTGGAAGGGGACCGCCATCAGACGGCGGATGGTGCATGTCCCCCCTACCCTTTACAAGGACAGCAGCCGCCGGCCTCACAAGCCCTTGAAGCCAGTAGCGCCCCAGATGATGAGGCCGATCGAGAGCAGTGCGCCCACGCCAAAGCTGGAGGCCGTGCTCATCGGCTTTTCGCCGTTGTCCTGGCCGTTGTCCTGGCCCAGGCTGCGGGGAGCCCCGTACAGGTCGTCAAAGAAGCCCATGCCTCCTCGGTCGCCGGGGGCCGGAGCGTTTGCGTAGTTCATCAGCGGGTCTCCTTCTTGGGGGCGGGCCGGAGCGGGCCGGCGGGCCAGAAACGGATTGCCAGGAGGGTGAGCACGGTCCCAACCGCAAGGCCGCTCCACCATCCCGCTCTTTCGATTGCCGACTTTGCTCCCAGGCTTCCACCGAGGCCGCGGCGCAGCTCGCCCGGAGCTGGAGCGTTTGCGTAGGGGTGCCGCGTCACTTTGCCGTCCCCCGGCCGAGCAGAAAGCCCAGGGCCAGGCCGCCCAGGATGAGGACCGGCCCGAGCGTCGCGCCCGCGAGCTTGACAGCGTGCGGCTCCAGGCGGTCCTTCACGCCGGCCGCGAACGGATCGACCAGGGGCCGGGCGAATGTCTGATACAGGGCGGCGCGGCCGGGGTCGTTCTCTGGGGTCCAGACCTCGCCGGTGCCATCGACGATGGACTGCCCGAAACTCTCGCCCTGGCGGCGAATCCACGGGCTCACCTCTTTGACGACCTGCTGTTGGTAGATGGGCTCCAACTGCTCGATGCCCACCCCCAGGAGGTCATCCAAAAGGTCGTCGGCGACCAGGCCAAGCCCGTAGGCGTGCATCAGGAGCTAATCGAGAGCGACACGACGGTCGGGTCCCCGACGTCTAGCGCGTCCACGACGTAGCCGGGGTCGTCCATGCTCGCGAGGACGGCCGTCCACGCGGAGCGCAGCCACTCCAGGGCGATGTCCTTCTGCTCGTCCTCGTCCTTCGCCGCCATGATCTCGTTCCACGCCCCATCGGGGATCTCGACCCAATGAGTGATGGTCAACCCGGCGACCTTCTCGACGCCCTCCCTCTTGGCCTGGGCGGCGGTGAGGGGCTCCGAATCCTTGTGGGAAACGTAGCGGCCGGGGTTCTCGTCCTCGTAGTAGCCGCTCTCTTGGAGCCACTCCTCTGCGCTCGTCGCATCGAACTCGGCGCGCTCGCAATCCTCCTCGGACTCCGTGGAGCTGGAGGTGTAGGCGATCTCCTGGCAATCTCCGAAGTAGCCGCTCTCCCTCAACCACTCGTTTCGCCCGTCGGCCTCGTAGCTGTCGTAGGTTGCCTTCGCCATGCGGTCCTCCGTCCGTTGGCGGGCAGCATACCGCGGGCGAGCCAGGACGTCAGGTCCGCAGCGTATCCTCGACGAACCCCATCAGGTCGCCCCTCGGCTCCCACTTCAACATGGCGTGAGCCCTGGCCGGTGCCGGAAAAGAGCAAAACCGCTGCTCGCCAGGCCGGGCAGGCTCCGTGATCACCTCGGGTGCGACCCCCGTGCGCCGGATCATCCCGACCAGCTCAAGCACCGAATGGGACTGCCCGCGGCAGAGGTGTACGACCGTATTCGGCATGACAGGGGTCGCCGCAGCGAGCATCACAGCCCGCACCACGTCTCCGACGAACAGGAAATCCCGCGTCTGTCTCCCATCGCCGTAAACGCGCAACGGAGCCCCGGCCGAAGCGTTTTGCAGGAAGATAGACACGACGCCTCCCTCTAGGTCCGACCTCTGCCTGGGGCCATAGACGTTGGACAGCCGCAGGGCTACCCACTTGCTGTGGTGCCTCTCCAGGGCGACCTCACACAGAGATTTCGACAGGCCGTAGACGGACATCGGGCTCGGCGGGGACCTCTCATCGAGCTGCCCGAGCACGGCGGCCTCCGAGAACATGGCCCCCAATGTGGACAGGAACACGAACGGCGTATCGGGGAACCGCTGGATCAACGCCACCGTGCCGCCCACGTTGACCCGCACGTCCTCCACGGGTTCCGCCGCGGAGTAGATGACCTTGGTCTGGGCGGCACAGTGGACAACGACGTCGGGGACAGCCGCCGAGCCCCACTCACTCGGCCTGGTCACGTCGAGCTGGCGAAAGTCTAGCTGCGGGTGCTGCGGCAGGTTCGCGGCGCTCCCTGTGCGGAGGTTGTCCCACACCTCCACCTTCCAGTCGTCCGCCAGGAGGGCCTCAACGATGTGCGAGCCGATGAAGCCCGCCCCGCCAGTGACGAGTGCCATCACCCCGTAAGGCTACCGGGTCGGCCTTC
>Ga0310121_10004648_pt1 | contig 12024 bp, 11 predicted proteins | sample CB27_Tmax_986_MG_FD_203504 | JGI IMG/M metagenome (GOLD analysis project Ga0310121, IMG submission 203504) | Marine microbial communities from Western Arctic Ocean, Canada - CB27_Tmax_986 | ecosystem: Environmental > Aquatic > Marine > Oceanic | place: Canada: Western Arctic Ocean | collected...
TTGGCTATTTTAATGAATTGTTCTAGAGATAAAGGCTTATTGTCTTTGTCAAGAGCATAACGAGTTGTTTCTTTTTCTTTTTGATAAGGAAGATTAATAAAATTTCCTGCCAAGTTCCCATGTTCATCAGGTTCTAGTTCAACTTGTTTAGGATAAATTTCAGTGGTTCTTTTTAATTCGAGAGGTAAAAGTATAGAAGCCAGTGAATCTCGCATAATTTGAGCGTCGATGGCTTCTTTTAGAAATAAATAAATATGTAATCCTCCACTTTTTGATCGGCATGCGACCAGAGGAAGTTTATATTTCTCTATATAAGAGAGTAAAATAGGTATGTTAAATTCTTTGTAATTTTTAGGATCTATATCAATACATCCAAAAGAGGCTTTACCCTCTTTGGTACAAGGTTGAATCCCTATTGATATTGTTCCGTCTAAATGTTGTTTGTAATGAAAAGGAGTGATTGCTTCTTGAGCCCACACGTAGTGAGGTTTGATCTTATTTCTTTCTTTGTCAAACTCAGCTCTGGACATGTCGGCTTTGCCAAAGTTTTCTTTGAGTCCAGAAAATAATTTTATAAATTCATCTATCATATATCCCTTTAAGCGGGGCGGTTTAACTCTCGCGCTGCCGCCCCTAGATTCACCCTAGGTGAAACTTAGAAATTTATGTTATCTTTCTCTGCTGTTTTAGCTTGTCCACTTTTTATAGAAGTGTGAAAAGCTTTAGCATGCTGATAAAGATCTACATTATCTACTTTTCTTAAAAGTTTTACAGCGTAACCATACCAAGTAAAATTTCCTGATATTTCTACTGACCGTAATTGATAGATGTGACTAAAAGATGGCGGATTAAAAGTACCATTTTTACCTTTTTCCGTGATACTTTTCATCATTGAATTCCATCCTCGACTCACTTTAAGTTGAGTAGACTTCATCGCTATTAAGGCTTTATCAGATCCACCATCCGTTTGGATAATGACAAAATGATTTGCTGTTTTAATAATGATGTTACCATTTTGAAGGACATCTTTACCTGATGCATCCTTCTTTGTTTGAGCAAGAACTTCAGGCCCTCTATCCGGTGATGCCGGACGACCTTCTTTTCTTTCAAATGGTGCCCACTCAGGAAATGTGAGTTTATAATAGCATGGAATGACTTCTATGCCTTTTGCTCCATCGTACAGTTTTTTAGTAACTGTATTATAGAACATTCCTGGTTCAGCTCCGTCGACATACGAAGCATGTTTTTTCTTCGTTTCGTCAGAACTGTTTTGAAGTAGTTTTAGGAAGGGTAGAGCCAAATCATCTTGGTCCATATTCTCTAAACCTAACTTCGCATCCTCTTCAAATAGTGAAGTGGATGGTACATTCGCTTGTTTCTTTGTAGTGATGTCTCTTGCTTCTTGAGGCATGTTTATTTACTCCTTATTTTTGTTTGATTTCCTACAAACGTGTTGAACAAATCAGAGGGCATCTCTTTACCTGCTTCAGTTCGCTCTCTGAGTAATGCTTTTAAAGTCATCGGTTCTACCTTTAATTTTTGAGCAGGTTGGTAGCCTTGACCTTGCGCAAGGACAGCATAATCTGCTGCCTTGTTATCTTCGTTACGACCAAAGGAAACGGTGATTTCATTTTTAATGATATCGCCTAAGTCGTTATTTCGAAGCCAGTTAAATGCTGCTTCTCTTTTTTCTATTGGTATAGAAGCACCATAAATTTTTTTAATTTCCACAGAAGAACCATCTGCTAGTTTTAAGGAAGATAAAGACATCTCATTCATAAGAGTGGGAATGACTTCACCGGAAATTTTTGTAGCTGTTTCTTTTAAACTTTTTAGATCTTGTTCTTTTGCTTTAATATTGTTTTCTAACTGTTGAAGTTTAATTACTTCATCAGAAAGATTTTTTATATTGTCTATTTGAGAAATTGATTCCGTAGAATCTTTAATAAACATTTCTTGTAATTTATTCATCTACTTTTCCTTTCTCGTATAAGTTAATTGAAATGGGATAATACATTCTTTCTTGTCGGTCCCATTTTAATAGATGGTATTTGCCATGGGTTATATCAGATACAACAGAACATGCAACTCCGATAATTGCGGGATCGCCCGTAAGTAGAAGATAATCAGTAGGACGATATTCCTTTAACAATCTTCTTAATTCAAAAATAATAGGTCCGGGACTAAAAATCATTTGGGAATCCTCTCGTAAGAGAACTTTGATTTTTCCAAATTTTTGAGCTCCCATAATATTAATTTTAGGGCGCCCTTCTTTAGTACCTGGAATTTCCTGAATAACGTAAACTATTTTTTCTGAGTCTTGTTTTAGTTCTTTATAATCTACAGTAGCCATAGCTTTCTATTGACACCAGATATAAGATAATATATTACTATTGTCAAGAAAGAAGACTATGCATTATAGATTTAAGACAAAGCCTTACGGGCATCAGGTTACTGCTTTGGAAAAATCATGGCAGAAAAAAGTCTATGCTTTATTTATGGAGATGGGTACGGGTAAAACTAAGGTGGCTCTCGATAGTTTAGCAATGCTGTATGATCAAGGAAAAGTGAATGGAGCCTTAATCATAGCGCCTAAAGGAGTTTATAAAACATGGTATTCTCAAGAAATTCCTACTCATATGCCAACGCACATTCGCTACAAACTTGTATTGTGGCAGGCTACTATAAACCAAAAACAAAAGAAAAGACTGGACATCCTGTTTAAAACAGGGGTAGACCTTCACATTCTTATTATGAATGTAGAGGCTTTTAGCACAACTAAAGGTATGGAATTTGCTAAAAAGTTTTTAAGTTGTCACGAAACATTTATGGTTGTTGATGAAAGTACTACCATTAAAAATCCTGGTGCAAAAAGAACTAAAAATATTATTAACTTAGCTCCTCATGCCAAATATCGTCGAATTTTAACCGGATCCCCTGTGACTAAATCTCCTTTAGATCTTTATAAACAATGCGAGTTCCTTGATCCTTATCTCTTGGACCATTCTTCTTATTATACATTTCGATCTCGCTACGCCACTATGCGTAGTGCCAATTTTAACGGAAGATCTGTGCAGCTCGTTGTAGGTTATAAAAACCTTGCAGAACTGTCGGAAAAACTTAAGCCCTTCTCCTATCGCGTTCTCAAAGACGAGTGCCTAGATCTTCCACCTAAAACATACATGAAAAGAATCATTACGTTAACCCCTGAACAAGAGAAAGTTTATAGTCAAATGAAACAAATGGCATTAGCGCAAATGAATGGAAAAGTTATAACTACAGTGAATGCGTTAACCCAATTGATGCGTTTGCATCAAATTACGTGCGGACATTTTAAAGCAGATGATGATTCAATTCAACCCATAAAAAATAATAGATTATCGCAGTTATTAGAAGTTTTAGAAGAACTTGAAGGTAAAGCTGTGATTTGGGCTCATTACCAATTTGATGTTCAAACCATTGTCAAAGCAATTACAGAAAAATATGGAGAAAAGTCAGTGGTCACTTATTATGGTTTAACTCCAAATGAAATACGACAATCTAATATAGAACGATTCCAAACTAAAGATGAAACACGTTTTTTAGTTGGAACTCCACAAACGGGGGGATTTGGAATTACGCTCACTGCAGCTTCCACTATGATTTATTATTCTAATGGTTATGATCTAGAAAAAAGAACTCAGTCTGAAGCACGAATTGATCGGATTGGTCAAAAATTCCCTATGACCTATATAGACATTCTCGCGGAAGACACGGTTGACGAAAGAATCGTCAAAGCCCTCCGCAAGAAAATTAACATTGCTACCCAAGTTATGGGTGAAGAACTGAAAGCGTGGATTTAATCCCTCAAAATGTAGGATATACGCGCGAGACGCAGTAGAATTTTACAATTTTTTATTTTAAATAAATTACAAGTAGCATGAATATTAAAACCATTCCCATATATTTGTTTGGAATAGTAACGAGAAGAATTTCTTTGTATGCTTTTAATTTTTCCCATAAGAATTTCATTATGCGTCTCCTATAATTGGTTTATATCGTGTGTAATTATCTTCGTCTTTATACGCTCTGAGATTCTCCTTTATATTTTCTTCTTGATCAGGGTTGTATGCGACATGCAACCATCCTGAGTTGGGTTCGTCGGAGTTCCAATACTCGAGAATCATTTGGTCATACATAAGGTTGTGTCTGATCCAGTTAAAAACCTCATTGTTGGGAGTGCCATAAATTTCGAAGTCGGCCGCCATCCCTTTGCAGTGTTGAGAATCTATACTGCTACCGATGGCTTGTGACAGTGGGGGGCTGCGATATCCCGAGGATACACTCACAACGTGATTAAAATGGTCTCTAACGGGCTGTAGGACGCGTTCACAGAGCAATCTTAGGTTCTCCAAGTGGTCAGGACTAGGATCATTAGGAATGCCCTTCCTTTCAGCTGTCTGTGACTTGGTAAGCTCTACCAAGCTAAAATTTTTAGATAATTGCATCAGTCTCCTAAAATAATTTTCGTGATGTATCGTGTGCCGTCTAGGTTTGTTTTCAGTTCAGCCTGAGTTTTAATACATTTATATTGTATATTGGTTCCGATGTTTCTTTCCGCCTGACGTTTTCCTTTAAGACACATACTCATTGAGGGCTGGATTCGATGTTCTTTAATCTCATAATCTACAAACATGAGAAGTGCTACTACTATTTCCATTAGTGATTTCCGTTACTAATTTTCAACTCTCTACTTGCATCTTTTAATTTCTCAATGTCATTAAGTATTTTTTCTACGTCCTTTTGTAGTCTATCAATGTTGACTGTATTGTGCATACCTGATTCTTGTTTATCTTGTAATTTTTCAACTTGCTTATAGAGTTCTTCAATAAGCATAAATTGTTCCGAATCGGCTGGAAGACTTCCTAATTTACCCATCGGCCATTTTATTCTGAACTCAGTATTCATTACTAAATCTCTTTCCATAATTTCTAGTTTCGTGGAGTGTTGATTTAATTTTTCTTGTATTTTAAAAAATCCGAATGTACCGAGTGCGACCATGACTATCAGTGAAATCACCGTCTTCATTGGCATCTGTACGCTTTGTTCAGGGCTAAATTTCATTTTTTGATCTTCCATATAAAAGCTCCCCCCAGGATGAAGGCTGTCCATAACATCCACATATCATTAGCAATGAATATAAAGTTCATTACATCTATAAAATCAGTCCACATCATTTTTTCTTAGCGAACCATTGGTCCACGTATTTTTTTCCAATATATACTATAGCAAGAGCAGCAATAACAATAGCTATGTCTATGCCCCATCCCATTCCAGTATTGATTTTAAATCCATCGGAAGAAACACCTACGCCTTCAGTGATGTCGCGTTGTTCGACCATCACTGATCCAGTATCTGGATCTATTGTGATTGTTTTATTCATTAAATGGTTTTAACTAATAGACTAACTAGTTGAAAGGCAACAGCCCCCACCGTTGCTAATAGAACCCAATAGATTTTATCTATCTTGCCACCCAAGTTCTTAATATCATTATTCATGTGCTTTAAATGATTGGTTTTGATACTTGCAATATCCTTCTTGATACCAGTCACGTGTCCATGCAAACTTATAATATGTTCTCGAGTAGTCTTGGGCGTCATGCCAATCCCTTTTGTTTTAATCTCATTGCCTTCTCTTCGTTCGAGAGATAGGCTGTTTCCGTAGCTGTTAAGCCGGTTGAGCCTACAACATTCTGGTTTGGCTTGGAAGCTATAACTTCACTTGAAACATTGGCAGCGTTGAGAGGCACTTGAGGCTTGACGCTTGCGACTTGTTTCGGTTCGCTAACTTCTGGAGCCGGTAGAATCATGGAGGTATCCTCTGTTTCTTTAACTTCTTCAACTATTCTAGGATCTTTACCTGTCATGAAGTATTCTTTTAATTGTTCATCGTTTAATCCCATAGGAATGTTTCCCCATTTAGCTTTAATATTCCACATTTCTTTTCGATCAAAAATATCCTCAAGTTTTAAAGGATTATTTATATATTTCTTGGTTCTATTTATTCTCTCTAAGATCTGAGGATACATTGATGTCCATTCAAGCGGTGGTACATTAGCTGGATCAAACTTACCCCGAAGGAGCATGGCAATGGTTGCCACTCCAAAACCTCCCCGGCCTTGGAAATGTTTTATGATCTCTCCATTAGATAGCTTTAAATCATTCTTTAAGAACATAACAAAGTCATAGACTCTGTTCATTTCTCGATATCGATTGGCTTGTAGATTTTCAAATTCTCTTTCAACAAGGAAAGGATTTTTAATTAATTTGTTGATATCTCTAGCATCATTTTTAAAATCAGTTTGAGTTTTTTTAAAGTACCCAGTAAATTCATTTATTTGAAAGGTGATACCCCCTACAGGGTCCTGTTCGTCAACACCCAGGCCTAATACCATCTTCATGATTTGATTGGGCAAGTTTAATTCTTTACCGGATCGAGAGAGATGTCCTTCTGCCGCATCCATAACTTGTTTAGCATTCTTAAGGGTCGTAGGATTAATATCTAAAAATATATGAGCAAATATTTTAGCTAAGATTTCTCCCTTAGTATCATTTCTGATATCATATACAATTTTGCCTTCCTTAGTTACACCACTGTTACCAGCCCCCCCTGTCCAGTCAGCTGGTGCTATGTCCCTAACCGCTTGAATAAATAAAGACGGTGTTAGGAAAGGTTCAAACATTAAATAAAGACTGCCGGGTTTGTCTTCCTCCACATTATAAAAGAGAGCATTAAATAATCTTTTGCCCCAAGCCTCGTCATCTTGAAGAGGATTAAACATTTCTTGAAAAAAAACAGCCATGGCATCTTGGACCCCTTCGTAAGGTTGTTCTCGTGTCCAGTTAAGGCTCCAGAATTTTTTAGTTTCCGGATCTATTTTACTCACAGGAAACAAGGTTGATGTTTTATCGTAGTAAGGTGAGAACCATCTTTGATATTTTTTCATCCACTCTTCATCAATATTACTCAACGCTCCTGTAAATGCACGGAGGCCTTCTTCTAATCCATAGACGGTCGCTCCTATACCCAGCATTCTTTTAGCTCCCATTTGTCTTAAGAAAGGATTCATCGAAGACATTTCTCTGGCACTAAAGACCATGGTATTAAAAATATTTCTAATGTTTTCAGATCTAAAAGCGATGAAATTCCCCAGTGGGAAACGTCTCCAGTTCTTAACGAGAGTCGGGACGATATTATAGTTTGGATAAGTATCTCTAATATATTTTCCTGCTATTTCTCTTAAGGCATCTCCATAAGTTTTTTCAACACCATCTATTTTTAATGGGTTCCATTTCATGCCAAAGACTTCTCTGAACTGACTCGCAACTAAGTCTTTCCAATTGTAATCTACAGTTCTTCCTTTTTCTACTACATAGCCTAAACGTCTCGCGTTACCCACCGTTATGCCTCTTAGTGGAATGGCTGCTAACAGCTGAGATTTTGTGAACTCATAACCGTAAGCTTTCCACACACTGTCAGCTCCTTGATAGAATTCTGTTGCTTTTTTAAAGATAGGGCTTCTCATCATGGCTTTAAAAAAGGCATCGGTACTTGCATAGCGGCCTTTGATAATATCAGCAATGACGGCTTCCACTTCTCCTGCCACAATTGAACTGTCTAGAACTCCTGCGTCGGTCCATTCAACTAATTTTTTTCTCATGGCGATAGGATTAACTTTCCCTGTGCCAATGACATCTCCGAATACAAACTTCATAGCTTCCAAGACACTGGCCTGACTTCCAATATGTCCTTGCATGACAGAAAAGAACATTGCTGTTTCAAAGTTACGGGCTTGAGTCATTAAGGATAGAACGGTTTTACTAAGCTGAGCTGTTGTCTTAGCTGCCATCATAGCTTTCCATGGGGCCCACTGTAACAATTTATCGGTAAACATTGCATCACTTGCAATGGCTTGAGCAATTGACGGTGTTGTGTAATAATTGCCGGCACCTGTTTTGGTTGCCGGTGTATAAATTTTTGCAATGTCTATGTTCGAGGTCCTTGCAATCGTTTGAATCGGAACTAAAGATTTAGCTACCCATTCTTGAACTCCCTTCATCGCAAACTTAGCAGGATCCGTTACAATCCAACCTGATTTTAATCCTTCTTTTAAAATACTTTTGTGAGTAAATAAATGAGAAAGAAGTTCTGCTTGGTTGCTGACCGTGTCCATAATGATTTGCTTAGGATCATTTACTTTTCCCATCAGGTCTTCAATCACTTTAGGCAATGTTTCTTTCTCTTTAAGAATTTTGTCGGGACTTAGTAAAGATCGGATAGCACTAAGTCGTGCAATAGGACTGCTTCCTTCTTGTCCGTATTGTAAAATTTGATCAACCTTTTGTGAAGCCAGTCTATTTAATTCAGGCCAAAGCTTGTGTCCTTCTCTAACATTTTTATATTGAGGAGTAGATTTTTTTAACATGTCTACAAAATATTTAGTCGCGGCCGCGATTTGTGTTTGATCGGGTTTAAAACTTCCTTGAAAAATCTTGTAAGAAGTAGTGAGGTATTTTCCCATTCCATCTACAATTTCTTTTTTTATTTCTTCGCTTTTTACATAAGGTTTAATTTGCTTACTGAGTTTGTCTATCAGTAATCGAATATCGTTTGCTGGTTGTCTTATAACGGTAGGTAAGGCATCTATTTTAACTTCACCTTTTAAATAACGAATGACATCATCCCAATACTGTTTACCAGCACCCACACTTGAAGTGGTAAAGGCTCTATGAGTCAATCCTTTATGAAGTAAACCATAAATAGATCGATCGATTCTACTTAAACTTAGGCCCACATCTTTTTTCAATGCTCTCCACTTTTGTAGCCCTTCGAGCTCTATTTGTTTTGCTTCTTTAGTCCATGGCCCTCTCACTCTTAAAGGAGGAAGAACTTTTGTTTCTAGATATCCATAGAATCTTTCTTTCCAAGGTCCCATAGTTGTAGAGAAGAAACCCCAGTTTTTATAAGGAGGAATTCGAAGAACTTCCCCTCCAATAAATCCTCCTGCATTTCTAATTCCTTTAACCAGTTGAGGCATTCCTGTTTTTCTACTCTTCATCACATTCGATACAGGATTTAAAACAAAAGTATTGAAAGGACCTGCGACTGTTGAACCAACAGCTTTTCCTGTGCCCCATAACAGTGAGCCTGTCCATCCTATAGCTTTAGTAAGACCTCCAATTAAAAGAGTTCCTTCTCCTCCATGAATTAATCTTCTTTTTAAACCGTAGACGGCTCTTTCTTTTTTAGTCATCTTATCCCATCTCTTACGATCTATTGGAGCTACTAAGCCAAAGCCTTCAGCAAAAGTTGTGTGTTCTTCGTCGTCAGCAATCGATCTTCCTATTCCGTACTTAGCTGCCGTTCCCCAGTATCCAAATCTCTGTGCAATACTTGAAGCATATTTTATATTACCAAAGCTATCGGCTATTTCTTTTCCTGATTTATCTAATTTAGGTTTTCTTTGTGCAACTCTTTCAGTAATTTTTTTAAAGGTACCCGGTGCAACTTTCTTAACACCCCAACCAAACATTTTAACCAGTCGTCCACCTGTGTAAATATCTATACCGAATTGAGTTACCTCGTCGATTAGATTTTGTATGGCACTGTCTTGATCAAAAGGTCTGAGCTTGTTAGGATAAGTGTAATCATCCGCCTTAGGCCAATTAGCTTCTATATACTCAACAGCACTCTTTGCATTATCGGGTCCAACTTTATCGATGATTTGAGCGATGAGTTTACTAAAAGATCGTGCGGAATCCATCCCCGCTTCTGATATGCCTAAGGAAACTTTAGTTGAAAACTTACCTAACCATTCTTTTTGATATTTTTTAGCCCACTTATCATCTCTAACTTTGATGTCATAATCGTGCGCGCCTGCGTGATAGTAATAATTCCATTTTTCGTCTGTACCTTCAGTGAATATATCAGCATGTTCTTTTAAAAATTTTTTAACTTTGTTGGGATAAAATAAAACGTTCGTAGCTCCTGCTTCTTTAGCTTTTTTTTCTGAGCCAAATTCTTTAAGGGTTTGAAGATATTCTGTAACGAGGTCGGGGTTTTCTTTGAAGATATCTAAATAACGTAGGACTTTATTTTTATATTCTGGAAGAAGAGAGTTGATGTATTTTCGGTCCCCTGAGAAAGCATCTTTCTCCTCTGTCCAATATCTACTAACGGTGTCAAGAGTCTTATCTTCTTCTCCAACAGTAGGCTCTACCCAATATTTATTAACGGAGTCTAGAATATTTTTAACGGACTTATCTATCTTTGCGTCTGTATCTTCTTGTTCTTTGTTAGGAAATGCATCTGCCATGTCATTATGTTGTCTCCGTGTCCATCGGCAACACAAGACTTACTCCCCATTTGTTATTGAATGCATAAACATCGGCTTGACTTGTGATTTGTGCAAAGTCAGCGAATGCGTCTTCGTTGAAATAAATTAGTTGAACAATCTCATCATCCACTTCAGGAGGCATCTTGGCTCTGAATTGCTCATAAGGTATCCCAATACTAGATTGAGTTTTTTCTTGAACCGACACATCTTCTTGTACCGTTCCTTGAGGAGTCTTGATTGTTTCATCCACATTTAAACTAGCTTGAACCGGTTGCACACCTTGATTGGTAGCACCAAATTGATAACCTATTCTTCCCCCTTTAGCTTGTCCTTTTCTTAGTTCCTCACTTAGGGATTTAATTAGTGCTTGTATACCATTAACAAACTTGGCTACTTCTTTTTTATTAGTTACATCTACATACGATTGTGGGTTTGAGAGTATTCTGGAAGCAAGTTGGAACCCTGCTGCTTCTATATTAAATCCTTGATTGAGAATATTAAGTTGTCTGTTGTATTCAGCTTGATCAATCTCCTGGGCTGCAAGTTGTTCGTCCAAAGATTCTTTTTGTCCATGCCATTTTGTAGATTTACTGGCTATCTCTGCAACGAGTTGTTTATGTTCACCACTTAATTCTTCGAGCTGAATTAATGTTCCTCTTTCAAATTCTCCCAGAACTCCTGCTTTGTCGAGTTCAAATCTACGTTCTCCAGCCGCTGCTTCTGCAGGGTCTAGAATTTTGTCTCGTCCTTGAACTGCTCCTCTTAAAGCTTCACCTAAAGTTCTTGGGTTGCTACCAAAACCTTGGCCAATCCCACTCCAGAAAGCTCTTTTTCGAGTGGACTCAGGGACACCTACATCTATTCCTGAAAGTTGTTCGCTTAAAGTTGGCTCTTTAAATCCTGTTCTGTTTCCAATTGGATTTCCATGAATCATTCCTCCACCAATAGTTCCTCCACCAACATAATTATTTCTTTGTGTATCCAGACCAGAAGTAATACCGGTGCCCTGAGCATCGATAGTCTTTCCACCCAGTTTGAACATGGGTCTATTTAAAATTCTGTTGTACATTAAGTTCTTGCTCCCATAAGGGACTGAAGATCAGCAAAGGCTCCTATGCCTGCATACGTTCCACTTCCTTGGAAAGGTTGAACTGGTGCGCCAGGAACTTGTCCTGCTGCCGTGCCAAAAATATTAGCGGCTTGTCCAATTCTTTGCATCGGATAATTCATTGCCATTTGATTCTTTGCAGCCATTTGATTCTGTAACGCCTGAGCATATTGATTTTCTTGTCCTCCCATTTGTCCAAACTGTTGACCTAAATTTTGTTGTAATCCTGGAACTAATTGAGCCATGCCTGTTAAATTCTGTAGACCTTGTTGTTGTAGTGTCTGTGCCTGACCAAATCCCCCTTGCAAAAGACCTGCTTGGATCGCTGCCCGGTTAGCATCCGATCCTAATTGATATTCAGACTGCGCAATCCCGTGCCGAGCTCCTCCAAAAGCTCCGGCTTGTGAGGCTGTTTTTCCCAAGCCATGTTTTCCAATTGCGGCTTGCTTATCGAATTCTGCCAGGGTTGTGTCGATGACTTGTTGTTGATACGGTGACATGTAGGCTTGATAGCCTGTAGGGTCGAGTAAACTTTTATCT
>Ga0310121_10004649_pt1 | contig 12023 bp, 7 predicted proteins | sample CB27_Tmax_986_MG_FD_203504 | JGI IMG/M metagenome (GOLD analysis project Ga0310121, IMG submission 203504) | Marine microbial communities from Western Arctic Ocean, Canada - CB27_Tmax_986 | ecosystem: Environmental > Aquatic > Marine > Oceanic | place: Canada: Western Arctic Ocean | collected...
CGGGCTTCGTCATTCTTTCGCCATTGGGTATTTCGTCATTCGTCATTGATCATCAAGATGTTATGCTCACAGTTTCAAAGTCCAAAAAAGCGCAGTAATCACTCGAGGAGATACCCGATGCGGCGCATCATCGCAGCAGGTTTGGCCGTGGTGATCACGATAGGCAGTGCGTTACTCGGGTCGAAGCAGCCTGTCGACACTTCGGCTGCCGATCGCGATGCGCGCCATTGGGTCAAACTGACGTTTGGCTTAGACGAAACGGTGGCGGATTGGGACGGCGCGGTTACCGTCCGTAACGGAAGAATGTTGGATATCGAGGGTTGGGGATTTGAGCCAGACCATCAAATCGACGCCGCTGCGGGTACCTGGGTTTGCTCGACCCTGGTCAACAACCGGCGCAGCCTATCGACCTACGCCGAGCCTTATCGGGGAATCCTACTGGAACTCGAATCGAGCTCGGCGACGGAAGTTGCCGTTCGCAGCAAGCAAGGCAATTTCCAATTCAAGGCAGTGGATCTGGTCGCCGGGCGTCCACAGTCTTTCTTGGCCGGACGTGCCAGCGCCGAGTTGCTCGGAACGGCCCAGCCTGTCGTGGGACCAGCCGGGTTGCGTCCGCGTCTTCCCGCTACCGAATCTTTCGACGACTTTCCTACGCTAACCGTGGATGGCAAGGGGCATCGGTGGCTGGCTTGGATTGGCTACGATCATGCGCAGAGTCGAGACGTGTTGCAAGTGCTCGACCTCGACAACCCGAGTGCAACCGTTACGACGATTGACGCGGGACGATTACAGGCGTCACCTGTTTTGCTGACCGATGAAGAAGGTCTGCCTTGGCTGGCCTGGAGCGGTCCGCACGATCGCAATTGGGATATCTACGTTGCCCGCTACACTGCGGGCGGATGGACGGCGCCGCAGCGGCTGACAACTGCCGTGGGAAACGACTTCCATCTGGCCGGGGCGCGAGCCAGCGATGGACGCCTGTGGCTGGCTTGGCAGTCATTGCGAAATGGCAACAGCGATGTGTTTGTTAAGTGTCGGCAGGACGGAGATTGGTCCGCGGATATCGCGATCACGGCTGACGCAGCGAATCAGTGGGAGCCATCGATCAGCGTCGACAAGAGCGGACGAGCTTGGGTTGCCTATGATACTTACGAAAATGGAAATTACGACATTCATCTGAAGTCGATTTCGATCGACAACGCCGGTCGTGCCGCGGTAAGCGATGCCATCGCAATTGCCAACAGCCTGGACTTTGAGGCCCACGCCCAGGTTGAAGCAACCGGAGACAAGGTTTGGGTAGCCTACGACGCAGCCGGCCCCAATTGGGGAAAAGATGTCGCCGGCAGCAAGACGACTTATCGCGGGGTGTATGCCGAACCCATTCACACGAACCGACGGGTCGAGCTGCGAGCTTATTCGGACGGCACCGTGGTAGCAGCGAAGGTCAAGTTCCCTCAACGATTGGATACACTGCGGCCGTCGGACGTGGCCCACCGTGTGATGGGCGAAGTACGCAGATTCTACGAGATGCCACACCTCGCCCGTGACCACTCGGGCCGGTTATGGGTCTTCTTTCGACTCAATCGGCAAGGATACGCGGATGCACCCCAACCGGCGCTATGGGAGGCTTACGCGACGACAATGATCGGGGACAAGTGGCTCGAGCCAATCTTGCTTCCGCAGAGTTGGGGACGCCAAAACCAACGTGTCTCGGCCGTCGCCGTGAGCCGTCAAGCGGCCTTCGAGCAGTCCGGTGGTGACGTGGCGAGCCGGCTCTTGCCGGGATTGTATTGTGCCTGGTCGCGGGGGCGACACCACAAGCGAGACACCGCACAAAAAATTCGGATCGGCAAACTTCCTCCCGTCGACGGTCGGGTGACCGAGCCCGCCACAATTCCATGCGACTTGCCCCCGGTCACGGCGGCTTCCGAGCCGGTGATCAAGAGTTGGAAACTGCACCGAGGCGGCCAGGCCTACCAGGTCTATTTTGGGGACCTGCATCGGCATACAGAAATCAGCTGGTGCTATCCGACGCTCGATGGATGCGCCGTCGATGCGATGAGATATGCGATGGACGCCGCGCGGCTTGATTTCCTAGCCATCACGGACCACACGCGTGACACCGATCCTTATCCTTGGTGGCACACCCAGAAGGTGAATGACCTGTTCTACATCCATGACATTTTCAGCTCGATCTACGGATACGAGCGCAGTAATTTGACCCCCGGCGGAGGGCATCGCAATGTGTTCTTCGTCGAGCGTGACTGGCCGGTGATGCGCGGCGAGAGTTACTATCAAGATATTTCGCAGTCCCCACCCGGCCGGCTCGATCCACCGGCCGCCTTGTATCCAAAGCTGCGCGGCAAAAAAGCCTTGACGGTAGCTCACACTCCAAATTATTCCAGGTCCGAGATGCTGGGAACCTGGTCGTACAACGATTCCGAAGTGGAACCGTTAGTCGAGATCTATCAAGGTTTTCGTCGTTCGTACGAGAGGCCCGACCAGGGTGTCCTCGACGAAGCTTCGGTGTGGTATGCACTGAACAAAGGGTATCGACTAGGGTTCATCGCTTCGAGTGACCATGTGTCGACCCACATGTCGTACGCCTGTGTTTGGGCAACCGGGGTGACCCGCGAAGAGCTGTTCGAAGCAATGCGCGCTCGCCGCACCTACGCGGCCACCGACAAGATCCTCTTGGACGTTCGAATCGGCGAGGCCTTGATGGGCGAAGAAACGCGAGTGTTCGGAAAACCGAAACTCAAGATTCACGCACTGGGCACGGATCTGATCGACGAAATCCAGATTATCAAGAACGCGCAGGTCGTCGCACGGCTAACCCCCGAAACACGCGAAGTTCGCACGACCTTTACCGACGACCAGTACGCCGGAGAACCCGCCTGGTATTATGTGCGACTACATCAAGCCAATGGCAGTATGGCCTGGGGCTCACCAATTTGGGTCAAATGACAAGACACTCTTGTCTGGCAGTCTGGCAGGAACGTCCCCTTGCCGAGGGAAGAGAACGCGATCTGAGGAATGGCCAGGCAATAACTGTCGCATCGGGGGGCACGCGTTAGTGTGCGGTTTTCTCGGAAACCGTAGGCTAACGCCCAATGCCATCTACTTTGGCACAAACCGCGACGATTTTAGCGGTAGGGCGCAAGCCCTCCGGTGAATCGCGAGCGTTTTCAGCACTCGACCGGGCGGCTTGCGCCGCGACCGCTACCAAAGTAGATGGCTTTGGGCTAACGCCCGTGGCACTTACTTTGATTTCGATCGCGACGATAGTTGCTGATCGCTCCGCGATCAGTGCATTTTGATCGCGGAGCGATCAACGACTATGGCAAAAGTAAGTGGCATTGGGCTAACGCCAGGCGCCGGATCGAAAACGAGACAGTAATTGTTTGACCGGTCCTTAGGGCCTAGGCACGGAGGCGTCCGATGAACTCCTTGACTCGTTCGTCGGGCCAAATCTCCAAGGGCGAGTAATTGGGGTGGCGGCCCGCTTTGATGAACGGATCGTTGTGCCGCGTATTGTAACTGCAGATGAGAGACCAGCGCGGCTCGTTGCTGGTGTTCCGGTCGGACCGATGGAGTAGGTTGCCGTGAAAGAAGACGGCGTCGCCGGGTTCCAGCTCGCAGTACAAAAGTTCAAGCCGGTCAAGCGCTGCTTCGACTCGCACGGGGTCCGCGCCGACTTGCTCGCCCGTCTTGATGTGGTCAACACGGCCGATCTTGTGTGAACCGCGGATAAGTTGCAGACAACCGTTGGCCTTGCAAGCCCGGTCGACAGCCAGCATGCAACTTGCCATGTCCGGGTAGAGGCAACCGAATTTGTACCAGTAGCCGTAGTCCTGATGCCACTCCCACGCCCCGCCGACGCGCGGTTCCTTGAGGATCATCTTGTGGTGATAGTGGTAGACTTCGTCGCCGAGCAGTCGCTCCATCGTCGCTGCAACTCGCTGGCTGCGAACGATCGCCGCGTACAGCGACGCGTCATCCAATTCGTTTCGCAGAGCCAGCCTGGTCTCGGCGCCGGTCAGGTCGCGCCGCACGTAGCTTTCGTCGGCCAGCGCCCGGTCGCCCTTCGCGTAGTTGCGCAGGCCGGCCACTTCGGCCTGATCGAGCAATTCACGAACGACGATATAGCCGTCGCGGTGAAACTCCGCCACTTGTTCAGCGGTCACAGTGAAGCCGGTCATAGGGTTCTCTCCAAAGTTCACCACGCCCTTCGCCAATCGCAAAAGGGCTCAGGGACGTGCGACTCTTGCCAGCACGAGTGGCACGGGTGGCACGCTCAGAACGAAGTGATGGGCGTGGTGAGCAAAGGCCACCATTTCGCACATCGATAGGCGGCGCAACTTGCTCTCTCCCAAAGTTCACCACGCCCTTCGCCACGGGCTCAGGGACGTGCCACCCAAGCCGGAGCACCCAGAGCGGGGCCACCCAGATCCGGGTCAACGGACGCGTTAACGGTCTCCCACTTGTTGGCGTAACCTCCTCAGAACTCGGCTCTTTGCTTGTCGCACCGCTGACTGGGTAACGCCATTTTCGCTGGCAATCAAGTCGGTTGGATGCCCCAGCACGGTGGCTCGCCAAAAGAGGCTCCATGTACCGGACGTGAACTCGACGCGAATCTGCTCCAAAGCTCGGCGGAGCAACGCGGATGCCTCGTCCGGTTCGGTCGGTTCGTGGACGGGAACCGGCGCAGCAATGTCGTAAAGGTTTTCGTGTGCCGTCGATCCACCCGGCGCCACCTCTTTGCCGTTCCTGCTCCGGTAATAGTCGACGATGCGGCTGCGGGCCACCTTCCACAACCAACCGCGGAATGTCGCCTCGGGGATGTTGGGATCGAATCGGTTGACTCCCCGAAACGCGGCCAGAAAGACCTCCTGGGCCACGTCCGGGATAGCGTCCGGAAGCACGCTCGCGTTGCGGCACCAGCGATCGACGAGGGGGCCGTACAGCCGGACCAAATCACCCCATGCCGATGCCGAGCCTTCCTTCAATCGCTCGGCGAGACTCAGGCTGCTTGAGCTTTGCGATCCATCTTCCGGGAAAATTGTGTCACGCGCCACTCGTTGTAACCTAATGGAGGAACATTCGTCGCGATTCCTATTTCCTTATACCACAAACGGCGGACGTGACAGCTTTCCGCCGCAAGCAGCTCACACTGTCAGGGAGCAAGCGATGTCGACCACCTGTTATTCGCGAGAGCAACTCGAAGGGTTTTTGATTGGACAGCTGGGTGATGAATTGAGCGGGCAGATCGAACTCCATGTGGCCGATTGCCCGAATTGCGAAGACACATTGGCCGAGCTGGATGGCGCGGGCGACACCTTGATCCGAACGCTGCGTCTGAAGTCCGGCGCTGCGGCGGAGGATTCGCCAGCCTGGATCGAGCATGTCGCGGAGAGGCAGTATTCTGGAGTCACTGCCGAGACGAGCTGCGAGCTGCCTTCACGAATGGGCGATTATGAACTGCAACGTGTACTCGGGCGCGGTGGGATGAGTATCGTCTTTGCAGCGCGACACGCACATCTTGGTCGCGATGTGGCTCTCAAGGTCCTGCTCCCCAAACATCAGCAGCACGGAATATCTCGTGATCGATTTGCGCGAGAGATGCGCGCTGTCGGGGCGCTCGATCATCCGGCGATTGTGCGCGCGACGGATGCCGGACAATACCGCAATACTTCGTATTTGGTGATGGAGAAGATCGACGGCGTTGACCTGACACTCGTTGCTGCGCGGTTGGGGCCTCTGTCAGTCGCAGATGCATGCCAGCTAACGGTAGCGGTGGCTCAAGGGCTCTCCTATGCCCATCAGAAAGGAGTCGTCCATCGCGACATCAAGCCAAGTAACTTGATCATTGACGATCAAGGCAGCGTCAAGATCCTCGATTTCGGATTGGCTCGAATTCAGCCGGCTGTCGGCGAAGTCAGTTTGCAAACGACGGTCGGCCAATTGTTGGGAACACTCGATTACATGGCGCCGGAACAGGCGGACGGCAGTGATGTCGATGCGCGCGCCGATATTTACGCGCTCGGTGCAACGCTGTTCAAGCTGCTTGCAGGCAGGCCACCTCACGGACGGTCTGCGGAGGTTCCGATCCTTGAACACCTGAATCGCTTGGCGCGGAATGAGGCTCCCCGACTAGCCGAATTCCGCGATGATCTGCCGGAGCCGCTTGTCGAGCTTGTTTCGTCCATGCTCCGTAAGAATCCTCAGCAGCGTGTTTCGAGTGCCCAAGAAGTTGCCGAACGCCTGGCTGAGTTCACCGCCGGCGCGAACCTCCAGGCGTTGAGAAATCAGGCATACTCGTCGAGCGATGACGAAAACCACGAGCAGTCGGCCGCGAGCATGCGGGCGAGCCTGGACCAGATTTGGCCCGACTTAGGGGGATTCGAGCGTGCCATACCTCCCCAGAAACCGCTGCCCGGAGATGCTTCGAAGAGACGGCCTCCAGCCTATTGGTCGCTGATTGCCGCCGGGCTGCTTGGTCTGGTTGCCACCGTTTGCTTCGGAGTTGTGATCATCTTGCAGACAGGAGATGGCGAGATTCGCATCGAGTCCGAAGTGGATGACGTCCACGTGGACGTCATCAAAGACGGGCAACGGGCCGAAGCCCTGGTCGTCGCGCAGGGAATGACCGCGATCAAGATCCGATCCGGGAAGTACGAAATTCGCATCGACTCTACGTCCGACGGAGTGGAGGTGACTCCGCGGCAAGTCATCGTGAGGCGATTCGGTACAGCGATCGCAACGATTCGGAGAACTCCCGCTGCGCCAGACACCGTTGAACGCGCCAGCCAGGCGAGCCAGCAGTTGGCAGTCTTGGATTTGCAGATCAGGCTCGCCGAAGCGACCAGCCAACTCGCGGCGGCCCGTCAGAAATACGGTCCCAGATCTGATCACCCAGAGGTTAAGCAGCTCGCCGAACAGGTCAACCGGCTGCACGCAGTCAGCCGCCCGATTCCCAACGAGCCGGTTTACGAAGGGCGAACACTCTCCGCTTGGCTGGCACAAATGAGATTCGAGCAACAAACCGAGGCCAAGCAGTATGCGGCGCAGAGCGTTGTCGAGCTGTCCGGGACGCGTCCCGGAAGCGAGGGTTTGAAGTTGGCACTTGAAGCCGGCGGACTGTTGGTCGAGATGCGGCTCGACGACACAGAGGATAGACCACTGCGAATCGATGATCAGCTCTACCGGATTCTGTCGGACCAGGTGGGGCCGTTCGGCGCGTTCTCTAATCATGCCTTGGATCTTCCCGTTCAACGCCTGGAGAACATGGATCGAGCTGAAGCGGACAGGATCCTCGCTGAGCAGCTCGCTGGCGACGATTCGAGCAAACGAAGCTATGCGATGCTGCTGTTTGCCCGGATGGTCAAGCGGGTCGGCGCTGGGGAAGGCGGCTGGACGACGACGCGTCAAGCCCTGCACGAGTTGACTCGCGACGGTGATCAGCGGACTCGGGATCAAGCGCGAACTATACTGGCCGCGGGTGTGAAGGACGAGACCACGGCAATTAAATATCTGACCGAGGCAAACGCAAATGAAGCGTCCTACCTGAATTTGCTCAGCTGGTCTCTGGTAACACGAGACCGGACGCTAGCGGTCCCGGGTGACCGTCAGATCCAGTGGCTCGGTGAGTATTTCCGGAAGATTCCGCTGGCCGACGCCGGCGATCGGGAGTACCGGAATAACCACGTTTATCTGCACGAGCTGTTTACGGAACCCACCATGGGACCGTTGCTGGGGGTCAACTGGAACGAGGCCACCGCTGAGCAGCGCGATGTGGTCTCGAAAGCTCTGGGACACCTGATTAGCGAGCTGCTTGAGGAATCTCAACAGCTGGCCCGCAAGCCGCTGCTGGAACCGGCGGTCAGTTCAAAGTCATGGACTCTCTGCCACGTGATCGACTATGTCTCGCTCGATGAGCCAACTCGCAAGGCCGCGCTGGCCGCCCTGAATCTTCGCCTGGAGCATTTGCTCGCGCTGCGTGATCGGTCCGAGACTTCGATCATGGACAGCGTCGTGGATTCACCCAGTCAGGTCGCCGTCGCGATCACGTTGTTGAGCGGAAACACACCCGCGGCGATCCAGCAATCACCGACCGGGAGCGGACCGTATTCCACGGAATTGCAAATGCTGTCCCAAATATCCGCCGCTGGCCGTGTTTCTCTCGGTGGTCCCTCTCAGGGCCGGAATCGACTCTTCGATCAGCAGTTCACCTGGTACCCCTATCAAGCCCTGAGTAAATTCGCAGAGCTTCAGGCTAGTCTGAGGCCGGCAACTGGTTCTCGCTCGCGTCGAGATCCAGGCTTTAGCGCATTCGTGAGATCTGGACGAACGCTCGTGCATCCCGTCTTGGCCGTCGATTACATCGCTGACATGGCTGAAACTGATGAGAGTGCGGTGCGAGTCGCGGCGGCTCTCAGTGGCGTGCTTGCGAAACCACGAGATCTTGCTCCGTATGTCAAACGCCATGCCAAGTTTGCCGAGCGCATTGCGGTTTGGTCTGAGAAAGCGAAAGCCGATAAAATGATTGCAGCACCTGTTGAGATTCTACGGGAGTTGTGGACTGAGACACAGTACATTGAGAGGCTGCAGGAGTGGCTGACTGGCACGGATTCTGACCATGCGTCTTTCGCAGTTGTTCGTTTGCGGCAACACGATCCGGCACGGTTTCGCCTCGAGTGGAGTCGTGATGTTGCCCAGGCGCTGGCACGATTGGCCGCAGAGCGAGGATCCTTCGAGGCGATGGAAATCCATTACCTGCATGAACTGGGTGATGGCGCTGAGCCAGCCGTCTCGCAGCTTGCCAAGTTTGTCATGAGTCGTCTGGAATCGCCTGGGGAACTACTCAATCGCGTGAGTCTTACGGAAAATCATTTCCGGCCGATGGCGCAAGCCCTGGAAGTGCTGGTACGATTTCCTGCGGCGGTCCGATCGATGAAGTCAGCAATCGAAGTCACGATCGCGCGCGAAGAACGGGAGAATCCTCAGAACACGGTCTACCGGGAAGCTCTGGAAGACTTTCTGAAAGGCATCGAGTGATAAGATGATGCGAAAAATCAGCCGAGTGCTTCGTCAATGTTTGATCTTTGGCTGCGACAGATGTAGCCGGACTCGCAAGAGTTCGGGTCTGCGCGAGTTCCCGAAGCGTTACCACTTCGGCTTCACCTTCATTCTAAGCGATGACAAGCTAGGCGATGACAAGGCAATTCTGTTCACCTTACTTTGTTTCATAGTTTGCGCTGGCGAGATTGCGGCTGAAACAAGACATCCGAACATTGTCTACCTGCTCGCCGACGATCTCGGATACGGAGATCTGAGTTGCTATAACGCTGAGTCAAAAATCACGACGCCGCATGTGGATCGCCTGGCCGCGGAAGGAATGCGGTTTACGGACGCCCATACGCCGTCAGCCGTTTGCACGCCGACACGTTACGGCATCCTGACCGGCCGTTATGCGTGGCGGACGCGTTTGAAGTATCGAGTGCTCGACGGGCTTGATCCACCGCTGATCGAAGAAGGCCGGCTAACCGTGCCGGCTTTGCTGAAGCAACATGGATACGATACTGCCTGTGTCGGCAAATGGCACCTGGGCATGCAGTGGACCGACAAGAACGGCCAGCCGATTCCGGCGGTGCCGATCGATCGCAAGACTCGGCCCCGAGTCGGACGTGACGTCGATTACACTCGGCCGTTCACGGGTGGCCCAACGGCGAGAGGCTTCGACTGGTATTTCGGCATCTCGGCTTCGCTGAACATGTCCCCCTTCTGTTACCTGCGGAACGACCGGCCCGTGCGCTTGCCGGTGCTCGATCAGCCGCGGATTGCAACCGAATTCATCAGCGTGGACGAGGGCGTACGATCCCCCGATTTTTCAATCTACGGAGTGATGCCACGCCTGGCGGGTGAAGCGGTTGGCTACATCGAGCAGCATGCCAAGGAGTATCCGGATCGCCCGTTCTTTCTTTACGCGCCACTCACATCGCCGCATTTGCCGGTGGTGCCGAACGAGGAGTATCGCGGCACGAGCAAAGCGGGCCACTACGGCGACTTTGTCGTCGAGACCGACGCCTTCGTCGGCGCGGTGCTGGAGACGCTGGATCGAACCGGCCAGGCCGACAACACGCTGGTCATCTTTACTTCGGACAACGGCGGGCTTTACCATTCTTGGGAGCCGCACGAGGCGGACGACGTGAAACACTACAAAGTTTCTGCGCGAGGCCAGTACGTGAAGCAGTTTGGTCATCATGGCAATGCCCACCTGCGTGGCACAAAAGCGGACATCTGGGAAGGCGGGCACCGAGTTCCGTTCGTAGTCCGTTGGCCGGGGAAGACTCCGCGCGGCGCGATCAGTAACGAACTGCTTGAATTGACGGATCTTCTGGCAACCTGCGCTGCACTGGTCGGTGCAAAGCTGCCTCGCGGAATGGGCGAAGACAGCCGCAACGCGCTGCCTTCCCTGTTAACAGCAAAGCCAGCGAAACCCGTCCGCGAATTCGCCGTTCATCATTCGCTGTGGGGTACGTTCGCGATCCGCCAGGGTCCATGGAAGATGATCCCACACCGCGGCTCCGGCGGATTCACGCATCCCAGAGAACTCGATCCAAAAACAGTCGGCGGCCCGACTGGCCAACTCTACCATTTGCAGGACGATCTGTCGGAAACAAAGAATGTCTGGAATGATCATCCCGATGTCGTCGCGCGCCTGAGCGAAGTTCTCGCCAAAGTGCGAGACGAAGATTAATGAATCAAGGAGATGCCAGATGCGCACGTTCCAGACCATCCTTTTCAGTTTGTTCGTCTTTGTTCCGACGATTTGCTCAGCCGAGCAAAACACCACAGCAACATCGCTGCAATTAACTTTGCCTGAAAAATTCTACGCGGTGCCTGGGGTCGAGATGAGCATCTACTTTGATAATGTGGTGCTTACGAAAACGCCGGAGATATATGGCTTTCATGTGAAATGCGATATCGGCGCGGCCCAGACGCGGCGTTGGACTATAACGCCGACTGCCGAGGATGTCGGGGAGCACGAATTATCAATCCATGTTAGTGGACCCGATGGCGAGCAAGTGGCGAGTGCAGCGACGAGGTTGCGGGTGATTCCTGCCGACGCGGGCGCTGGACGTGAGCTGCGGTTGTTGATCGTCGGTGACAGCTTGACACACGCCACGGTGTACGCAAACGAATTGGCTCGGTTGCTTTCCCTGCCTGCGAACCCACGCTGGACCATGCTGGGCACGCATCAACCCAAGCAGGCCGCGGAAGGCGTCGCGCACGAAGGTTACGGCGGCTGGACATGGAAGCGTTTCGCTTCGCAGTACGAGCCCCATCCCGACGGTACCTACCGCAAGCGCAGCAGCCCCTTTGTCTATCTGGCCGATGACGGAAAGCCACAAATCGACGTCAAGCGGTACCTGGCAAAGGAATGCGGCGGCCAGCTTCCCGATTCCGTCATCTTCATGCTTGGCATCAACGACTGCTTCGGTGCTCCGCCCGACGACCCGGAAGCCATTGACGTTCGCATCGATGCGATGTTCAAACAAACCGATGTTGTTCTGGAAGCCTTTCGCGAGGCCGCGCCGGAGGCCGAATTCGGTCTTTGCCTGACGACTCCACCCAACTCGCGGGAGGCAGCGTTTCAAGCGAATTACAAAGGCCGATTCCATCGTTGGGGCTGGAAGCGAATCCAGCACCGCCTCGTGCAGCGACAGCTCGAACGATTTGCCGGAAACGACCCAGCCATGATCATCGTCCCCACGCAACTTAATCTCGACCCGATCGACGGCTATCCCGTGAACAACGGCGTTCACCCCAACGCCTCAGGTTACCAACAAATCGGCGCGACCATCTACGCGTGTCTCAAGGCGCGGCTTTTCGAAGCGAGTCGCTGACGCCATCCGGGTCAATTACCAGCCAACCCATAACTGTTGTCGCCGGACTCGCAAGAGTTCGGGGGTCGCCTTGACGCGGCCCGAAGTGTTGCCACTTCGGCTACACGAACATGC
>Ga0310121_10004652_pt1 | contig 12015 bp, 10 predicted proteins | sample CB27_Tmax_986_MG_FD_203504 | JGI IMG/M metagenome (GOLD analysis project Ga0310121, IMG submission 203504) | Marine microbial communities from Western Arctic Ocean, Canada - CB27_Tmax_986 | ecosystem: Environmental > Aquatic > Marine > Oceanic | place: Canada: Western Arctic Ocean | collected...
CGATCGTGCCCCGCACCCGGATCGGCCGGTTGGCATCAAACTCCGCCGTAAACGCGTGATGCGCGCCCACCGGCACCGGGGCCGCCACCGCCACGCCGACAAGGGCCACGAGACTCAACACGAACCGTTTGCTTGACACTGCTCTATCCTCCTTGACGGAACACACCGCGGTGTCCGTCTCTTCGACACACACGCCCTGCCTTAGCGCTTCTTCATCGCATCGGCCTTCATCACTTCCGCTTTCACTTCTTCGAACCGTAGCTTCCGGGGAATCCTCGCGTCGTTGGCATTATCGATGGCGGTGAGCTCATCGAAGCGCCCGGCGGCCAGCGCGGAAGGCATGTCGTCGTGCCCTTCGTGGCAGATGACCGGACTGATCTTGTAATCATTGTCCAGCGTCATGTTGTGCTGCACCGTGTACGGCTGCACGTACACTCCCGGGTCATCCACCGTGTAGCGGAAGTCCATCGAGTCGGGGCCGGTCCGCGTGAACCGTTCCGTGAAGGTCAGCGTCGAGCCGTCGCCCGGATAGGTGGGGCCATAACTCGTGATGACCGGACCCGGGTACACGAGATTCTTGGTCACGACCACGAGCGTATTCCCCTCCCAGTGGCCGTGCGAGGAGCCCGTGAAATGCCGGAACTGCTGTGCGATCGGGGGACGCCCGTCCAGGGGAATGATGCGAGACGCCGCGTTGCCGCCGCCGACCCCCTGCTGCTCCCGGAGGATCACCATGAATCCCGAACTCTGCACGAATCGATAGGGCCCTCTCACGCCGGTCCCGCTACCCCCGCCGCTCGCGCCTCCGTCAAGAGTCCCCGCTGATGCGGAAAACTTAAATGCGGCACTCGTAACCCGGGTCCCGCGTAATCCCATCCCAAAGTTGTCCAGGACAGGCAGCGCCAGAATGGGGATACACCGTTCGCTGGTCGGGCGGTCGACCGTCCAGTCCGAGTCACCGCGGTCGGCCGTCGCGGCTTCCCGCATCTCGTAGTGTTTCACCTGCTCCATGGTCCACATCGGCAGGCGGCCGTCCGGCGGATCGATAATCGCCGACGTCCGCTTGGCATACTGGGCCTTCTCAGCTATATATCCCACGACGGAGTTGTAATTCGCCTGGTTGCGGAACCCCCGGTTCTCCTGCTTGCCCAGGAGACGCTGAGCATTCCGGGCCTCGGCCATCGCTACTTTCTCGGCCACTTCCGCATCCGTATAGAACTCCCGCGTCTCGTCGCGCGGCCGCTCGAAATCGATCCGCTCCATACCCCGCCAGACGCCCGCCAGGTCGGGGTCTCCCCACGCCGTACGGGGCTGCGTATACGTGGATGCCGAACTCCCGGCCTCCGAGGGTGCCTGAGCCGCAACCGGCGCCGATACCACCGCCAACGTGACGACGACGGCTAATGTACCCACGAGCACGAGAAGACGATACCGCATCTGGAAGCTCCTCTTAGTTGAATATCCCCTCACACTTGCAGGGGCGAATACTTACGCACCGGTCCAGCCCCGAACGTACGAGCCCTAAACCTAGGCTGCCCGCGGCTATCCTGGGGATCCTAGGTCGCTTGGTATCCCACGTCAACAAGAAAAGACACTGTCGCGACCGCGCGAATCCCTAGGGCTAGTCAAGGGAGCAAGTCACTCACGCCGCGCTCCAATTGACCCAACGCCTGGATCTCGGTTTCCAGCAAGGGACGATTGAAGATGGCCAGCTCATCGAAGAGGCCGACGTAGTTGATGCCGAGGCGGATCGAGGCATTGGTGACATCCCAGGTAAATGGTTCGGCAATGCCGGTCTTCGCGCCCTGCAGGCGGCCGTCCAGATAGAGGCGAGCCTCCCCACCCTGGGCACTGCCAAGGTTTTCATGGGTCACGACCACGTGCGTCCAATTTTCACGTGTGAAAGGCGGCGGATCGACCACCACCACACGGTTGGCGAAGACCGGATTCTCGTCCTGCGGGATATTCTCCGGATTCCACATGTTCAAGTCTCCGAAGACGCCCAGCCGGAATTGGCGCGGGTTTTCCGGGGTGAAATCCACCCAGATGGCGCCGTCGTTGTACGCCGCATCGGTCACCTGGATAGGGTCGCAAAAGCCCGGCTCAAGGTCGCTGGCCGGATCCAGGCTCAGCCAGAACGAAATCGTGCCGTTCCAAGCGGCCTCCGAGTACGCGAGGTTGTTTTCAGCGCGGTAGAAGATGGCATGCTGATTCTTCTTGTTGAACCTCAGAGCATGTTGAAAAATCCCGGCGTCAGACACGATCTCGACATCGGGATTGCCTATGCCTGGCATGGCCTTGTCCATCTCCTTGTAGGACGGTGCGGTGTACAGCTGCGCGTCTCCCGTCGCGAAACCGGCGTCCCAGCCGTTGTCAAAGCCGGCATGGAACAGGAGGGCGTCACGCAGCCCCGCAGCGGCATCGGCTTCGCCCGATTCGAGCGTAACCGGCGCCTCGGGGGCGCCACACCCAATGGCGAACGGCAGCACACCGATGGCGAGGCGGGCTACCCACCGTCGAACGTTCAGCTTGTGGAACATGAAGATCTCCTTTTATCAGTCGGACATTACGTGGAAGGGAGCCGGTGACAGCAAGCCGTACCGGGCGGACCAGTGTTTGCGCCGTGGCCAGGCGCGCGGCGGCAACTGAGGCCCTGGCTCAGAGCAGCATGATCAGCCGCGCGGCCGTGGCGACGGTCACCCAGAGACTGATGGACACGACCGCAACGAGCTTCAACCAGATGGGGCGCACGCGACCCTCATCCGCCTGCGTCATCTTGCGACGCACGACGAACGTAAAAACCAGGCCGATCAGCAGAATCCCCATCTTGGTGTAGAAGACCGGGTTATTGACCTGCGCGCTGGCGGTCTGCATGAACGCCGGTATGCCGGTGAGGAACAGCCCCAGGAACCCCGCCACCAGCCATGGGTGAGCATCCCGCTCAACGTCAGCAATCGGCCGATGCGTGAGCACGCCCCCCAGGAGGCGCAGATCCACCATCCAGAGAGCGCCCAGGAACATCCCCATGGAAAGCAAATGGACCAGGTTGAAGCCGGGAATGATGTATACGGAGGAATTCAGGAACCAAGTCCGCTCGAGCGCATACATATACTCGATGAAAGACACGTTCGCCTCCTAAAAATCGAAGTATTGGTAGGTCAGCCATTCGTAGGCCGTGAGTCGCCCAAACATCAGGACGAGGGCCCACAGAACAATCGAGGCGACCCCGGCGAATTTCGCCGCCGCCGGTATCTTGAGATCGGTATCCCACACCGCCACCGAACGGTACGCGGTGAGGTGAAACGCCAGGGCATTCAGACCAGCGAGCGCGATCGCGCCCATCTTCATCCAGAAGAAGGCCTTCCCGTAGTAGCGCATAGGCTGAGAGTAGAGGAGCAAGATCCCCGTGATGGAGGACAAGACCATGAAAATCATCTGCCACGGAAAGAGCGACTTCTGGAGCTCCGAGAACGACGAACGCCGGCTGCCAACACCCACCAGGCGCAGATCCATCATGAGGATCAGGCCGAAGAAGATGCCCATCGTGACGGCATGCGACGTCAGCATGGCGGCATAGCCGTAGAGGGATTCGCGCAGAAAGATGGTGCCGGGCAGATTCACATCCAGCCAGAGGAATATGCTCCGTGGTATCACCGGTATCACTTAGCCGTCCTCGATTCCAGGATGCGCTGGCGGCGCGCGACTATCGGCATCGATTGATGATGGGTTCCACGTCGCGATATCTTTCGTGGCAATTCGCGCATGCGACTGTCAAGGTTTCGGAGACCTCGACAATGGCATCCTGACTCCTGGACTGCGCGGCTTTGAAAGACGCCATCCCTGCGTCGCGCAGGCCCTGGACCCATTCCCCCCATTTCGGGTCCTGCAGCGGAACCGGCCGGCCATTCGAACACCGGCGACCGGGAATGGTGAGGAGGTTGGCGGCCTCCGCCATGGCGATGCCGGCGTTTTCAACCGCCATCCATTTTCCATACAGACTCTTCAGAGCACTCGGTGACAATGACAAAAACTCGTCAGGCTCTATGGTCTCAGGATCCTCGCTCTGGGCGGCGAAAACGATGTTGGAATTAATGAAGAGAATCCCGCGCATGACTTGAATGAGCGACCCGTGGATCTGAGGGGCCTGAGCGGCGGCTCCTTGAGCGGGCGCGGCCGGCTTGGCCGGCGCCTGGGCAGCGACCACGCTAGAAACAAGCGAGACGCTCAAGACACAGACAATCAACACAAAGACCACGTTTCGGACACGCATAGCTTCACCTCTGCCTATAGATGACGATTCCGATATGACTCTTGCCTTTCTCAGCCTGGATCAATTCTATCCCCCAGGAAAGTGGCGTCGCAACTGAAGACTTCCTTAAATGGTACGTCAGATGATGCCAATGAATTGGACTGGGCCCGCCGCTGAACCGAATGATGACTGAAGCGCCTAGGCAGAAAGCGGTATCCTAGCATATCGACCCCGGGCGCCAAGGGGCGCCAACAATCCGCGAGCGTCCTGCAGCCGCAAGATGTGCCCCACCGGGCTCGCCTGACTCGGTCCGCTTCAGCATAGACAGAAGAAGTAGTGTCAAGAGGTGATAATCTTCACCCCCGCCAACGGTGAGAACAGTCGATAAATCCATGCGCCTGACGTATTGCCCGCTTTCGATCGGCGTCTCGGCCCTCATCCTCATCTTTCCAGCCACCGTGCCAGCGCAGCAGCCGGAGAACGGCGCCGTCCGGAAGCAGGCCGTCGCGGCTCGCGTCGCCGACGGGGCCATCCGCCTGGACGGCCGGCTCGATGAGGCTGCCTGGGTTGGAGCAGCCCCGCTCACCGGCTTCATCCAGAAGGAACCCGTTGAGGGCGCCGCGCCGACCGAGCAGATGGACGTCCGCATCGTGTACGACAGCGGCGGCATCTACGTGGGCGCACGCATGTACAACCGCGCGCGCGTTCCCATTCAGGCGCCGATGGGGCGACGCGACGACGTCGAGGATCAGGCCGAACACATCCTCGTGTCCTTCGATACGTTTCACGATCGGCGCACCGCCTATGCATTCGGGGTCTCCTCGAACGGAGTGCGGATCGATCGCTTCTATCCTTCCGACGACGAGGAAACCTTCGACGAAGGATTCGACCCGGTCTGGCAGGCACGGACAAGCATCGAGGCGGAGAGTTGGACCGCGGAACTCTGGATACCGTTGTCCCAACTGCGGTTCGCCGCAAGCGAGGAGCAGGTCTGGGGCCTGAACGTGCAGCGGTTCACGCCCACGCTCAACGAATTGGACTACTGGGTCGCCGTGCCGCGCACGCAGAGGGGCTGGGCTTCGTACTTCGGGGAGCTTCGGGGGATCGAGGGGATTCGGCCGACCAGGCGCATCGAGCTGCTTCCGTACGTGGCGGGCGCATCGACCGTGGACGGGACGCGTGATCCCGGCAACCCGTTCGATGACGGGCTGGCTAGGCGCGTCGGCGCGGATCTGAAGATGGGGCTGGGCCCGAACCTCACGCTCGAGGCCACGGTGAACCCGGACTTCGGCCAGGTCGAGGCCGATCCCGCGGAGGTCAACCTCAGCGCGTTCGAGACCTTCTTTGCCGAAAAGCGGCCCTTCTTCACGGAAGGTGCCGGCCTGTTCGCCCTGAAGGGAGCGAACAACTTCTTCTATTCGCGCCGCATCGGCGCTCCGCCCACGGCGCCCGTGGCGGGCGACTACGTCGACTACCCACAAACGAGCACGATCGCCACGGCGGCCAAACTCACGGGACGCCTTGCGTCAGGGACCTCTGTGGGCCTGATCGGCGCGGTCACCACCGAGGAGTCCGCCCGCAGGTCCAACCTCGGATCGGCCACGATCGACGAGTTCCGCGTGGCACCGTGGACCACGTACGGGCTGGCACGCGTCCAGCAGGAGTTCGGCCCGTCGGGCTCGACCGCCGGCGTGTTGGCGACCTTCGTGCATCGCGATTTCGTGTCGGACGACCCGCTGGAGAGGTTGCTCTCGCGCCGCGCTTTCACCGTGGCTGGCGACTCGATCCTGCGCTTCAAGGGGGGCGAGTACGAGCTGAGCTCGTATGGAGGCTTTACGTACGTCGAGGGCAGCGCGGAAGCCATCGGCCGTATTCAGCGAGCGTCGTCCCACTTTCTTCAGCGCCCGGACCGGACCGGCTTCAGGTATGACCCGACCCGAACGTCGATGGCCGGCTACAAGGCCGGCGGGATGTTCGAGCGGAGGGGCGGACGTCACTGGCTGTGGAGTGCGCTCACCGATTTCGAGGCGCCAGGCTTCGAAACCAATGACATGGGGCGCCTGAATTTCGCCGACGGCATTCGCTTCGACACGGCGCTGCGCTATCGCGAAACGATACCGGGGAAGGTGTTCCGGAGCTACGTCATCGGTGCCTCACAGAGAAACGAATGGAGCTTCGACGGTCAGCGCCAGGGCGGAAATGTGAGGGCGGACGCGACGCTGACGTTTCTGAATTTCTGGGCGGCGACGCTCGCCACGGGTCCGAATTTCCGCATTCTCGATCAGCGGCTGACGCGCGGTGGTCCGCTCATGTCCGCTCCGCGCGGCTGGACGACGACCGCGACGCTGAAGAACCGCTTAGCGGCGCAGACGGCATGGAACACGAGCCTGACACGGACCGTCGACGAACTTGACGGCGATCTGTGGAATCTGAGCGGGGGCGTGTCGTTCCGGCCGGCGCCCCAGTGGCAGCTGTCAGTGACGCCGACCTATATCCGGGAGATCGAGCCGCAGCAGTACGTCACGGCACTCGGCGCCGGCTCCCCAGAGACCTATGGGACTCGGTACATCTTCTCGCGTATCGACCGGACGACGGTTTCGACGCAGATGCGGATGGGCTATACGTTCAGACCGGATCTCAACCTGGATCTGTACGCTGAGCCGTTTGCGGCAAGCGGACGGTTTTACGACTGGGGAGAACTGCCGGCGTCGCGGGCATTGCACCTTCGAACCTACGGTACGTCCGGGACGACCATCACCAGGCAGTCGGATGGCAGTCAGACGGTCACTGACGGGAGCGCGACGTTCACCCTGCGCAACAACGACTTCAACGTGCGCTCGTTCCGCAGCAATCTCGTGCTGCGCTGGGAATGGCGGCCTGGCAGCACGCTGTATGTGGTGTGGCAGCAGGATCGGCGAGTGGAGGAACGGATCGGCGAGCGAATTTTCGCTGATGACCTGTTCAGATCGTTCACGGCGCCAGGCAGGAACTTCTTCGTGGTGAAGACGTCGTTCTGGCTGCCCCTCTAGCCTCGTAGGCAGATGTCGTGTTGGCGCTCTGGCGTGCGATCGGGTATCGTGTCGCAGCCAAATCATGAGCGATCCCGTGACTCCATCCACTATCAACACACCGGCCCTGCCTCTGATGTCCCCCGGCAGCATGGTCAGGCACTTCGGGCCAGGCATGATCCTGATGATGACCGGGATCGGGACGAGTCATCTGATGACGGCTCCCCTGGCGGGTGCGCAGTTCGGATACACACTGCTCTGGTGCGTGCTGGCCGCGTACGTATTCAAGTACTACGGCTTCGAGATGGCGTTCCGGTTCACGCACGCGACCGGACGCAGCATGCTGGACGCCTATGCCACGGCACCCGGCAAATGGCCCCTCTGGTACATGCTCGTCACGACGCTCATCCAGAGCGCCATTGGCCAAGCGGGACGCCTCGCCGCGGCGGCAGCCGTGCCGTATTTCATGGTGGATTACTACTTCGGGCTGACCGTGAACCCCGGTGTATACGGGCTCGTGCTGGGCCTAGCGTCCGTCGCGCTCATCCTGGGCGGACGATACGCGATGCTCGAAACGCTGACCAAGCTGTTCGCCGGCGTGCTCTGTGTCTCGAGCGTCATCGTCTATTTCGTGGAGCCGGCACCGGCCTCAGCCTTCCGGTCCTTCCTCACCTTCGACACCCCGGAGGGGTCCATCATCATCATCGCCGCATTCCTCGGCCTGCTACCGACCGGCATCGACGTGTCGCTGCAAGCGTCGGAATGGGGCAAGGCCAAGCGGACCGGCATGGGGCGCCTTCGCGGACAGCTCGAAGAACAGGGTCTCACCGGGCGCTTCGACCCACTGACCTCGCCGAAGAGCGCCTTGACGGTCGACACCTCGAAGCTGCCGGCTGATGCCCTCGAGTACTGCCGCCGATGGTTCAAAATCGGCATGCTGGACTTCAGATTCGGCTACATCATCTCCTTTGTCATCGCCTGCATCTTCCTCATCCTTGCGGCCCAGTGGATTCCCGGAAGCGAGGTTCGGGGAAACGCCGTGATGGGCGAGATCGCCGGTATCTTCACGAACAGCGTCGGTCCTTGGATGATGCTCGTGTTTCTGGTTGGGGCGTTTGCCGCCTCGTTTTCAACCGCGCTCAACTACTTCGACGGATGGCCTCGGGTCGTCGCCGCGTGTTGCCGCAATCTCTTCCCACGCACCGCCCGGCTGCGGGGGATCGCCGACGACGAGCTCACCGCAGAGCACCGCCAGAGGGCGTACTCGGAATACAACATCTACCGGGCGACGATGCTGTTCTCCCTGGTGACGGCTGTGGCAATCATGACTGGGGTCAACCGGCCCGTCTGGCTGGTCCTGATCGCGTCAGCCCTCGCCTATTTCGTCGCCCCCGTGATCTTCTTCCTGAACCTGTACTACTGCTTAACGGTGATACCCAAGACCGATCGCCTCTTCTATCCGTCCCGGTTTGCGACGGTGTTTGGATGGCTGAGTTTCCTCATGTTCACAGGCATGACAGGCATTCTCATCTGGGACCGGTTGTTGTAAGGGTGGACCAATGGCCGCTTCTCGCTCCGGCGGGTGCGCGGTAGGGACCCCGCGGCCCCAGGGGATGAGCGTTCGACCTCTTGCCCCCTATCGGCCAGGGGTCAGGTCGCGCATCACCACGAGCAAGACCTGCCTCACCACGCGCGTGTCGCGCTCGGAAATCGTCGCGTCGCGGAGGCGCCCTTCGGCGTCCGACAAGTCACGGTAGCGGCGAGCGACGGCCGGCAGGCGCACGCAGCCGGAGCCGATGAGGCCTTTGTGCTGCGCCGCTTCGATGCGCGCGTCAAACGCCCAGGCCGACACGTCCAGCCCCTTGTTCTCGAGCGCGTCGGTGATGAGCGCCTCGAGGATGCCGCAGGACGTGATGAAAGCAGATTCGTGCTCGCCCTCCTCCAACGCCCGGGTGCTGTCCGCGAATGCCTGGGCGAGAACTGGGCGCAACTGCGAGTTGTGGACGAACTCGAAACGGCGTAGCGGCGGGGTCGCCGCGGCGGCGGACGACGCCACCGCAACATCGTCCATCCGGAGCAGCGACGCGCCGGCCTGCTCGAGGACGTCGAGAATCCGGTCCACGATCTCCCCCACGTTCGCTCCGACGACGGCGCCGCCCTCCGCCGATCGGATGAGGAGCGCACCGCTGAACGCGCGGGAAAGCCAGTGCGACTTGCTGCCGCCGGAAAGCTGGTGGATCGCCGTCGCCGACGCCTGCTGCCAGGCCCGAGCCGCCGCCAGCGAGGGTGCAGCGTCCGGACTGGCCGCAAGCGCGTCACTGAGCTGCCGGCCGCGGCGAGTCAAATCCTCGAGCTGACCGAGCGCGAAGTCCCGCTGCGCGCGCAGGGTCTCATCCATTGGGCGGTCGATGCAGAAAATCGGCGATCTGATCGATGTGCGTGCGCATGGCACTTGCCGCACCGTCGGCATCGTGTCGCCGCAAGGCCGCGACGACCGCTGCATGGCCGCGCATCGATCGGCCGGGCCGTCCTTCCTGTCTCAGTGCATGCGTTCGCGATTCCTCGAGGAGCTCGTTCAACGTGGCCATAATGCTGACCACCACGCGATTGCGGGTGGCACGAGCGAGGATCTCATGAAATACCGTGTCCTCGGCAATGGCCGATCGCCCCGTCTTCAGCTTCCTGCGTTGCGCGTCGAGGATGCGCTGCAGGTCGGCAAGGTCCTCGTCGGTGACGCGCGTGGCCGCGACGCGCGCGACAGCGGGCTCGAACATCCGTCGCACGTCAAGCAGCTCGTCCTGCAGGTCGTGGCGGTATCTCAGAATGGACGCCAGCGGCGCGACCAGCCGGTCGACGTGGAGCTCCTGAGGAAACGTGCCCTGGCCGTGGCGCGTGACGAGCAGACCGATCGTCTCCAGCGTCCGGAACGCGTCACGGATCGACCCGCGGCTGACGCCGAACAGTTGGGCGAGTAGCCGCTCGGCTGGCAGGGGCTTCCCCGCCGGGAAGGTGCCGTCGAGGATCAGCATGCGGATGCGGTCGGCCAGCTGTTCGGCGACACGCGCCTTCCGAATCGGCTCGATCCGGCGGGAATCGGGTCGGTCGGTGAAGGAGGGCTGGCCGGGCGGTCCGCTTTGGCGGACCGCCCCCCGCTTGACACGACGGCGAGCGGGTGTCAGACTCACGCCTCCAACTGGTTGGACCACTTGGCGAGTGTAGCACGGGCCGGTGATGCCGTATGGCTGAAATCATCAAATTTACCGTCACTGGGTCTCCGCAAACCGTGTCCCGGGCGATTGAGGAATACGCCCGCGGCGCGGGACACGTCGCCGCGATTGTGGTGCCGTGGGAGAGCGACGACACCTCGCTGAGCATGGCGGTCACCGCCGTCAAAGCGGACGGATGGGCCATCGAGCACACCAACCTGGGGACGATCCGGCTCGCCGACGCAGGCAAGGAACGGACCGAGATCGCGTTCGTCGCCGAACCGCCGGATCACCCGGAGCGACAGCAGCTCGCAACCGTCTTCGATCGCTTCGTCCGACAGGTCCAGAGCCGGTTTCATGTCGAGCCATGAACACACCGTCCAGCGATCACCGCGCGTCTGAACCGCTCCCAACGGCGCTGGCGGCCACGGTGACCCTTCGCGTGGCGGAGGCGAGAGTCGAGGATATAGGCCACGCCATTGCACGGCTCGCACCGGCCGATCTACTGCGCGTCGGCGCCCGACCCGGGGACGTCTTGAGGATCACCGGCGGCACGAGCGGCGTCGCGCGCGCTGAGCTATCGGACGAAGGCCACGAAGGCCTCATCCAGATCGACGGCACCGCGCGGAGCAACTGCGGCGTGGGGTTACAGGAGCAGGTGTCCGTGGCGCCCGTCGAATCCGTCCACGCCGTGGCGGTTCGTTTCTCGCCGCTGTGGGCGGGGGCGGCGCCGGCGATCATCGCGCCCGAACGCATGCTCGAGGATCTGCAGGGCGTGCCGGTCGCCGTGGGCTGTGCGGTCCGCGTGCCGACCTTCGCCAAAGCGGTGAACTTCCAGGTCGTGCGGACTATTCCCTCAGGTCCGGTCGTCATCGGGAAGCGCACGGACATCCGGGTCGTCGAGGGCGAGCAGACGGCGGCTCGTGCCCCGGCCGTCTCCTACGAGGACATCGGCGGGCTGGAGCGCGAGATGGCGCGCATCCGCGAAATCGTGGAGCTGCCTCTCAAGCACGGGCGCATCTTCGAACAACTGGGAATCCTTGCGCCCAAGGGTGTGCTGCTGTACGGGCCCCCTGGTACCGGAAAAACCCTTCTCGCCCGGGCCGTCGCGGCCGAAAGCCGCGTCCACTTCATCCACCTCAACGGCCCGGAGATCATGCGGAAGTTTTACGGGGAGAGCGAAGCGAAGCTCCGCGAGGTCTTCGAGGAAGCGGCGCGCCGCGCTCCGGCCATCCTCTTCATCGACGAAATCGACGCAGTGGCGCCCAAGCGCGCCGAAGTGTCGGGCGAGGTCGAGAAGCGCGTCGTCGCGCAGCTACTGAGCCTGATGGACGGCTTTGTGTCGCGCGGTCAGGTGATTGTCATCGGCGCCACGAACATCCCCGAGGTGCTGGATCCAGCACTCAGACGGCCTGGACGCTTCGATCGCGAAATCGAGATTGGAGTGCCGAACACCCAGGCCCGGCTCCAAATCCTCAAAATTCACTCGCGCGCCATGCCGCTCGGGCCGGACGTCGACCTACAAGCGATCGCGGAACACTCGCACGGCTTC
>Ga0310121_10004653_pt1 | contig 12014 bp, 8 predicted proteins | sample CB27_Tmax_986_MG_FD_203504 | JGI IMG/M metagenome (GOLD analysis project Ga0310121, IMG submission 203504) | Marine microbial communities from Western Arctic Ocean, Canada - CB27_Tmax_986 | ecosystem: Environmental > Aquatic > Marine > Oceanic | place: Canada: Western Arctic Ocean | collected...
TGCCGGCTGTGGGACGCCGAGGGCGACGCGTTCAATGCAATCGGGAGCGCGGCGGGGATGAATTTCAGGAAACTGCTGGCCCACGCGGCGGTTTTTCATTATTTTTTGCTGCGTCTGGCGCAAATCACGAGTCGAAAACGGATGCCTCTGGTTCACTCGAGTTCAGCTCTGATCGGCTGGGCTGCTTGAGCAGGGCTTTTTCAGAATCGACTACACTAACAGGCAAGACGTGGATGTCGCCTGGGAGGCATCGGGGGAGGTCGTGGTGGTCGCATGGTCACCTTGGAACGCGGGCACCAACATCCGTTACTTCAGCTGGACCAAGGGGACGGCACTGGCCGGCGGGACCGTCCAGACCGGACCGGATTTCCTGAACGATATATATCTGGTCCGTACATTCCCGATACATAACAGCGAAAAGATCATCCTGATGACGCGCAACGCAACCTCCACGTTGCGCTACAGCCTGTGGACGGGCGACAAATTCGCCAGCGATCCCGCGATCCTGCTCGGCGACAGTCTCCAAAATGCGGTAGACATGCCGTTCGACATCGCCGGTGGCCCATAGACACCGACGCCAACGCCCCCGGTTGAGATGCACGGGTCGGCGACTTTAAGGAGACCTAAGGTTTCTCATCCGCCTCGGCCGATGGTTCCTCGGCCTTCTCGGCGACGGCTGTCGCCGTGGTGGCGTCATCGCCGGCGAGGAGCTTGACGTACTTGGCGACCGCTTCGATCTCCTTGTCCGTCAACTTGTCTTCCATCGGTTTCATCAACGTGTCGGGGATGCCTTGGCGGATCGTCTCGGTGATTTCGGCCAGCGAATCGCCGTAACGCCAGACGCCGTTGATCAGGTTCAACTCGGGGATCTCGGCGTTGCCGTCCTCTTCGTGACAAATCGAACACATCTCCTCGAAGACGGCCGTGGCCAGCTTTAATTCCGGGCCCTCGAGGACGATCTTCTCCTCGGGCTCCTTGGTCGCGGCGCCGGTGGTCGGCTCGGCCGGGGCGAGCGTCAGCACGTAGCGGGCGAGGTTCTCGATCTCCTCGGCCGTGAATTTGTCCTGCAGTGGCTTCATCAACGTGTCCTCGATCCCCTCGTTGATCGTCCGCTTGATATCGGCCAACGTTCCGCCGTGCAGCCACTGGCCGTCGGTCAGGTCGAGCTTGGGGTCTTCGGCGGCCCCGCCCTCTTCGTGGCAGATCGCGCACATCTCCTCGAAGATCGTCACGGCGGCCTTAAGGGACTTTTCATCGAGCGGGGCCGGGGGGTCCGCTTCGGCGGGCGAGGGTTCCTTTTCCTCCGAGCCGGAGGCGCGGCCAGGTCCGAAGATGATAAGCGCGCAAAGCAGAAAGACCGGAAGCGACCAAAGCCACCCCGGGATCCGACCCCAACGGGAGCCATTTGGGTGGGGAACGGTGAACGGCCGTCCATCCTGGCGCGAGCGATCCTCCTGCGTGTTTCGTCGCGGAGAATTCGCTTCGTCCTCCATCCTTGATCTTACTTTGCAAATGCGAGTCTGTGTGTCCGACATAAACCTATCCGCGTCCAATAGATCTACAGAGCAGGAGGGAGCCCCCGGCTCGCCATTTCATCTGAATTGGTTCGTTGATTCAATCGATAAAGGCCAACCATACTTACCATTAGACCCCCCGTCCGTGCCCCGAGGTTTGGTCCAATGCGCGGCGGGGTCGCTCCCGGTTGCTCCCAAAACGCCTCTCTTGAGACACGCAAACCTGATTCGTGCCCCCCCGTCCGGAAGACAGGAATCGGTAGTGGGTCAGTTCCATGATCCCGCCCCGATTCTCTCCATGATCAAAGATTTCCCGCCACTTGCGTGGCGGGCTGAAAGCAATCGTCCCTGCCGGGACTGAATTCTTAGAGGCACCTTATTTAAGTTACTTTGCTGGACCGTAAAATACGCAGACGACCGCCAGATCTGACCAGCCTCGATCCGTGAGAATCCGTAAAATCCGCAAAATCAGCGTCCCATTCTTCAGTCCTGATCCTTGATCCAAAGAATCCTATCAATTGACCTCCCGCATCCGCTTGGGCAAGATGGCTCGTCTTTACGCACCCACTCGCCCTCCCGTGCGTATACCCATAAGAGGAGAATCCAGATGAACATCAATGTGACGGCCAAGACGCCGGCGGCCAAGGCGACCGTGTTGACCGCGCTGATCGACCTGGGCGCGGACCGGCCGCTTTTCGATAAACGAGTGGCCCGCGAACACCCGGCGGCGGCGGATCTCGCTCGCCGCAGGCGGGGTGGGGGCCTGAATAAGCCATACCTGGCCGTCGGCGACGCCCCGCTGCTCTACCTGCCCGCTCAGGCCGCCAAGTTTTGGGACAACGACGAAAAGGTTCGCATCCTGGCCGCGCGCGCTTACAACGAGGCGCTGGCGCGGGGGTCCGCGTCGCTGGCGATCCCCCTCGACGGACCCGCCGGGCCCGCCGCCGCGCCGCTGGTCGCCGAGGGCCTGGCGCTGGCCGCTTACCGCTTTGATAAGTACAAGGGCACGGCGGACGGGGAGAAGGACCTCAGCGTCAAGCTGATCGCGTCGCCGCCGGGAGAGGTGCGCGAGGCGATTCAGGGCCGGCTTCAGGTGATCGAGTCCGTCAACCGCGCGCGTGATCTGGTCAACGAACCGGGCTCAGTCGCCACGCCCGCCGAGGTCGAGGCCCGCGCGCGCCAGGTCGCCGAGGCCGCCGGGCTCAAGATCACCGTCCTGGACGACAAAGAGCTGGCCAAGAAGGGCTACGAGGGGCTGGTCACGGTCGGCCGGGGCGGCAACGTCCCGCCGCGGATGATCGTGCTCAAATACACGCCCGCCGGCGCAAAGCGCGGAAAAGGCCCGCACCTGGGCCTGCTGGGCAAAGGGCTGACGTTCGACACCGGCGGCGTCTCGATCAAGCCGGCCTCCAAGATGTGGGAGATGAAGGGCGATATGTCGGGCGCGGCGGCGGTGCTCTACGCGATCGAGGCGATCGCCGCCGCCGAGGCCCCGATCCCCGTCACCGCCGTCATCGTGACCGCCCAGAATTACGTCGACGCCAACTCGGTCGTGCCCGGCGACATCATCCGCGCCCGCAACGGCAAGACGATCCACATCGACAACACCGACGCCGAGGGCCGGCTGATCCTGACCGATGGCCTGTGGCGGATGGGCGAGGAGAAAGTCACGCACCTGGTCGACGTGGCCACGCTGACCGGCGCCTGCCTGCGGGCGCTGGGCACGTCGCTCTCCGGCGTCTTCGGCAACGACGACTTCGCCAACCGGCTCGCCGACGTGGCCGGGGCCCAGGGCGAGCCGTGCTGGCGCCTGCCGCTGGTCGAGGAATACAGCGAGTGGATCAAATGCGACATCGCCGACCTGAACAACATCAGCACCCGAGGCCCCAATGCCGGCGCGACCACCGCCGCCCTGTTCCTGCGCGAGTTCGTCCCCGCAGGCGTCCACTGGGCCCACCTCGACATCGCCGGCACGTTCATCGCCGAAAAGCCGTGGAAATACTTCAAACCGGGGGCGACCGGCGTCATGGTCCGCACGCTGACGGCCCTGGCCGGCGCGATATCTTCAGACGCATAGGTCTGTAGGGTCGGTGTGAGCTTTACCCATCCGCTTCCCACTGTTCCGGCGCGATGGCTTATCCCCCCATTGCGACGTCTGCGATCCATCAAGCGATCCGTTCTCCCGGATCATTCCACGTCCCAATGCCCGACCGAGGTTGCATTCCGACTTCAATTCGCGTGCATTTGACCCTGCGGAGTGGGATGATCCACTCAAGACAGGGTGGATTGAACGGTTTGGTTAGCGATATGGGGAATGTCGGTTTATAGGAGGTAAGTTCGATGAGAACTGGCGCGGTTAAGCAGGGATTCACATTAATTGAACTATTGATCGTGGTAGCCATCATCGCAATATTGGCGGCCATCGCGGTGCCCAACTTTCTGGAGGCCCAGGTCCGGTCCAAAATCTCAAGGGCGATGGCCGATATGCAATCGATAAGGACCGCGATGATGTCATACCTGGTGGACAATAATAACTATCCCATTCTTGCTTCTCCAAACGGGCTGTATCTCGGTTTCTTAATGGTGCAGGGCGGTGATGGAACAACGTTTCAAGGGGGGATGCGAGGATACGCGGGAAGCTTATTGACGACGCCAATCGCTTACCTTGCTAGCATTCCCATGGATGTTTTTAATACCACCCTTTTCGCTCCACCAGGTCCTCAATCTGGATTGAGAATACGCACCTTATCGGTGGTGGCGGAGATTCAACCCCCGGGGGGAAATAATCCTAAAATGATCGCGTGGTTTTGAGAGATGAGAGCGGTCTTGGGAGACTTATTTCCTGAAACACTGGATTGGGCCATCGAGAGCGCGGGTCCGGACTTGAGGTGGTGGGATGTGGGATATGACGGCTGGCGCAATCCTGGCGGCTTTATCTATGATCCAACCAACGGAACGGTCAGCGAAGGGCAGCTGGCAGTGTCGGATCGGGGATGGATCTCACCCCGGAAATAGATTCCCTCGATAAATAGCGGAAGGAGCACCGCGATGCGAATGAATTGGCTTCTACTTTCAACTATCTTTTCATTCATGCAAATTTGTCCTGGGAGCTGAACCGAATCTAACTCTATATTTTCACGCCCCGACTTCGATATTATATCAGGTCTTCGGGCCCGCCGCCAAGAGGGGTTGGGGGCGGGGCGACCGATTCGCCCGGCCTCGGTTCGGACGGGCGAGATTTCATGGATGAAGGCGCGCGGCATTGGACAACTTTCTGACCAAGATGGACCTCAACCTGAGAGAAGACGCCGATCCGGCCGAGTCGCGGGAATGGCTGGATTCGCTCGATGAAGTGCTCGAGCGGCGTGGGCCCGATCGCGTGCGCCAACTGATGGCCAAACTGCGCGACCATGCCCACGAGCGCGGCGTGTCGCTCCCCTTCACGGCCAACACGCCCTATGTCAACACGATTCCGGTCGAGAAACAGGCCCCCTACCCGGGCAGCCGCGAGGTCGAGCGGCGCATCAAGAGCATCATCCGCTGGAACGCGATGGCGATGGTCGTGCGCGCCAACATCGCCGCCGAGGGGATCGGCGGCCACATCTCGACCTACGCCTCGTCCGCCACGCTGTTCGAGGTCGGATTCAACCACTTCTTCCGCGGCCCGCGCGAGGACTTCAGCGGCGACCAGGTCTACTTCCAGGGTCACGCCTCGCCGGGGGTCTACGCGCGGGCGTTCCTCGAGGGGATCCTGACCGAGCAGAACCTGATCAATTTCCGCCGCGAACTCCAGCCCGGCGGGGGACTGTCCTCGTATCCGCACCCGTGGTTGATGCCGGGCTTCTGGCAGTTCCCGACCGTTTCGATGGGACTGGCGCCGATCATGGCCATCTATCAGGCGCGCTTTAACCGTTACCTGGAAGACCGCGGTCTCAAGCAGACCTCCGACTCGAAGGTCTGGTGCCTGATGGGTGACGGGGAATCCGACGAGCCGGAGTCGCTGGGTGCCATCACGCTGCCCGCTCGCGAAAAACTCGACAACCTGATCTTCGTGATCAACTGCAACCAGCAGCGCCTCGACGGCCCCGTGCGCGGCAACGGCCAGATCATCCAGGAGTTGGAAGCGGCCTTCCGCGGGGCCGGATGGAACGTCATCAAGGTGGTCTGGGCCTCGGAATGGGACGACATGTTCGAGCGCGACGACAGCGGCATGCTGGTGCGGCGCATGAACGAGATGCTGGACGGCGAGGCGCAGAAATACATCGTCGAGGACGGCGCCTACATCCGCGAGCATTTCTTCGGCCGCTACGACGAGACGCTCAAGCTCGTCGAGCGCAACACCGACGAGGAACTGCGCAAATTGGGCCGTGGCGGCCATGACGCGGCCAAGGTCTACGCGGCCTACAAGGCGGCCGTCGAGCACAAAGGTTCGCCGACGGTCGTCCTGGCATTCACCGTCAAGGGCTACGGCCTGGGCGAGGCCGGCGAGGGCCGCAACATCTCCCACCAGCAAAAGAAGCTCAACGTGGAAGAGCTGCGCGAATTCCGCACGCGGTTCGGCATCCCGGTATCGGATGAAGACGTGGCCCAGGCACCGTTTTACCGGCCGCCGGAGAACTCGCGCGAGATGCGCTACGTTCACGAGCGACGCCAGGCCCTGGGGGGGTTTCTGCCCAATCGCAACGCGCGCGCCGAGCCGCTTCCCCTCCTCGAGGACTCGGTCTTCGAGGAATTCCACAAAGGCGACGAGCGGCCCGTTTCGACCACCATGGCCTATGTCGGCATGCTCCGCAAACTGATGCGCCACCGCGAGATCGGCAAGTACATCGTCCCGATCGTCCCCGACGAGGCGCGCACGTTCGGGATGGAATCCCTGTTCCGTCAGTTCGGCATCTATTCGCACGTGGGGCAGCTCTATGAGCCGGTCGACGCCAAGAGCCTGCTCTACTACAAAGAGGCCACCGACGGCCAGATTCTGGAGGAGGGAATCACCGAGGCCGGCGCGATCTCATCGTTCATCGCCGCCGGCGGCGCCTATGCCACCCACGGCATCAACACGATCCCCTTCTTTACCTATTACTCGATGTTCGGGTTCCAGCGCATCGGCGACCTCATCTGGGCGGCGGCCGATAGCCGTTGCCGCGGTTTCCTGGTCGGCGGGACATCGGGCCGCACCACGCTCGCCGGCGAGGGCCTCCAACATGCCGACGGGCACAGTCACCTGCTGGCCTATCCGCCGCCGAACCTCAAGGCCTACGACCCGGCCTATGCCTACGAGCTGGCCGTCCTCATCCAGGACGGCATCCGCCGGATGACGCACGAGCAAGAGGACATCTTTTACTACCTTACCGTTTACAACGAGAACTACACGCAGCCGCCCAAACCCGACGGGGTGGACGAAGGCATTTTGCGCGGCATTTACCTCTTGCGCGAGGCACCGGAGTTGGAACAGGGCGCCCTGGCGGTCAACCTGCTGGGCAGCGGCTCGCTTGTCAATGAAGCGGTCAAGGCCCAGGCGATGCTTGCCGAACGCGGCGTGGCGGCTTCGGTGTGGAGCGTGACCAGTTATAAGGAACTCTACCTGGACGCCCAAAGCGCCGAACGTTGGAACATGCTGCACCCGACCGCTGAGTATCGCGTGCCATACATCACCGAAAGGCTTGCGACCCGGCCCGGCGTCACGCTGGCCGTCTCCGATTACCTTAAGGTCCTGCCCGAGTCGATCGGTCGCTGGATACCGGGGCGGTCCGTTACACTCGGCACCGACGGATTCGGCCGTAGCGAGACGCGCGAGACGCTGCGTGACTTCTTTGAAGTCGACGCCCGCTACGTAACCGTCGGCGCCCTGTGGGGTTTGGCCCTTGACGGCCGGCTCCCCATGGATAAAGTCCACGCGGCGGTCAAGGAACTCGAGATCGATCCCGAGAAACTCAATCCGATGATCGCTTAGGGGTTCGGACCGACTTTTCAACCCTAACGGAGAGACCCAAGATGCTGCTCGAATTCAAATTGCCGCAAGTTGGCGAGAACATCGAGAAGGCGACCGTCATTCGCGTCCTGGTTGCCGAGGGGGAACGCGTGGAGGAGGAGCAATCGGTCATCGAGATCGAAACCGACAAGGCCACGATCGAGGTGCCCTCAACCTTCAACGGCACGGTCCTGAAGCTGAACGTCAAGGAAGGCGATGAAATCGACGTGGGTGGACTGATCATGACCGTCGACGACGGTTCCGGGCCCGCGCAACCCGCCGGCGATCAGACTTCGGGAGCGAAGACCGGGCCCGCGCAAAGGGCCGCCACGGTGGTGTCCATCCCTTCAAGCGCAAGCGCGGGACTGCGGCCAAGCTCCGCCGAAGCCATCAGCGCCACGCCAGCCTCGCCCTCGGCCCGGCGATTGGCCCGCGAGATCGGTGTCGAGATCTCCGAAGTGACCGGGACCGGTCCGGGGGGTCGCGTGACGCACGCGGACATCAAGGCCTACGCGCGAGATCGGGCCACGCCCCGAACCGCCCCGCCCGCGGCCCCCGTTGAAAAAGTCACGCCAAACTCGGCCGTCTCCCCGCCGCGGGCCACCCCCTCCCCTGGTCTGCCTGACTTCTCGGTCTGGGGAGAAACCGAGAGCGTCCCGCTGAGCCGCATTCGCCAGATCATCGCCCAGCGGATGAGCCACGCCTGGGCCACGGTCCCCCACGTTCATCAATTTGGCGAGGCCGATATCACGCTCTGGGAGCAGATGCGCCGCCGCTACAACGCGTCGGTCGAGGACCCGGCCAAGAAGCTCACCATCACGGTGGTCCTAATCAAGGCACTCGCCCGGCTCCTTCGAGACCATCCCAAGTTCAACGCCAGCCTCGACCAAGCGAACAACACTATCATCTACAAGCGCTACATCAACATCGGCGTCGCGGCCGCCACCGAGCGCGGGCTGCTCGTTCCGGTCGTGCACGACGCCGACGGCAAGGCACTGGCCCAGGTCGGCGCCGAACTCGGAGAACTCGCCCGCAAGGCGCGCGACGGCAAGCTCGCGCCCGATGAGATGTCGGGCGGCACGTTCACGATCACCAACCTGGGCGGGATCGGCGGGACGATTTTCAACCCGATCATCAACCACCCCGAGGTGGCGATCCTGGCCGTGGGCCGCGCCTCGCGCTGGACGGTCGTCGGCGAGGATGGCCGGTCGGCCACGCCGCTGTTGCTGCCGCTGTGCCTAGGCTACGACCACCGGGTCATCGACGGGGCCGAAGGCGCGAGTTTCCTGCGTGACCTCTGTCAGCTCCTGACCAATCCGCTCGACACGCTGTTGGAGGCTTGAGCCCCTGCCTTCACGGGCGCCGGGCCGATCCAAAGCGCAGCATGACCGCAGCCCGAGAGACATAGAGCATGAACGACTCGAAGACTCAAGAGACCCAGGTTGTCGTCATCGGAGCGGGGCCGGGCGGTTACGCCGCCGCGTTCCACGCCGCCCACCTAGGTCTTGACGTCACGCTGGTCAACGACGAGCCTGATCCCGGCGGGGTGTGCCTGCTGCGCGGCTGCATCCCGTCCAAGGCGCTGCTGCACGTGGCCAAGCTGATCGGCGAAGCCGCCGAGGTCGAGGCCATCGGTTTGACGTTCGGCAAACCTCAAATCGACTTGGAGCGGTTGAGAAACTGGAAGGACGGCATCCTGAAGAAGTTGGCTGGCGGCGTGAAACAACTCGCTCAATTGCGCAAGGTCAAATACCTGCACGCGCGCGCGTCGTTTCTGGATTCCCGGACGCTGAAACTGGAAGGCGACGCGCCGGAGCGGCTGGCGTTCGAGTACGCCGTCCTCGCCACCGGATCGCGCCCGGTCATGCCGGAGATGTTCCAAACCGCCGATCCGCGCGTCATGGATTCGACGGCCGCGCTCGACCTACCCGACGTCCCCGCGCGGTTGCTGGTGATCGGCGGCGGCTATATCGGGTTGGAAATGGGGACGGTCTACCAGGCCCTGGGCTCCGAGGTTTCGGTCGTGGAGATGACCGATGGCCTACTGCCGGACTGCGACCGCGACCTGGGCCGCCCGCTCGAGCGGCGATTGAAGAAGACGTTCAAGGCGATCGATCTAAAGACAAAAGTGGCCGTGCTCGAATCCACCGATGAGGGGATCGTTGCGACCTTCGAGAGCGAGGGCGGCGATTCGCGGGGGACGTTTGACCGCGTCCTGGTCTCGATCGGACGCCGGCCCAACAGCGAAGGCCTCGGCCTCGAGAACACCCAGGTGAAGACCGTCGAGCGGGGCTTCGTGGCCGTCAACAGTCAGATGCGGACCGACGACGAGCGCATCTTTGCGATCGGCGACCTCGCGGGCGAACCGATGCTGGCCCACAAGGCATCGCGCGAGGCCAAGGTCGCCGCCGAGGTCATCGCCGGCCAGAGGTCCGCTTTCGATAACGTCGCGATCCCCGCCGTCGTCTTCACCGATCCCGAAGTCGCCTGGTGCGGCTTGACCGAAGCCGATGCCGAGAAAGAAGGGATCGAAATCAAGGTGGCGCGGTTTCCCTGGACGGCATCGGGCCGGGCGGCCACGCTCGGCCGCCAGGAGGGGCTGACCAAACTGATCATCGATCCCGAGAGTGAGCGCGTCCTGGGCGTGGGGATCGTCGGCGTCAACGCCGGCGACCTGATCAGCGAAGGCGTGCTGGCCGTCGAGATGGGCACCCTGGCCCGCGACCTGGCCGACACGATCCACCCCCACCCCACCTTATCCGAAACACTCATGGAAGCCGCCGAGCTCTACTTCGGCCACGCCACCCACATGCTGGATACCCGAAAGTAATCCCCCCGCGTTGAGTGTCCGATGCCGCCCTTCCAACCTCTGGTCCCCCATGGGATGATGGGACGTGGATAGGCACTCAAGCAAGCCGGAGGGACGCAGCTCGCTAAGCTGATCGCGGATTATGCTACCGAGAAACGACCAGAGGCGCCGTTTGTCTTTTTCATCGTCCTGTCTTTCCCTACTGTCCAATCGTGAAGCCCCATCCGTCAGTGAGCGCCTCTTGTGTGACAACACTGCGAACGTCTGTAAGCATTTGACGGTGCGCGGCCCAATCGACCTCGCCTCGGAAGTGTAGGTGGCCCGCGACAATTCCCGGGTGAATGTTGTTTCGGTTTGCAAAACGCTCAATTCTGGATTTGGAGTAAAGGGGCGAGACGCGTTGAATAAATGAATCGAGCTTCTCCCTTGGAATCAGCCAGTTCGCGGCCTCGTCATTCGCGCGCCTCTCGATCGCGTCTATCCTTTCGCTAGATTCATTGGAATACATGTCTATATCGATCGTGTATTGATCTCTATGAAGGACATGCGAGAGCTCATGCATGAGAGTATGCCAGAAATAGTCGATTCGTCCGTATCTCAAAGACATCGCGATTATAGGCGAACGGTGCTCCAGCCAAATTGCCGCGCCGTCGATTTTACTCTTGGGCAGATGCTGAATGATGACGAACCTGATCCCCATTTTCGCGAGCACCCTTGGAACAAGTCGTGCCGTATCGGCATGGGTCGCCAGCTCTCTAAGCTCGATGATGCCCGCCCTTAACCGCTTCTCGGAATACTTTTCAACGGGTATCGCAGAGGCCATGTGGAGCGCACGATAGCACCACGCCAATTGAGCCGCAGCCGTATCTTGGCCTTTTAATTCAGAGGTCCTTGCTGCCAGGGGAAGGGGTATCGGACCATCAAGATCGTCGCATTTGAAGAATTCCTTGAGTACGGACTCAAGTTCAGCAATCGATTTCGTCTTGGTAATCCATCCGCGCTTCTCCATTGTCTTTACGGGCGCGATGGAGAAAAGCCTTGCGCGATCCTTGATTTCATCGACATTGACGGGAGACAGTGCGCGCCGATAGTAGGCCTCGCGCCGCTCCCAAAATTCCGCGCTCGTCCCGAAGGCCCCGGCCAACTGCTGGGCCGTTTCAGGGGTAATGGCTGCTTTTCCACAGACTACCTGATTGATTGCACGAGGACTCTTTCCCATGATCTTCGCAAGATCGTCTTGCGTCCAACCGCGTTCGGCGAGTTCTTCGCGGATGGTGTCCCCGGGCGGGTAAACCTCTGAGGGTGGATTGGTGATCTTCATTTTCGGTAGTAGCCTCAGTGGTAGTCTTCAATGGCAATCACGTGAATTATGTTTCCGGGATTGCCCTTTTCGATTTTGATAATGAGCCTCCATTGATCGTTCAGTCTTATCGACTTCTGATGGTCTCGGTGCGCCTCCCCCCAATCTTAGACCACGAATCGGCAAATTTAAGGTGGAATCTGTGGTTGCCTGTTGCGTGTTTTGAGCGGTCAACAAGCCGCCCCTGCTGATGCCGTTGCGTGGCGCGGCCCGTCCCCGAAGCGAAGCGACGGCATCTCGCTCGATCATGTCCGACCCCCTCCACCGACAAATACCTCTGCCGGGGTCTTCTTGTCCAGAGCCGAATGTCTCCTTTCTCCGTTATAGTAGGCAAAGTAGTCTCCAAGTCCTTGGTGTAGCGCC
>Ga0310121_10004654_pt1 | contig 12014 bp, 11 predicted proteins | sample CB27_Tmax_986_MG_FD_203504 | JGI IMG/M metagenome (GOLD analysis project Ga0310121, IMG submission 203504) | Marine microbial communities from Western Arctic Ocean, Canada - CB27_Tmax_986 | ecosystem: Environmental > Aquatic > Marine > Oceanic | place: Canada: Western Arctic Ocean | collected...
CGCTGGATATCAGGGCATTGCCCGATGAGAGTCCGGAGGACTTCTATGCCGATATGGCAGCTGTGATCAACGATCCGAACGTCGAGGTAATCCCCCAGCCCATCTACCGACCGCCGGGAACCCCGTCGCCCATCGATAACGAGATGTTCGACGTCATTCAGGCGGTGAACATGCGGCTGTTCCCCGAGGCGGTGACTCTGCCCACCATGCTGACTGGAGCAACGGACATGGCCCAGGTGAGAGCGGCCGGTGTGCCCTGCTACGGGTTTGGTCCGGTTCGGTACGAGGAAGACCTCAGCTCAGGCGGTGGCGCTCATGGGGACGACGAGCGGATCCCGGAAGCGTCTCTACTCGGTCTGATTCAGTTTCTCTGGTACACGATACTTGGCATTGCGACCTCGTCGTAACTAATTGAGGGGGCATTCCTGTTTTTCAGAGGAAGAACGGGAATATCCACTTTATTGTCAGTCCCCGGTGTAGCTGATCTTCCAGATGCGTCCGCCCATGTCGTCGGTGACGTAGAGGGAGCCATCCGGACCGAGAGCTAGGCCCGTCGGCCGGTGCTGCGCGTCGCTCGGACTCGTGACGGGATCGGTGCCGGCGAAGCCGTCCGCGAACACCTCCCACTCTCCCTCGGCGGGGCTGTTCCTCCTCGGGACGAAGACAACGTTGTAGCCGCCTTGCTCGGCAGGTGCCCGGTTCCATGATCCGTGGAAAGCAATGAAGGCCCCTCCATGGTATCGATCGGGAAACTGCTCGCCCGAATAAAAAACAAGATCGTTGGGGGCGTAGTGGGCCGGGAAGCCCACCAAAGGGCGTTTGTAGCGTCCGGTCTCCGCTATCGTCTCACCATCCCCGCCGAACTCGGGCGATACCATCCGCTGGTTGGTTAACGGATCCCAATAAGTGTACGGCCAGCCAAAGTCATCTCCCCGATTGACGGCATGGAACTCCTCGGCGGGAAGCTCGATCCGATCCTGCTCCGAGTAGAACTCCGGCCACAGTTCGTCCAGCTGGTCGCGCCCGTGCATCACCATATAGAGCTGGCTGTCCTCTATGTTGTATTCGAGTGCGACGATCTGTCGGGATCCTGTCGAAAACCGCGTGCCATCATTTAGCTGGCTCTGGCCCCGGTACTCGCCGATGAAACGCCAGATGCCCCCGGATCGCTCGAGCTGCGGGCACGGCCGCATACCGGGTGATCCTGCCGTCCTCGTCTGTTCCTGACACGCGTTCGAGGGCGTGCCCGAATTCACGTAGAGGTATCCCTCGGCATCGAAGGTGATGGGTTTGGCGCTGTGCGAGGTCTGCTCGGGAAACCCGCCGACGACGAGCTCGGGCTGGGCCTTCGGAGCCAGGCCGTCATCCAACTTGATCGCGTAAATGGCTGAGGACGTGGAGAAGTAAAGTGATTCTTCGTGAATGACGAGACCGGTGTCAACATCGGTCGGCCCGAAGGCCAGCCTGACATCCACGATGCCGTCACCATCGTTATCCCTGAGGGCCAGTAATCCGCCAGGGCCGTCCGTGTTTCTCAACGCAACGTAGACATCGCCGTTTTTGCGAACCGCGATGTGCCGCGTGCGCCCGACGTTATCGGCGAACACCGTCGCTGAGAATCCCCTCGGGAGTAACAACTCGGCCGTTGATTCGCTTGGCTCAAGCCCCTCGTCGGCACAGCCCTGCAATAGGATGAGCGAAATAGCTAGGCTTGAGATCGAAATCGAGCGCACCGTAAACCTCATCTTCGTCCTCCTTGAGGATCCACCCATCTTTCGCACCGAACTTTACTGGTTTTTTCAGACATTGAAGCGAAAGTGGATCACGTCACCCTCAGCCACGAGATAGTCTTTGCCCTCTAGGCGCATCTCGCCAGCCTCCTTTGCGCCCTGCTCGCCATTGAGGGCAATGAATTTTTCGACGGGAATGACCTCCGCGCGGATGAACCCCTGCTGGAAGTCTGCGTGGATCTGGCCGGCGGCTTCGTACGCGCTGGTTCCTTTGCGGACGGTCCACGCCCGGACTTCCCTCGAGCCTGTGGTTGTATAAAAGGTCTGCAGATCCAAGAGATCATAAGCCGCTTGGATCATCCTGTTCAGTCCGGGTGCCTCCAGATTGAGCTCAGCTAGGAACATGCGCTGTTCCTCGTCCGGGAGCTCCGCGAGTGCCGCTTCAAATGCCGCGCAGATCGTAATAGCACCGGTCCCCTCACCCTCGGCAAACTCTACTACCCGATCCCTGAGAGGGTTTTTCTGCAGTCCGTCCTCAGCTACGTTGGCCACGTACATCAGCGGTTTGGCGGTAATGAGCTGGAGGCTTTGAAGAAGTGCTTTTTCGTGAGCTTGCAGTCCAATGTCCCTGACTGGGTGTCCGGCCTCCAGCTCTGTGAGCACCCGCTGAAGTAGATCTCTCCAAGCGAGAGCTTCCTTCTCGTTGGTCTTGGCCTGTCTTACGGCTTTTTCGAAGCTTCGTTGCGCCGTTTCCAGATCCGCCAACAGGAGTTCCGTGTTGACAGTCTCAATATCACCGATGGGCTCGAGATTACCTGAGACGTGAGAGACGTCGTCGCTCGCAAAGCAACGCACGACGTGAGCAACCGCGTCGGTCTCTCGGATATGCGCTAGGAATTGATTACCCAGGCCCTCACCTTTGGATGCACCACGCACCAGTCCGGCGATGTCGACGAATTCCACAACTGCGTCCACGGTGCGCTGTGGCTGCACGATCTGTGAAATGGCCTCCAGGCGTGCGTCGGGGACGCTAACGATCCCCACGTTAGGCTCAATGGTGCAGAAGGGGTAATTCTCTGCCGGGATCCCAGCGGCGGTGAGCGAGTTGAATAGCGTCGACTTGCCCACGTTTGGCAGCCCGACGATGCTGCACTTGATCCCCATAGTCTGGCAGCCTACTCGGATCGATCAGCGTCGGCCTTCTTATAGGGGCGTGGTTCGATACTCCGGCTGTGAAGCTGGGTCTTCGCCTTTTCTGTGCCCTCATCTAGAAATACCGGTAACGCGTCCACGCCCGCAACGACTGCGTTCAGAATAGCCTCCTGATCCTCAGATGATGGTCTTTGTAGCACGTAGTTCGTGACCTGATCTCTTCGGTCTGGTCCCGGGTGTCCGATCCCGAGGCGCAGCCGCCAAAATTTCTTGCCTACGCATTCGACGACGTTGCGCATCCCGTTATGGCCACCATGACCCCCGTCGAACCTAAGTTGTGCGCGTCCAGGCAAGAGATCCAGTTCGTCGTACGCCAAGAGTACGTGCTCCAACGGGACCTTGTAATAAGCTGTTACCGCTGCGACCGATCGGCCGCTGTCGTTCATGTAGGTCATAGGCTTGAGCATGCGGATCCGGTGGCTTCCGAGGTTGATCTCTGCAATCTCTCCGTGAAATCGATTCTCCGATCGAAACTTGCCGCTGTGGTCCCGCGCGAGTAGATCCACGAACCAGAAGCCTGCATTGTGACGCGTGGCTAGATGCTCGGGTCCTGGATTACCGAGGCCCACGATAAGTTGGAGCGAGTTTCCCATGATGTCTCATCCTAAACGAAAGAGGCCGCCTGAAGGCGGCCTCGGGGAAGGGCTTTCTCTGTGCCTCAGTCCTTGGATTCCTCGGTCGCTTCGCCTTCGGCGGTGTCTGCCTCGCCCTCGCCTTCCGCTGGCGCTTCGCCTTCGGCTTCTGCCGCCAATGCCTCGAGCTCTTCTTCTGCGAGCTCTGGCACTTCGTCTTCCTCTTCCTGTCGCGGAGGATTGATCGTGACGATGGTGGGGTCCTGACCGTGGGTCAGTGCGAGTATCTCGACGCCCTCCGGCGCCCCCAGTTCCGACAGGTTCATTCGTTGGTTGAGCTCCAACCCAGAGATATTGAGTTCCAGAAACTCGGGAAGATCTCGGGGGAGACAGCTGATTTCCACGTCTGCGACGATAATAGCCACCTCGCCGCCTTGATCTTTCACACCGATCGCGTCGTCCTGTCCCGTGTAATGAATGGGAACGAGTAGCGTGATCTTCTCGTCCTCCACAATACGCTGGAAGTCCAGGTGCAATACTTGACGTTTCGCTGGGTGGCGCTGTACGTCTTTCACCACCACCGCTTGAGTTTCTTTGCCTAGATTCAGTGTGAGAATGCTCGTTTGGAAAGCCTCCCGCTCCATCTGATGCAGCAGCTTGGTTTGGTCGAGCATGATGGGCGTGGGATTTTGGCCGCCGCCGTAGAGCACGGCAGGCACCTTGCCCTGACGTCGCAGCCGTCTACTGTGCCCCTTACCCAGTTCGGTTCTGCTTTCTATGTCCAGCTCGAAACCAGCGCTCATCAGCTTCCCTCCTACGGGGGCGCGGGATAATAACAGGGGCGACTAGTCTACGTACAGAGAGCTCAAGGATTCCGCATCGCTGATTCTCCGGACGCTTTCCGCTAGGAGCTCTGCCACGCTGAGTTGGCGAATTTTGCCGCACGCCGAGGCGGCATCGTTGAGAGGAATCGTGTCCGTGACCACCAGTTCGTCCAACGCCGAGCCCTCAATTCGCTCGACCGCCGGCCCGGATAGTACGGGGTGGGTGATGTAAGCGACGACCCGGTTAGCACCCTGTTCCTTGAGAGTTCTGCCTGCCGCACAGAGCGTGCCCGCCGTGTCGACCAGGTCGTCGATTAACACGCAGACCTTGCCCTCGACTTTACCGATGACGTTCATGACTTGGGCCATATTTGCCTGCGGGCGGCGCTTGTCGATGATGGCTAAATCGGCGTCATCCAGTCGTTTCGCCAAAGCTCGCGCTCGGACCACGCCGCCGACATCGGGAGACACCACGATAATGTCGGCGTATTTCTGTTTCCAGGCATCGCCAAGCAGGACCGGCGAGGCGTAGACATTGTCCACCGGGATATCGAAAAACCCCTGGATCTGGTCAGCGTGCAGATCTACCGTGAGCACCCGATCGATCCCGGCCTTGCCGATCAGCTGCGCTACCAGCTTCGCCGTGATCGGCACCCGGCTCGCGCGCGGACGGCGGTCTTGGCGAGCATAGCCAAAATAGGGGATCAGTGCGGTGATCCGGCCAGCGGACGCTCTCTTGCAGGCGTCCGCCATGACCAGCAGCTCTATCAGGTTCTCGCTCACTGGTGGGCAGGTTGGCTGCACGAGAAAGATTTCCTTCCCGCGAACGTTCTCCATGATTTCCACGTTCGCCTCGCCATCGCTGAACCGCCCGACACTGATTTTCCCAAGCGGTATGTGCAAGTGGTGCGCGATATTCTGAGCAAGCCTAGGGTGGGCGTTGCCAGAGAAGACAGTGACGGTTCCCGGATCCAAGCTGCTCTCCTAGTTGAAAGACCCTATTTCGGTTGCGGGGTGGCTGGGGTGGCAGGATTCGAACCTGCGGTACACGGGATCAAAACCCGCTGCCTTACCACTTGGCTACACCCCAACAACAAGCGGGTATTGTGAGGTGGTGGAGACGGTGAGTTCAAGACGACGGCCGCCAACGGTCGACAGTTATCCGCAGCTCGAGGCTACCGTGCGTAAAATCGATGCGTCGAGGGAGCAGGAGTCCCTCTGATAGCTGATAGCTCTCATACGTCAATTGCCAGAGCCGTTGCTCTAGCGTTTGCAACGCGGGACCGGGTCCGAGCTGCTCTTCGGATGAGTACATGGGGTCGGAGAATCCCAGGAGCCAAGCATTCAGGCTTCTTACGGGTAACCACCAGCCGAGTAGCGCCGAAAGCTCGGGCTCGGGGTCGGAGAGTTCCCACGTCTCCCCCCGGGCGCGAACTGTAAGTCTTTCCGGTGGGCCAGCCACCTGGAGTATCCCTGCGCCGAGGGGGCTCCTGATGGACAGCTCTATTGAGCCCGCGGATTGATGCCACTGAAATCGGCCCTGAAAGGCGCTTTCCCCGGTATTAATAGCGATCCGCCCGTTCATCTCCCAGGCATCGATGGCTTCGAGGTGGGCTTGTCGCTGTGGGTAGCTTAGACCATCCTCGCTAACCTGTAAGTGTGCGCAGCCACCGAGCCAGGCCACGAGCAGAGCCGGTACGAGCGCCAGCCTAGTCCCGTACGTCATGGCGAGAGTCGCTGGTCCAGCTCCTGTAGGTGAGGGCTGTTCGGGTGTTCCTCTAACAACTCTCGGAGGAGCTTCTGGGCCTGATCGACGTTTCCCAGTGCCCATTGAACATCCACGATGTGCGCGGCTACTTCCGGATCAGGGAACATCTCAAACGCGCGTTCCAGGTAGGTGAGGGCCTCCTCGTAATGCTCCAGCTTGAATAACACCCAGCCCATGCTGTCGATAATTGCGGGATTGTTCGGCTCCGTTGCCAACGCTTTCTGAAGATAACCCCGTGCTTCTGCATGCCTGTTCATCTCATCAGTAAGCAGATAGCCGAGGGCGTTCAGCAGCCCGGCATCATCCGGATGATCATTCACCAGGGACTCGAGCGCGGTCACAGCCCTCCGCAACCGGCCCTGTTCCTGGTAAATCAGTGCCTGGGTATATCGCAGGGAGGTATCGTCGGGGTAAGTGTTCAGTGCCCGACTGAGTATCCGTTCGGCTGTTCTGTACTCCGCTGCACTGATGGCATCCTGAGCTTGGATTACGTAGAGCTGAATTTGGGCCGCACGCAGCCTTGCATTATCGGGATCTTTCTCCAGCCCATCCGACAGAAGCTGCATCGCCTCGTCTTTGCGGTCGAGCTGCACGAGAATCTCACCCTGTCCGACCAGCATCTCGTTGTTGTAGCGAGGATTTGCGATTCCGAACTCCCGCAGGTGTTGGAGTGCACCTTCCTGGTCATCGAGATTCGCGTACAAGAGGTGTGCGGCTCTGAGCTGTGCCTCGACGGCGTTGTTGCCTTCCGTCACGCGGGAATAGGAACGCATCGCTTGGAGCTGCTGCTCCTCTGTTTCCGCAATTCTACCGAGATAGTAGAAAGCCTCGTTCCGGTATCGCGCGTCGGCTCGAAGCTCGTTGAAATGACCCTTTGCTTCCTCGAGCTGGTTCTCGGTGAGGGTCAGAAACCCAAGTGCTCGAACTGCCTCCGGCAACCCTGGATTCTCTGCCAGAACCTCATCCAGGAGCGTCTTGGCTTCAGCACCCTGTCCCGCTGAGAGTAGCAGCTCGGCGTATTCGAGCCGAACCTCTAGTCTGTCGTCCTGCTCGGCCAAGCGTGCCGCCAACGCGAGGCCTTCCTCCGTGCGCCCTGAAATAACCAGGTTCCGGGCATAGAGTAGTTGCGCTTCTACCCACTCCGGTCTGAGCATTGCCGCCCGCTCCGCGTTTGTCAGTGCCGAGGTGAGGTCGTTGTCGCGCATAAAGAGTCGCGCAAGGCCGTAGTGACCTTCTGCGATGCCCGGGTGGGAATCCACGAGCGCGGCCACGATGTCGGTGGCGCCGCGTTCATCTGCCTCGTTCGCCAGAACCTCGATGCTGCGCGCGAGGGCCGCGTTGGTGTTACTGGCCCCATCAACAAACGCCTCGAACTCCTTGAGCGCGCCTTCCCGGTCGGCGGAACGCAGCTTGAAGACTCCGATGTACAACCGCACGCGCGTGTTGCCAGGGCGAAGCTCTAGCCAACGCTCTGTCGCTTGGGCACCGATCTCATCCAAGCCCAGCTGCTGAGCCAGTTCCGTGGTGAGCTCCGCCAGGCCTGGATCTTCGGCGATCAGCGACGCCGCTAGATAGTGCTCGACCGCTGTCGAGAACTCTTGCCGCTCCCGGGCGATCTCGGCCAATAAAAGGTGGGAGTCGAAATCGACGCGACGGCTCGACTCCGGCATTGTTACCACGCACGCGCCGAGGAAGGCCGTACTCAGCATCAGTAGATGTTTCATCGGGCTCGACATGGGTTTAACGTCAAACTATACCTGATTGCCAGCATCCAGAGCGCCCAGCTTGTACTAAAGCCGTGGTTCTCCGACAATTTGACAGCCACTCGGCGTGCGTTGTTCCGCAAACACACCATTGACAGGAGGCCTCCATGGAGAATCTGTTAGGAGCTCTTGGCACCCAGTTGGACCCAGCAATCATCGGGTCTTTAGTGCTGAGCTGGAGCGGCCGCGTTCTGGCGGCCCTAGTCATCTTTCTAATTGGTCGCTGGGTGGCCGGGGCGCTCAAGGGGTGGTTTGGCCGGGCGGTCGCCGGCGCGGAGATGGACGAAACGCTGTCCCGCTTCCTATCCAGCCTGATCTATATAGTTCTCATGGTTTTCGTGGTCCTGACCGCGCTCAGTGCGCTGGGAGTGAACACGATTAATTTCCTGGCGATCCTCGGTGCCGCCGGGCTTGCGATCGGCCTCGCGCTCAAGGACTCGCTCGCGAATTTCGCAGCGGGCGTGATGCTCGTGCTCTTCAGACCCTTCAAGTTAGGGGATTACATCGAGGCCGCGGGGACCTCTGGCTCTGTGCGGAGTATAGGAATCTTCAACACCGTATTGAAGACTCCAGACAACCGCGTGATTACCGTACCCAACTCATTAATCCATGCCGATACGATCACGAACTACTCTGCCGAGGATACACGGCGTATCGACCTCGTCATCGGTATCGGTTATGACGATGATATCGCCAGGGCCAGAGCGCTCATTCAGGGCGTCTTGAGTCAGGATGATCGGATCCTCGAAGACCCGACGCCCGCCATGTTGCTAACCGAGCTTGGTGAGAGCAGCGTCGACATAGCCGTGCAGCCGTGGGTCAAGAGCTCCGACTACTGGGCCGTGAGAAGCGATCTACTGGAAAGAATCAAACGCGCACTCGAACAGGCCGGCTTGTCCATCCCCTACCCTCAGAGGGATTTGCATATTGTGAGTGGTGACTTAGAAGGGCTCTCGTGAAGGAATCGATCAAAGAGAAGTTGGCCACTCTAGTGGAGAGGTTTGAGGAGGTCGGTCACCTGCTCAGCGATGCCGATGTCATCGCGGACCAGAATCGATTCCGCGACTTTTCCAGGGAGTACGCGCGTCTGGCTCCTGTGGTAAAAGATTTCACTGCGTATCTCAAGCTTCTAGAGGATATCGACGCGGCGGAGGAATTGCGTTCCAGCGATGACCCGGAGGGGAAGGAGCTGGGAGAAGAGGAGCTTGAGCCGCTCTTGCGACAGCGTGAAGCTCAGGAGGCGAAGCTAACGCTGCATTTGGTGCCCGTCGATCCGGACGACAATGCGAACCTCTATCTCGAGATCCGTGCTGGGACGGGAGGGGATGAGGCTGCGCTCTTCGCCGGTGATCTGTTTCGTATGTACGGGCGCTACGCGGAGAATAACAAATGGCAGGTCGAGGTACTGAGCGTTAGTGAAGGTGAGCACGGGGGCTATAAAGAGGTCATCAGCCGCATCGTGGGCAAGGGGGCCTATGCGAAGCTGAAGTTCGAGTCGGGAGCCCATCGCGTGCAGCGAGTGCCCGAGACGGAGTCCCAGGGTCGGATTCACACGTCAGCGTGTACTGTGGCGGTGTTGCTGGAGCCGGAGGACGTGGGAGATATCGATATTAATCCAAGCGACCTGCGTGTCGACACCTATCGCGCGTCCGGAGCGGGCGGGCAACACGTGAACAAGACGGACTCGGCGGTTCGTCTCACGCATAGGCCCTCGGGCATTGTCGTGGAGTGTCAGGACGAGCGCTCACAGCACAAGAACCGCGCGCGCGCGATGTCCTTGCTGCGTGCGCGGCTGCGAGATGCTGAGGTAACCCGGCAGCAAACCGAGACGGCGGAGCGTCGGCGCAATCTTGTTGGGTCTGGAGATCGGTCCGAGCGCATCCGCACATACAACTTTCCCGAGCGCCGAGTAGCGGACCACCGCATCAATCTCACTCTCTATAAACTCGGGGAGATACTGGAGGGTGGGTTGGATCAGCTCGTCGACCCGCTGACTCGGGAGCATCAAGCCGAGCGCCTCGCCGAGGTCTCTTCCTGAGGGTTCCCTATGGCTTCCACTCATGACCAAAGCGATGCGACACTCATCGGTCAACTGCTCGATTGGGGTGCTCGTCTGCTTACCTCGAGTAGCGCGAGCCCACGACTGGATGCAGAGGTGTTGATGGCCGATCTCGTGTGCTGGCCGCGCAGCACCGTGATGGCGTTTCCGGGGCGCACGCTCCCTCAAGGGGTGACGGATGAGTTTCGGAGATTGATCAGGCGGCGGGGGGAGGGCGCGCCGTTGGCTCATCTGACCGGCCGGAGGGAGTTTTATTCACTCGACCTGCGAGTATCGGCGGACACTCTGGTGCCCCGTCCCGAGACGGAATTACTTGTCGACCAACTCCTAGAGCGTGTAACGCTTATCGAGGTGGTCAGCATCCTGGATCTAGGTACCGGCAGTGGCGCCATCGCGCTGGCCATCAAGCGGCAGCGACCTGATGCACGTGTCGTCGCCGTTGACCGGAGCGCGGCGGCTTTGAGCATGGCTATCGATAACGGGAATCGACTGAAAATCCAGGTGGAATGGCTCCTTTCAGACTGGTTCGAGGCGCTGGAGGGGCGGCTTTTCGATTTCATCGTCGCCAATCCGCCCTACGTTGAGCGGGGAGATCCGAGGCTGGTCAGCGGAGATCTCCGCCACGAGCCGCGCATGGCGCTGGATGGGGGTGTGGATGGGCTGGATTCGATCCGAGAGATTATTGCCGGTGCGCCTCGAGTACTGGCGCCGGGAGGTAGGTTGCTGCTCGAGCACGGCTACGATCAGGCGCTCGCTGTCGCACGGTCGTTTCGTGCTTTTGGGTTTGGCTGGATCGAGACCCACAAAGACTTGGCCGGCCAAGATCGCGCCACGGTCGGGACCGTCCCATGACAGCGACGCGTTATGCTCGACACGAGACGCTGCCGGAGATCGGCGCGGAGGGACAGGCTCGAATCGGCGAGGGCCGGGTACTCATCATAGGATTAGGTGGTCTGGGGTGTCCGGCTGCGCAATACCTCGCAGGGAGCGGGGTCGGATCCCTGGTCCTCAACGATTTCGATCGCGTGGACGAGAGCAACCTGCCGCGGCAAGTGCTTTATTCGCCTGGTGACGTAGGTGAGCTGAAAGTCGAGGTTGCGCAGGAACGGCTGGAACGCGTAAATCCCGATATCCGGATTACCTGTTTGCCCGAGCGACTGGACCCGGAGGCGCTGCGCACTCATGTCGACTTAGCATCCGTCGTCTTGGACGGCTCCGACAACTTCGCCACACGACTGGCCGTCAATCGTGCGACGGTACGGGCGCGTGTTCCGCTCGTGACAGGAGCGGCGGTTAGGTTCGAGGGGCATTTGTCGGTTTTTCTGAACGATGGGAACGGGCCGTGCTATCGATGTCTTTATAGCGATGAAGACGAGTGGCTTGGAAATTGCCAGGGCAACGGCGTCGCTGCCCCGGTCCCAGGGGTCATCGGTACGCTGATGGCGATGGAGACGCTGAAGTTGCTCCTCGGTCTGGATTCGGCACTCCACAATCGTTTGCATCTCTGGGACGCTAAGCGCGGTGAGTGGCGAGACGTGGCGTTGAAAATCGATCCCGAGTGTCTTGACTGCCAGGTGCCCGTATAGCGCTAGGCTGCGGCGTCCTGCTAGCCGAGGTTAGGAGATAGCCATCGTTCCGCATCGGTGATCGCCCAGCCTTTTCGAATAGCATAGTCTTCGACCTGATCACGGCCGATCCTGCCCACCGCAAAGTAACGCGATTTAGGATGGGAAAAGTACCAACCGCTGACAGAGGCAGTGGGAAACATTGCGAACGTGTCCGTGAGACGGATGCCGGTGTTCGCTTCGACATCCAACAGCTTCCACAACGTGGCCTTCTCGGTGTGGTCCGGACAAGCAGGGTAGCCGGGCGCCGGCCGAATACCCCGGTACTTCTCGGCGATGAGAGCATCGGTGTTCAGCTTTTCGTCGGCTGCGTAACCCCACAGCTGCGTCCGCACCTGCTCGTGTAACCGTTCCGCGAAGGCCTCGGCGAGTCGATCGGTCAGCGCTTTCAGCACGATGGCGCTGTAATCATCGTGCTGCGCTTCGAACCGGGCCACGTGCTCATCCAATCCTGTCCCGGT
>Ga0310121_10004656_pt1 | contig 12009 bp, 10 predicted proteins | sample CB27_Tmax_986_MG_FD_203504 | JGI IMG/M metagenome (GOLD analysis project Ga0310121, IMG submission 203504) | Marine microbial communities from Western Arctic Ocean, Canada - CB27_Tmax_986 | ecosystem: Environmental > Aquatic > Marine > Oceanic | place: Canada: Western Arctic Ocean | collected...
TTGATGTTAGGATTTGTTATGACAGTACTATTTGCTCTGTTTTTATTATCAACAATACCTTTAGCAGTTGCTATTGCAACACCACCGGCCACAGCCGCTCCTACTGCAAATGCTCCAACTGGATTTGTAATTGTACCTGCTTGTTTACCAACATCTAAAATACCTTTTTTAGCAAGACCTTTTAATTCTGCTTTAACATCTTTTTTTCTCATTTTTTTAGCATTGTTGTATGTGTTTGATGCCGCCAATATTGCACCTAACGGATTAGTTTTCCAATTTTTCATTACTGATCCTATGCCGTCAACAACACCTCCTGGTCCAAAAATACTATTTGTTCCACCCCCTAATACAGTCAATGGAGATGGTTCATGATCGTAATGTATTGTTGCAAAACCAGTACCATTCATCTCACCTTTTATTGTTCCGCTTTCATATAAAACTGTTTCATACATCACTTGCATTGTATTTGACATAATTCCTGTACCATCTGCCGCATCTAAATTATCATGAGAAAAAGAAGCAATTTTAGGATTGACTAATTGCATAGAAGTAAATCTCTGTTTATGTAAAACAAAAATTATAATTTTTTGAAGATACGGTTTTCTTCTTTGCAAAGGAGTATCCATTCCCCATTTATTAGTCGTGTTATTACTATCATAATAATCATCTTTAGTATTATTAATAATAGTCTCGTCCGTTCCTAGATTTACGGAATCTGCTATATGATATTCATAATATTTTTTCCAAAATGCATTTACAGTATCAGCATGATCATCGTGGAAAGTAATGTTTACAGGGTCGTATTGAACACGTGTAGCACAATACATTTTTTTATTGTACTGAAATTTTTCTTCAATGTTCATGTTATACTTAGGTAAGTCACAAGACTTAACAAGCATATTAAGGTCAGTACGTTCATGGGGATTAAAGCCGTTAAAGACCAAAGTTTCATCTGTTTGAATTACAACGTGAAACAGAAACTTCTGTTTTGGCATCAATTTATAATTGTCATCTATATACAATCGTGATGCATGTCGGTAATCTTTCATTCCTGGAAGACTATTTTGGAACCCTTTTAAGTAATCATTAATCTTTGGCATACTGTTATTTATAGCCACAAAAAAAGCGCCTATAAAGACGCTTTTTGTGTATTATAATTGCTACTCTAAATTTGATTAACCGCCGCCTGTACTTAATGTACCAATAGTTCTTGCTACTGCTGTACCAATTCCTGTACCCTGTGGTGTTTGTATGCAGTTATCGTATCTTACTGATAACGTGATAGTCGAAGGTTCTGATGTGTTGTATGCTAGTGTGTTGTAGTTAACGTTTTCAACATATGCACCATATAATTCAAATGTTTCTAATACATTTGGTGCACTTGCTCCGTTACCACCGTCAAGCATTTCAATTCTTGCAACAAATTTGTAATCAATACCTGATGCCGCACTTGCTTGTTCAAAGAAGTCAAATTGTTTTTGAATCTGTTCACCAACCAGTTTAGTAACTGCGTTGTTAACGTCATCTCTTAAGGTAATTGTAATTGGTTCCCAAGTATGTTTACCTGCAACATATACTCTTGAGTTATATACATCTAATGTTACTTGATCAAATGTTAAATTTGGTCTTGTAATATCCATTACTTGTTTTGTTAATTCTGATCTTGGTGTTGATACTCCAAAATTTTCTAAGATCGCTCTAAAACGATATTGTAGTTTTGGCATCAACAAGCCTTGTGATCCCGAACTTTGATCGTTTGCTAAAGGTACTGTAAATTTTGATAATGTTGATATTGCCATATGTTTTCTCTCCTATTTATCTAAAAATTAGTTCCCTAGTTTTGAGATTTCTCCTGTGTTTTTAATTCTTAATGGTATGTAAATAAATTCAACTGATTTAACTGGTTCAATCGCTATATCTACATACAGTTCGTTTCTGTCTATTCTAGTAGGTGTGTTGTTTGTATCATCACAAACTACTAAGAAGTCGTACAATGCTCTTTGTCCAACTAGTTCTAAACAGAATGATTCAATTGCTTGTTTAATTTCGTTTCTTGTTAATTCATCGTTTGGTTCGAATATAAACGGTTTAGCAACTGCATCTAATTGTGTTCTTAAGTAGACTGCTAGTCTTGAAACATTGATTCTATCTAATGCCGAAGCTCCTGATACTTTAGTTAAGTTACCAAAGTTAACAATTCCTGCTCCTGAGAAGAAAGTAATTGGATTAATCTTGACTGTATGCATAGTATCTCTCACCGACTCTGTTACAGATATTGTTTTAAATTCACCTTCACTTGAATCGATATAACCAACTGCTGTTGCGTTGTCCACAACACCACGTCTTGTACCTGCTGGCGCAAACCATGGATACGAAACATTGTCACTATTTGCTAGTGTTCTTAGCATCATGTGACTTGGTGGAATAACAATTGTAGTGCCTGAATTGTCAGTTGTTTGTCCTGATGGATAAAATACTGCCAAGTAATCACTTGCACTTACTAATCCGTCTTCACCGTTATCTGCCGCCGCCGCCGCATTGTTTGCCCAATCTTGAATTTCTGTTGCCGTACCAGCCAATCTAAATGGTGAATCACCAATTACAAATGCTGTATTATTTCTGTCAGTATTTAAATTGATCATATTAGCAATAGCTTCTGGATATCCAGGACAAGCAATTATGTTAAAGCCTCTTTGATCTTCTCTTATTGCTTGGTTAGTATCTATCTCAGATTTTAATTGTTGTACAACAGATTTTCTTTGTGCTTTTCTTCCAAAAGTTCCTGAACCATCAGCATTGTTACCTGATTTAGTAACCCATCTGTCTGGATAGTAACCTGCAACTGCTTCGTTGCTGTATCTAATGTTACCTAATCCACTTGATCCTGAACTTGGATATTTTGTTGCTGTAATATAACTGTTTTTGTATTCTTTAATATTGTAACCAGAACGTCTAGTGTTCCATAACAACATACCTTGTGGGTAGTTTACAGGATCTGGTGCATCTGGATCTAAGAAGTTATCACTTAATAAATCTACAATTGAACTTGCTGTACCAGCCTGTGTGCTATCGTCAGCGCCTTTTTCAGTTGACGTATGCCATCTAGCATCTGCAAATAAAACACCATCTTCTGTTGTTTGATCTGTTTTGTCAACTAATTCCCAAGCCGCACCAGTTGTTGTAACTGCAACTTGATTAGCTGTGTTAGTTGAACTTAATGTTGCTGAAGTGTTATATTTGTAAAGTTTTGGATAGTTTTCCAAGTCAGTTGTATCAACCCATAAGTCTTTGCTAACAAGCGGAGTACCATCACATTGTGTAGTTGGTGCTGTTGCTGAAAACTGTGGACCTTTTGGAGATGTAGTTGCGTTAACATTTACATAACCTTGCCAAGTTGTTCCGTTGTGTTCTAAAATATCTGCTACGTCAATTGAAGTGTCATACCATAATGTACCATCTATTGGTTCATTAGTTGGTGCACTTGAACTTGCTGTGTAACTTAATCTTTTCCAGTTACTAGCCATTACTTCATTACCTACAGTTGAATCTTCCGAGTCACCTGTTGGAGTAACATATAAGTTGTCAATTAGTGTTGTTGAATTTGCTGTGTATCCACCGTAAGCATGTGCTGTAGCTGTACCAAAACCTACATCATCTAATGGTGTACCACTTAAATTATTCATTCTAAACTCACCACCTAAGTTGTGTTTAATTTCAATTGCACCTGTGTATGCTCCTGATGTAATTTTTGATGCTGTTAAGTTAGTAAAGCCAGCCGCCGCAAATGCTGTTATAAAGTCATCTGCATCACCTAGTGTTGAACCATCTCCAGAAACCATAGTAACTGTTTTAGCAGTATCTAATGCTTCTTGATTTTTTAATGATTCTCTAACTGTAAATGTTTCTGCCGCTGTTGTACTTGGAGATGTTGTTTTAGATGAAATTGTTGTTATTCCACCTTCATATCTCATTAATTGTAAGTCACCAACGTTTGGTGTATTATCACTTTGTCCATCAACTGTTTGTTCAGTAATATTATATTGTGTATATAATGTACCTACTGTAATACCAGTTCCACCAGTTGTTGGATCTACGTTGTAAATTGCTGAATGATTTGTTGCATATAATGGTGCATCTACACTTGCAAAAGCTCCACTTGATGTACTGTAAAGTTTTGCAACAATGTTTGATCCACTGTTTGCTGATGTTGTTTTATGCCAAACAGAACCGTTAGGTCTGTTTTCATCTGCAGTTTTCCAAGTTGGTCTGTTAGTATGTTTGTCTTGTAAAAATTTAATACCTTTATATGTACCTGCTGTAATTCCTAAAGAAGCTAATACTCCATTACCTTCTTCAAATCTAATTGATACATATCCTGCTGTTGAATCTCCAAATCCTAAACCGTTATGGAAAATTTCTAAGTTACCTGTTGTTGCATGAACTGATGCAGTAATGCCAGCCAAAGCCGCGCCATCGCCACCATCACTTGAAATGTTTATTGCTGTTGCAACATCTGATAATGCTGTTCCACCTGGTGTTACCGCAGTACCGTTAATTTGCATAGTTTGTCCACTTACAACAGTTGTACCTGATGCAACTGTTTTAACTGGTAGTGTTAAGTGCCAAGCACTTGACCCTAATCGTACCCAAGCATTGCCTGATGATTTTTTGTAAATTTTGTTACTGACATGAGTTGTGTTAATAGCATAGTCACCTTGTGAACCTACTGATGTTTTAGGTGCACCTGTTGAACTGTTACCTACTAGGTCGGAAACTGATGTAATCAACGTTGGTGTTTTTGCTGTAAATTTTTGATCTGTTTGTGACCATTCAAATAATCCATAAGAGCTTGATGCAAGGTCAAACCAGTATGTTCCATCTGATGGATCTGCTGTTGGAGAAGATGCACTACCGATTAATTCAGAAGTGTCTATGTTTGTTCTTAGTACATATGCTCTATTAGCAATACCTAAGAAACTGTAAGCCGCTTGTAATCCATATTCATTTAACTCATAGCCGTGTAATGAGTTTCCTGAAACGTCTGTATAAAATTTTGGATCTCCAAAAGTCTCTGTTAATTCTCTTTGTGATGAAATCAAGTAAGCAGTATTAGCATTAGCAGTTGTTGTTCCTGATGCTATACCTGAACCTGATCCTGGTGCTTTATTTTGTGATGATGCTACTATAAAAAGTGGTGTAGTACCTGCATCTGATGGTACATAAAAACTTTCGTTTATTACACTTACTTCTACTCCTGGTGATGTTAAAGCCATGTTTCGTATTCTCCTTGCAATTTATACGTATACTAGAACTATTTATTCAATCATTTGGTTTTTACGATATTAATTGCTAAATTTTGGTGCCTATATAGGCGACGTAAATAGGTTATATGATACAGATTAGACCATTGTGTGTTGAATGTAAGTCCAAACCTAGAGCTTATGCTTATAAAAAAGGAGACAAAATTTATTGGCGTAGGTTGTGTGATACTTGTAATCGTAAAAGAACAAAGAAGAAAGTAGGTGGAGTTACTGCTTTACAACGATCAGGGTATCGTAAAAAATTTAAATGTGAATTGTGTGGTTTTAAAGCACAGAATCAGTTGCAACTAGATGTGCTTTTTGTAGATGGAAATTTAAGGAATACAAATAATGCTAATTTAAAAACCGTATGTGCTAATTGTCAACGTTTAACTAGTATTAGACGTCTTGGTTGGAAGATTGGCGATCTTGTAGCTGATCAATAAACTGATCTGTATTAGCATTTAATACTTCAAAACCGTTTGTATTGTCAATAGTATAATCAAAATCAGCACCTATCCAATCCCATTCAGATTGATGTATACCTTGTTTTTGCATTTCTTCTCTAGTAGGCATAATGTAATTTCTTTTTACAAGTACAATTACACCACCATGTGCTTTAATTGTTTTAATTTCATTTTGGAATCTTGTATCAGAGATAACAGTTTTTTCACCTTTATATCTTCCAATAACAGAGTCAACCCATATAGCATCATACATACCTTGACGCATAACTTCAGTACCAAAGTATTGTAATACCCAACGTGGAGTAATTTCTTTACCCATTTTTTCACTCCAAAATTTATCAGGTTGTTCTCGCCATTTTCTGCTTTCTGGTGTGTTACCTTCTAGCATTTCTCTATCCCAATTAAACATTGAACTAACAGCATCTTTTAAACTTTTTGCAAAGCTGTCTCGTTTATATCCATGGTGTGTTACCAATCGTTCTGCAACAGTATCTTTGCCAGAACTTATTAGTCCTACTAATCCTATTAACATTAATTGATTATACTATTTTTTTAAGCGTTTTTCAATCTCTTTTTTTGCTTCAATAACAGAACTTAAAATAGTTTTGCGTATGTTTAATTTTTTACTTTTTAAGGCATTAATAGACATATTTTCAAGATCATTTACAATATCCTCTAGTTCGTCTATTGTACAATCTTTATATGTTCTATATCGAGAATTTTCCATGATACTCGTATTTAAAATGATAAGTTTATGAATTAACCAATAACAAAACTATGTGGTGTTCCGCCTTCTGCAAAATCGCCAATTTCTTGATCTAATTTTTCCATTTCGGCAAGACCTTGCTGTTTAAGTTCAGCACCATTTAAAGTTGTGCCACCTTGTGGTCCAGCAATAGTATTAAATTTACCTCTTGCTTCACCTAACATAGTTTTAGATACTGCAAGAGCATAATCTCTAACCCATGGTTTTGCATAAATGTCCTTGAACAAAGTAATATCAGGTCTAAAGTTGTCAGTATGCATTAAAACAGTTTCTTTATCTGCTCTTGGTCTTTGTGATATTGTAAGTTTTTTAGTTGCTACATCAAAATGAAATTGTATAAATGATCCAAACATTTTACCTATTAATTCTTGATAAGAAGCAAAAGCAAAATACGTGGCTAATCCACCTGTTGCTCCTGCTCTTAACAAGTATGTGTTTGTGTATGCTAAATTGAACGGTTCAAATAATGTACCACCTTCGCCGCCTGCAGTACGTGATCCTACGGTTCTTCTAAATAATTTTCTTACATTAATAACCTCATCAGGTAAAATATATGAATTTTGATTTTCTTGTAATTCTAAAAAAGCATAAGATTCTTCCACAGCATTTGAAGAACGCTGTCTGTATCTGTTAACTGCTCTTTCTAGTGCTGTTTGATAGTGTTTTGGGTCTAATTCAACATCTATCATACCTTCACCTAGATTGGTTTTTACGTAATCAAATATTTCTTGTTGACCTGTTTGAAGTTCTGACATACACATATTTATAGTTCTTTTACTATCTATAAATATAGATAATATGCCAAGATTATCCATTTTTAAGCCAGAGAAAGGCAACGACTATAAGTTCTTTGATCGTAACATTAAAGAGATGTTTACTGTAGGTGGAACTGATCTACATTTTCACAAATATTTAGGACCTTATGATCAAGGTACTACACAAAAAGATGGCGAAGCATCACCTACACAACCACAGTATTCTGGTGATAGTTTAAATGAAAGAACTATACAAGATTTATTATTTTTAGAGAATAGGGATAGAAAATACTCTCCAGATGTTTATATTATAAGAGGAATATACAATGTACAAGATATTGATTTTAATCTATCACAATTTGGTATGTTTTTACAAAATGATACAATATTTTTAACTGTACACATGAACGATGTTGTTGAAAGATTAGGTAGAAAACCCATGTCGGGAGATGTAATTGAGTTTCCACATATGAAAGAAGATTATTCTTTAGATGAAAGTATACCAATTGCACTTAAAAGATATTATGTTATTGAAGATGTAAACAGGGCGGCAGAGGGATTCTCAGCAACTTGGTGGCCACACTTGTTAAGATTGAAGCTGAAAACACTAGTTGACGCACAAGAATTTAGAGATATTATTGGTGATGCAACTACAACTGGTTCTGTAGCAAATTACATGAGTACATATAATAGAGAAAAAACTATTAATGATCAAGTTGTTGCACAGGCAGAGTTAGATGCACCGAAGTCAGGATTTAATTATAAACAATATTATGTTGCTCCAATTGATGAAAGAGGAAATATTAGAACGGATAATGTTAATTCAACAGATAGAATAAGTTCAGATAAACCAATAAATGCAGTAATAGATACACCAGCATCTTCTCATTATGGATTCTATTTAGATGGAGATGGTGTTGCACCAAACGGTCATCCAGCAGGATTTGGTATATCATTTCCTACTTCTAATGTTGATAGTGGTGATTATTTCTTAAGAACAGATTATCTACCAAATAGATTGTTCCGTTTTGATGGAACCAGATGGGTTAAGATGGAAGATTCAGTTAGAATAACTATGAGTAACACTGATTCAAAAGAAAATTGGAAAACTAAATTTGTTAATGCATCAGGTACAACTAATATTAATGGTTTAACAGTAGATCAAAGACAATCATTATCAAATGCATTAAAACCAAAGGCTGACAATTAATGTTACATTTTTACGACGGGCAAATTAGAAAATTTTTAACTCAATTTATAAGAATTTTGAGTAACTTTTCTGTGGAAACAGGAAAGGGTAAAGATGATACTGTAACTTTAAGAGCAGTTCCAGTTGTTTATGGAGACCCAACAAGACAAGTTGCAAACATTATTAGAAATAACAGTGAAAACGCATTACAATATGCTCCAAGAATTGCCGCATATGTTAGAGAATTAAATTATGATAGAGAAAGAATGCAAAATCCTTATCATATTGAAAAACATCATTTAAAAGAACGTGATGTTCTCGACGACGGAACTTATAGTAATAAATTAGGAGCAGGATATACTGTAGAAAAAGTCATGCCTTCTCCTTTTAGATTAGAAGTTACAGCAGATATTTGGACAACAAATACAGATCAAAAATTACAAATAATGGAACAAATTTTATATTTGTTTAATCCTGATTTTGAAATACAAAAAACAGACAATTATATTGATTGGACTAGTCTAAGTTATGTTGAACTAACAGGAACAACATTTAGTTCAAGAACAATTCCAATTGGTGCAGATACAGAAATTGATATTGCAACATTAACTTTTTCTATGCCAATATGGTTATCACCACCTGTTAAAGTATCAAAATTGGGTGTTATACAAAAAATTATAATGAGCATATATGATGACGATGGTGGAATTACATCAGGATTAATTGATGGAACATTGTTAACAAGAAGTTATATTACACCAAATAACTTTGGCTTATTAGTTACAGGAAATCAATTAAGATTATTAGGAACAACTGGTGTAAATGTTACATCGGGCGGAGATGGATATTATACAGGAGCCAATGCACCAAGTAATTTTGATCCTTTTGAAACTTTCGGTCCACCAGTTAACTGGAAAATTCTTTTAGATCAATACGGTAAAGTAAGAAACGATACATCACAAATAAGATTAATGCAACCAACAGGAAAAGAAATTATCGGAACCATTGCAACTAGTACTTTAGATGATACATTTTTATTATATAATATTGATCAAGATACTATTCCTGCTAATACGTTAACAGCAGTTTTAAAAATTATTAATCCTACAACTTTTGCTCCTGTAACACCATCAAATGGTGATAGATATTTAATTATAGATCAAATAGGTGATTCTACAGCAACAGTACAAAGTTCAACTTGGGGAACATTAATTGCAAGTGTAGGAGATATAATTGAATATAATACTTCTCAAAGTAAATGGTTAAAAGTATTTGATGCATCACATCCAGATTCTACACAACATTATGTTACAAATACACACACAGGAATACAGTATAGATTTAATGGTACTGAATGGGTTAAATCATATGAAGGAATTTATACTGCTGGTAATTGGTCAATTGTATTAGATGGTGGTGCAACTAGTTACGATGCTAGTTCAGACGCAACAACTCCTTGATAAAATCATAATAAATTGTTATACTAATATATGAAAGAAAATATAATTTGTTCTGGTGCCTTATTTTATTGCACAGTAACAAAACGTTTTTTATTTGTACAAAGAACTGATGCTAAAACACGTGGATTGTGGGGATTAGTTGGCGGACAATCACGTTTTACCGAATCTGCATTTGAAGGATTAAAAAGAGAAATACAAGAAGAAGTGGGTGATACACCAAAATTTAAAAAAGTAATTCCTTTAGAATTGTTTACATCAAATGATCAAAAGTTTTTCTTTCATACATATCTTATTGCTGTTGAAGCAGAATTTATACCAAAATTAAATGCAGAACATTCAGGTTATTGTTGGACTGCGTTTGAGTGTTGGCCTAAAAATTTACACGCAGGATTAAAAAATACTGTTAATAATAAAGCTATTAAAGGTAAGTTACAAACTATTTTAGATTTAATTGTTTAACCAGCACTAATTTTTACTGTACCAGAGTCATTCCAAAGTTGTCCAGCATTACTTGGATCACTTGTAGGCAAGTCAGTTGCCATAACTTTACCTGATTCGTTAACCATTACAGTACCAGCTTGATCAGGAAAATATATATCTCTTCTTGCAGTTGCATTGGTACCAAACAATCTAGTTTTTTTATAACCTTGTGCTTGTAACGTTAAAGGTTTATCTACATGAACAATTACTCCATCGTTTTGTACTATCAACATTGTTTTGTGTTGTCCACCAGTTCTTACAGTAAACTGTAAAGCAGAATCATCACCATCTGCTTTTCTAATTTTACTATCAATACTTGCATAACGCATCATATCACCTGCAGTATTTTTACCTTTAAATTGTATTTTTCCTAATATATCACTTTTTTCTGGACTGTCGGAAAATCTTTCTAATGTAAGTAAAGGACCACTTGCTGATCCATCGTCTATTGTAGAAAGTAATAATGCATTTTCACTAGTAGAACGATTTTTAATTTGTACTTTATGAAATATTTGCTTTTTGTGAAAGTCAGCATCTGTATCCGTTACTGTTTTACCTTCAGTATCGTCATCTTCTACTTTCATTAAACTATATCGTTTTGGCATTATTCTTCCTTAATGTATTTTTTACCTGTTAGTTTTTCAATATCTTTAATCATTTCTTCCATATTAACTCTAACAGTTTTACCTGTTATAGTATTTCTTGAGAAGTATTCCCATTCACCTTGTTTATTGTGCGGTGAAAGTTTTGTAACGTTACCTGCTTCGTCTCTTACATATACTTCAGCACTTGCTGAATCATCTTTAGCATATATGTGAGCATTGTTTGCCACAGTTGATGGATCACTTCCTACTGTTAATACAATAGGACTTGAGAATGTTTTTGTACCTGTGATTGCTTGATCATTACTTGTTAAAACTTGTATTGATGTTGAGGCACCTGCCGCTTCTCTTTTTATATGTGTTCTAAAAGCATTAACAGTTGTTGATCCACCACTTGTACTAGCCGCGGATAGTGTAACTGTTGTACCTGATAATGCCGCTGTAAATGTTAATTGGTCTGTACCTTTTGATGATACAATCGGTCCTGAACTTACGTAAGCAGTTGTTCCGTTGTGTACTACAAATACTTCTGAAACCGATGCCGGTGTACCAGACTCACTAGAGTTGTAACCAACTACAACATAATGAGAACCTGTGTATGAGTCACTTGAAAAAGTGTCTATTGCTGTTGCAGATGATGATACTGTTACTGCCCCAACAACTTTTGTATTGTCACCAGATGTATCTGATTCTGAATCACTTAATAAAATTCTGTATAACTTAACAGCAGTATTTGGTTCATTTCCTGTTGCACGTAGTCTTACGTCATTTCCACTAATATCTGCTGTCAATGACACTAAAGGATTATTACCAGTGTATGCGTCGTTGTATGTTGCAATAAAGGCGGTTGTTCCGTTGTGAACAACTGAACATTCTATATTTTGTAATTCAGTTTTTGATGAATTGTTTGCACTAATATAATATTTTGCTCCTCTGTAAGAAGCATGAGCCCAAGTATCTATATTTTCTACAGCACTATCAACATCGGTG